>ENA-OWPF01001437-OWPF01001437.1-human-gut-metagenome-genome-assembly--contig:-NODE-1437-length-20867-cov-13.965933_pt1 | contig 20867 bp, 10 predicted proteins | sample MGYA00248261_ERZ651840 | MGnify/ENA primary metagenome ERZ651840 (study PRJEB26924, sample SAMEA4378268) | human gut metagenome | biome: human gut; feature: human-associated habitat; material: faeces... | reverse complement strand
CACCTCTATCATTCTTATAGTTTTGGATCTCCGCATCGCTTTGGAACAGACCATCAGCCTCATACACGAAGAAGGATCCGATCGGTTGTCCTACCGCTGAACGAGAAGTCTCTTGATCGAAATTACGTCCGTGAAGTTCACTACTGGAAAGACCTATATAATCCACCCCATTCAGTTCGGTCATTTTATTCTTGATAACAGAGAAGTTATATGCGACAGAGAAACCAAAATCCTGATTGATTTGCTTTTGATAATTTATCTCCATCTCAAAACCTTTGTTGTTCATCTTACCTACATTATCCCAAACAGTCATATTTGTTCCCCCGATCGAGGCAGGTAAGGCTCTACGCCACAATAAGTCCTTGGTATCTTTATTAAAATAGTCCAAAGTCAAATTCAAGTCACCATTCAAAAAACCCAAATCCACACCGACATTCGTTTGTGTGGTTGTCTCCCATTTCAAATTAACGTTTCCGTTTCGAGTCTGCACCAATCCTATATCTACACCACTTTGATTTCCATCAATCGGGTAATTCGAGTTCGTAGAATTACTCTTATATGAGTCAATCGTCGCATACGACGGAACATCCGAGTTTCCATTCTGTCCCCAACCAACGCGTACTTTCAAATTACTAATTGCCTCAACATCAAAAAACGGCTCATTACTAATGCGCCATCCAACTGATGCCGCAGGGAAATTACCCCATTTGTTATTACCTAAACGAGATGAACCATCCCGACGCAAAGTAAACGCCACCAAATACCGATCATGATAATTATAATCGAGCTTACCGAAATAAGAGACCATACTATACTCCGTAGCAGCACCCGAGTTCTTCTGGGTTCCTACATCTCCCGCATCTAAAAAACGGAAGTTAGGATCGTCTGACGGAAAACCGTCTCTTGAAGCTGTAAAATACTCATATCTATTTCTCAAAGACTCCATACCTAATAAGGCATTGATCGTATGGTCGCCAAATGTCTTATTATAAGTCAAGGTATTCGTGAATACCCAGTTAAAATTCCAAGCATTTCGGTTGGATAAACTACTTAATTTCTCCGAGGCATTCAACTCATCATATTTTGGACTGAAAGAACATCTATACAGATTATTGTAATCAACACCAAAAGAGGTCTTAAACATAAGCCCATCGAACAAATGCAACTCGGCATACAAATTACCTACCAAACGGCTCTTCTTATCTTGATTATCCTTGTTCCTATACAATTTACCCATAGGATTCGGAATATCCGAGAATACATTTCCGGCATACTCATCTTCCAGATTTTTCACGGGCGTGATAGACTGGAATTTATAAGCCTCATACAAAGTTCCTCCCAAGGCGGCATTGTTAGAGACACTAGTTCCCCAAGAATGAGAAAGAGAGATATTTTCTCCTATACGGAAATGATCATCAAACAATTTATACTCGGAATTAAAACGACCACTCACACGCTTAAAATCGCTAAACTTAACCAATCCCTGCTGATCATAGTATCCCAACGAGAATAATTGATTAGATTTTTTATCCGCTTTCGTAAAAGAGAGATTATAAGACTGTACTACGGCCGCACGTAAAATCTCATCGACCCAATCCACGTCATCGGAAGGGATTAAATGATCACTATCCAAATATTCAGGAACAACTGCCTGATCACCATTTCCGTAGATATCATGCGAAGGAGTTTTTCCATCATTTTTCATTGCCTGCCACAACATATCGCCAAACTGTTGCGCATTCAACATCCTCAATTGTTTCGCCGCTTTTTGTACACCAAAGTAAGCATCTAAATTGACATTAAATTCACCCTCTTTTCCTCTTTTTGTATTGATGATAACGACACCATTAGCGGCACGAGCTCCATAGATAGAGGCAGAGGAAGCATCCTTCAACACCTGCATAGATTCGATATCGTTTGGATTCAAGAAATTGATACCACCATCCACAGGAATACCATCAATGATATAAAGCGGATCATTGTTACGGATCGTACTGAAACCGCGAATACGCACCGCAACTCCTCCACCCGGCATATTATCCGGCATCACGTTCACGCCAGATAACTTACCTTGCATCATTTGGTCTACGCTGGATACCGGTGTATCTTTCAAGTCATCGATCTTCAAGACCGAAACCGCACCCGTCAAGTCCTTTTTACGAGAAACGCCATAACCTACCACTACAACCTCGTCCAAGTTTTGCGAATCCTCTTTCAAAGATATCGTCAGATCCGTCTTCGAGCCCGGAGTCAGCTCCATAGACAAATAACCGATATAAGAAACGACCAGTACCGCATTATCAGGTACTTCCAACGTGAAACGACCATCAATATCCGTGATTGTACCAATAGAGGTTCCTTTCACCAAGACATTCGCACCAATGATCGGTTCTTGACTCGGATCCAATACGACACCCTGTACCTTACGGCCTTGTTGCTGTACGACAGGAGCGGACTCCACCTTACGCGACAAAATGATTTGCCTATCCACAATCTTGTATTCGACCCCCATATTGTCGAAAACCTGTGACAAGACCACACTTATATCCTTATTGCTAGCATTCAAACTGATAAGACGGTTCGTGTCTAGGACATGATTGGAATACAAGAAAGAATAACCAGTCTCCTGTTCGATCCGATCAATCGCTTGTTCTACCGTTGCGTTCTTCAACGACAAGGAAAGTGTCATTCCTTGCGAAGAAGATGTTCCCGCATATAGCTGGAAAGCTGTCAAAAATGTAAATGCCGTACTAAGTTTCAGTATACGGCCCGAATTAGGTAAACACCGCGCAAGATTTCTCTTACGTAAATGAAATGTGCTCATGAGCATACAGATTTAATGATTACACAATATATTAGTATAGATTTCCAATTATCTTTGATAAACATCGATCCTCCGGCGAACAAACGAGGAATCCAGACGTTGCGAAGGCTCTCGTGATGTCCATTCGATAGGAGCAGTCTGTTTCAAATAATCCAAGATCTGTTCCAAAGTCTCCGTAGTAAAGGTCGCCCGATATTTATACTCCGCATTCCCGCTCTTATGCAATACGATCTCCACGTTATATCGTTTCTCCAATCGTTTCAACACCTTATCCAAAGAAGTATTCCGGAAAACTATCCGTCCTCCTTTCCAATCCATTTTCTCCTCCAGGTTGGCCGCAGAAACACTGAAAGTACCGCTCTCCTTATCCAATACCGCCTGTTTGTTCGGCTCCAATCGGATACGTTCATCATTCCGGATCACGTCAATCTTTCCTTTTTCCAACACGGCCTCTATAAAAGGTTCGTCAGCATAGGCATTGACATTAAATTTTGTTCCATAGGCCACCACCCGTAAACCTTCGGAAGTTGATACACAAAAGGGATGTTCCGGATCGGCCTCCACCTCGAAATATCCTTCGCCGGAAAGTAACACCTTGCGCTCTTTCTCCTCGAACACCGACGGATAGGTCAATTTACTACCCGAGTTCAACCATACGACAGACTGGTCTGGCAACACAAACCGAGTAATCGTTCCGGGCAGGGAGTTAACCTCAGCATAAACGACAGGCTGGGACTTCTCGTCATATCTTGTGGCATAATACAAATAGGAGAAAAGTAACGAAGAAAATAACAACGGAAGCACCAATATAACTGCCGCACGAGTAAAAAGCAGCGACAAAGTTCGTCTGACAGCTTGCCGCCCTACCCGACGTTCCATTCGTAGCCATGCCTTTTGCACGTCAATCGATCGATACTCTAATATGTCCTCAGACAAGGCTTTAATTTCCTCTACCTGACGTGACACACTTTTATGTTCTACCTTTCTTTCCATATATTTTCTTCCTTTACTTATAGAGACACACTCTAAAGAAAAACACGACAGCGAAAATGAGTTTTTTTAATTTTGTTCTCTTCAAAAAATATATACCTTTGCCCCATCATGGAAAGAAATCATACCAAGGCTATTAATGTCGATTTACTTTTAGAACAAATTACGACTGAAGATAATAGGCTCGCCTTCCACCGCTTATTCGAGTTATATTATCCGGCACTTTGTATGTACGCCAAACGCTTTATCACAGATAAGGAAACAAGAGAAGATATCGTGCAGGACGTGTTTTTCGCTATTTGGGAAAATCGCAGCCGTATCTCAGTAAAGACCTCCGCACGTAGCTATCTCGTCACTTGCGCCAGAAATCACTGCTTAAATTATCTGCAACGCAACCATGAAAGATATTACGAATCGCTCATCCAAGAACAAATCCCGATCTATGCGGAAAGTAGTGAGGAACTCTACACATGGGAAGAACTGCAAACGTTATTAAGACAAGCCCTTGACAAGCTACCGGAGAACTATCGGCTCGCATTCGAGAAGAATCGTTTCGAGAATAAGAGCTATGGAGAAATCGCAGAGGAAATGCAAATATCCATACGAACCGTGGAAAGATACAAGAACAAGGCAACAGAACTTCTAAAGACAGAGCTAAAAGATTACCTACCTCTATTTATCGGCTGGCTTTTTTAACAGGAAGGGGTTCCCCCCTCCCCTTCATAGTCGTTTATCGTTGGTCCAACCAAATCTTTACCCCCTCAAGTAAAAGCTGGTTCTCATCAGCTTTCTGGGTAGAGAGCCGTAGATAAGTCTCATCCAAGCCCCGGAAATTCGAAGCGTCACGGATCAAGATTCCGTAATTATCTAAAAGGAATTGCTTTAAATCAGCGGCCGTGCCCTTCTTCAAACGGACAAGGAAGAAAGTCGTAGAGGTCGGGATTACCTCCAAGCCATCCAATTTACTTAATTGGTAAATAAAATCCGCGGTCTCACGCTGCCATTTACGGATCGGCAACGTAAATTGCGCCGGATGGATCAAGATATATTTACTTGCCTCGATAGCGATAGCATTTACCGACCAAGGTATGATATACTTGTTCACTTTCTCCGCGATCTCCGGAGAAGCGACCAGATAACCGATACGCAAGCCGGGGATATTATAAGCCTTCGAGATAGACTGGACAAGGATTAAGTTCTTATGCGTTTTCACGTCACTCGGCTTTAGCATGTCTTCCGTCGTAAAAGCCACGTATGCCTGATCAATAATGAAGGTAGTCTGCGGATTCGCCGAGATCAAACGGAGAAGCTCCGTACGGTGGATCAGCTTTCCATCCGGATTATTCGGATTACAAATCCAACAGAAATCCTGTCCCTCCAAGGATAACTCTGATAAATCGTCCGATGTCGGGAAGAAAGAGATCTCATGCTCATGCAAACGGCAAGCGTCCTCATATTCAGAGAAAGAAGGAATAGCGATCATGGATTTCGCACCTCGCCAAGCTTGCGCTAACAAATAAAAAGCCGTGATCGAACCATTCGTCACTACGATATTCTCCTCCTTGATCTCATACCGGCGGGCCAACAATCTTTTCAAAGTTGCGGCATCCGGCTCCGGATAACGAGTCAACTTTTCAAAATGCTCGATCAAATGTTCCTTCAGTTTATCTAAATTAGCTCCGTGCCACACATTCGAGCTAAAGTTTATCTTTACCTCGTTCTTTGCGTTATAAAAATCATCACCGTGTCCGTATAACATATACCTGCTTTTTAATTAATACCTTATCTGTTAAAACTGTCACAAAATTACGAATCTTTTTGGCTTTTCCTATCAATCGCCTTATAGATCGCATCCTGTATGCGAGTACGTATATCAAGCGATCCCAGTTTATTATTTGCCCGGCTAGGATTCACCCGGTTACTCAAAAATATATAAATAAGCTGGTTATCCGGATCTATCCAAAAACAAGTACCCGTAAATCCTGTATGTCCATAGACCGAGGCGGGAGCCAAAGCCCCACAAGGCGAGGCTTTCGGATTACCAATCACCGGCTTATCAAATCCTAGCCCTCTACGGCAAGTCGGGCTCTTGCTTTGTGTAAACAAACGGCTGGTTTCCAAAGAAAGATAGAGCTCGCCGCCATAAGTCCCTTGGTTTAGCATCAATTGGAGCACCTTCGCCAAATCATTCGCGTTCGAAAATAATCCGGCGTTTCCAGAAACACCCCCTTGAAAAGCGGCCGCCTCATCATGCACATATCCGCGAAGCAATTGACGGCGGACAAACCCATCTTGTTCCGTAGGTACAATTTGCAAGGTGTCCATTCGCTTCAACGGATTATAAGTGGTATGCCAAGCCCCTAACCCGCTGTAGAAATCATCCCGAAGAAGCTGGTCCATCGGAGATTTCATCAGATTTTCCACCATCATTTTCAGCATAATGAAATTCACGCAACTATATACGTACCTACCTCTCGTACCCAAACGGGATTTCTTGATATCTTGAAGGATCGTATCTTTAAAGGAATCACTCACATAGAAATTACGGGCTACCTCAGTCGTAAATCCGGGTTTCCGTGTATCTGATACTACATCTGGAAGATATTTAAAATCATTCCGGACATACGTTTTAGCGTCAAAACGAACCGGATGCGTAGCGTTCTTCGCCGAACTATATAAACTGCCTTTATAACTATCCTTATCAATGGCATCCAGATAGAAATTAATAGTTGGAGTCACTCCCGATTGATGGTACAGTAACTCTTTTATCGATAAATCCTTTTTATTAGACTCCTTCAACTCCGGTATAAAATCGGAGATCTTATTGTTCAAGGTGAATTTCTTCTCATCATACGCTTTCATGACCGCCAATAAAGTTCCCGCCGCCTTTGACGCCGAGGCCAAGTCATAGACCGATGACTCCGTGACCGGCTGCCTACTTTCGTAATCAAAATAACCGAACGATTTATTATAGATAATCACGCCGTCCTTCGCCACCAACACTTGGCATCCAGGATAAGCCTTCTCATCCAATCCCTCTTTAACGATCGACTCAATTACATCCAGACGGTCCGGATTCGCTCCCACCTCTTCCGGCTGGTGATACCCCAAACGAGTCTTTTCCGTAAAAATACCAGTACCCGCATAATACAATCCCGGAATCGAAACCGGAAGTTTCCCTTTCGCCGCAATACCACCGAATATCACTTGGGCCGCATATTCCTGCGCTAAGGGAGTGCCCTCGTAAGCCAACACGACCGCCTTCGCCTTCTCGATCGACTTCTTATATTCCTTACAAGCATATGGTAAGGTAAAGAAAGCATAGACCAACTCTTTCTTCGCGGCCAACTGCCTCAACGCTAAACTCTCGGGAATGCGAATCGTATGTACGCCACAAATGATCACGTCGTATTTTTGCAATTTATTATAAACCTGCTGGACTTGGGCAGCCGTAGAACGCCGTCCGATGCTAAAGCAAGCGATCGAATCATATTCGCCCAGCATTTTCTGGAATTCATTACCAACCCCGTCTCCAATCGAGAGTGCCGCGATCTTTTTCTTATTCAACTGTTTAAGAGGTAAGATCGTATCCTCATTCTTCAAAACGGTAATAGCCTCCGAATTCAATTTCGCCGCCATCCATGCCGCATGCGGAGAGTTCAAACGTTTCGATAAGCCTTTTGTTTCGACCGGCTTATAGGCATTCAATCCAGCGATATATTTGTACCTTAATATTTTCAAGCACTTGGCCTCGATCGCTTCCAGATCCAATACCCCTTCCTCGATAGCCTCTTTCACGGCCGTAAAATCATTGATTGGAGCGGCCGGAGCGAGCAAGATATCATTCCCCGCAAGCAAAGCCTTCACCGAAGGATTATCCGTTTTCTTTGTGGAAGCTCCTTTCATCGCTAAAGCATCCGTAAAGCACAGACCTTGAAAACCGAGTTCTTTCTGTAATAGATCCGTCACTACCGCCTTAGAGAAAGAAGCCGGCTTATGACTTTTGTCCAATGCCGGAACATAAAGATGTCCCGTCATTATCCCGGCGAACCCATCATATATATAACGTTTAAAAGGAAGAAGTTCCACGCTATCCAAGCGGGCCCGGTTATGGCGCACGACGGGTAATGTCTCGTGCGAGTCCTCAGAAGTATCTCCATGTCCGGGGAAATGTTTGGAGACAGACAAGATGCCCGTACTTTCCAATCCTCTTGCGTAAGCAATACCTTTCTCCGACACAGCCTCCGGATTCTCGCCAAACGAACGCAGGTCGATCACGGGATTATCCACATTGCTATTCACGTCCATATCCGGAGCGAAATTTATATGAATTCCCATTTCCCGGCACTGCCGTCCCACCTCTTTTCCATATTCCTCGATCAAGGCATTGTCCTCGATAGCGCCTAGCATCATATTTTTCGGGAAACGGGTGGTTCCGCTTAATCGCATGGAAAGTCCCCACTCCCCATCCAAAGAGACCAACATCGGAATCCGGGAAGCCTTTTGCAAACGATTGGTCACCTCCGCCTGCGTCACCGGATCCCCTTTATGGAACAAGATACCCCCGATCTTGATCTCGTTCACGTAACGCATGAGCCGTTGCATATTCCGATTATCGGATTTAGGGTTCGCTATAATCATAAACAACTGCCCGATCCGTTCATCATAACTCATAGCGTCAAACACGGAATCAACCCAATGATTCATCTTTTCCTGATCCACCGAACGATAAAGGTTCGGGACTGTTTGAGCTCCACCCGATAAAAGGGAAATACAACACAAAAGCAAGATACCAATCTGTCTCATCACAACATTATCATTATTACTCTCCAAAAATAAGAAAATATCGCAATAGTAACGTGAATTGTGATAGGGGTTTTTACTATCTTTCCTGTCTCGTAATAAAAAATGAAGTACTTCATGAAGCTAATACTACTCATAATCTTGATTATCTTCGGCTTTCAATCAAGCGCTTGGGGACAAGCGCCGACTCTCAGTATCGAGGCTAAACAAGAGCCGATCCAAGAAATCATGAAAAAAATAGAGCATCAAACAGGCATGACATTCTCCTACGATCCTTCTATTCTCAAAGGCATTTCCCGGATTACATTCAAATCTGATAACCAATCCATATCGGAATGCCTTACCCGGCTATTCCAAAAGCTCCCTCTGTCTTATCAGATAAACGGTACCCACATCATCTTGAAGAAACGCCCCCGCTCAGTAACCATCAGCGGATTCGTACGGGATAAAGCGACTACGGAGTATCTAATCGGGGCCTCCGTTTATGACTCCCGCACACAAAGGGGCACGGCTACCAATAACCACGGTTTCTTCAGTCTAACCTTACCGGTCGGGGCAGTCCGTTTGGAGACTTCCTACATCGGATACGGACGTTTCTCACATACATTCCAACCGCTCGAACGGGATACCGTGATGGAAATTCTGCTGGAAAGCGGTGAAGCATTGGCCGAAGTTGTCGTTACCGGTAGTAATGACACACAAAACCCGATACAAGCCCCTCAGATGGGAACGATTAAAATAACCCGGAAGATGATCAAGACCATCCCGACCTTATTCGGTGAGGCCGATGTGATCAAAGCCCTGCAAACCCAACCCGGCGTATCAGCCGGAACGGAAGGATTAGCAGGGATGTATGTCCGTGGGGGGAATGGAGACGAGAACCTGTATATGATAGACGGAATCCAACTGTATCAGGTCAATCATCTCGGAGGACTTTTCTCCGCTTTCAACGCCGAGGCTTTGAAAGATGTGGATTTTTATAAATCCGCTTTCCCCGCCCGCTATGGGGGAAGGCTTTCCAGCGTAGTGGATGTGCATACTAAAGATGGCAATATGAAAGTGTACCATGGTAGCACCATGCTGGGATTGACCTCCGGTAACTTAAATTTCGAAGGGCCGATCATTAAAGACCGGACTTCGTTCAACGCCTCCTTCCGTCGCTCTTGGCTGGATGCCTTGTCCGCACCGGGTTTGGCGATCTACAATAAAATTCAGAAAAAGAAGGGGGAGAAATTCAGCGCACGCTATGCTTTTACCGATCTGAACCTAAAAGTGAACCACCATATCAATGACCGGAGCCAAGCTTACGTTAATTTCTATTTCGGACAGGATTTCCTAAAAGGAGGAAGTTCCGAGTTCTCCGTAGGTGATGATATAACCCCTTTCGAGAACAAGGACTTTGGAAAGATGCGCTGGGGTAACATCGCATTATCTTCCGGCTGGTCGTATGTGTTTAACAACAAGATGTTCGGTACCGTCACCTTGGCTTATTCCCATTATCAATCCAAACTAAAACAAGAGACTTCACAATACTACGGAACCGAGGGTGACAAAGATTATTCTTCACGTTTTATCGAGACCTCAACCCGAAACGGTATCAATGATTTCGGAGTCCATGCGAACTTCGACTATATTCCTACCCCGGCACATCATATCCGTTATGGCACCGACTATCTTTACCATCGTTTCAGCCCGGAATATATCGAGGAAAAGACCTCCGAGAATTTGTCTCCGACCAAACGAACTACCGGAGACGAGCGCCTTTCAGCGAATGAGTTGGCTGTTTTCGCCGAAGATGACTGGGCGATATCTCCCATTGTCCGGGTTAACGCCGGATTACGCCTGAACATGTATAATATACAAAAGAAGACATATGTCTCCTTAGACCCTCGTTTATCCGTACGCTTCCTGCTCACGAGGAATCTAAGCCTTAAGACCTCATACGCCCGGATGAATCAATACGTACATCAGATCAGCGAAAGTTATATGAGTCTCCCTACCGATATGTGGATGCCGGTCAGCAAGAAGCTGAAGCCATTGGAGAGTGATCAAGTATCCGTCGGCGCTTATTACAATTTACACAAAGACTATTCCTTCGCGGTGGAAGGTTATCATAAATGGATGAATCACCTACTGGATTATAAAGATGGTTACAACTTCTTACCCTCGTTCGTCGGTTGGGAGGAGAAACTGGCCGCCGGTAAGGGGTGGGCCTACGGAGCGGAGTTTATCGCCCGGAAAGAGACGGGGCGTATAACAGGATGGATCGGATACGGACTAATGTGGAGCGACCGGCAGTTCGACGAGATTAATAATGGCAAACGTTTCCCCGCGAAATACGATAACCGCCATAAGCTGAATATCGTCGCAAACTGGAAGATCAACGAGAAATTGGAACTGACCGGAAGCTGGACTTTCATGACCGGAAACCGGGTTACGGTGGCATTCGAGAATTACGAGGATTTGGGCCTCACTCCTGTCCCTCCGCTCTTACCGGAAGGAGGCTTGGACTATTTCACGGAGCGTAATAACGTACGTCTCCCCGCTTACCACCGCTTAGATCTGGGGATTAATATTTATCGACCTAAAAAGAACGGCCATCTCGGTATCTGGAATATCAGCGTATATAACGCTTATTGCCAGATGAACCCGATAACTATCCATAAGCGGTCTTGGATAAACTACAGCCATTATTTCGAGACGTTATCGCTCTTACCGATCATTCCGTCTATATCATATACTTATAAATTCTAAAGAACATGAAACCTATATTCTATTTATCAATCTTATTATCCAGCCTGCTCCTAACCTCCTGCTACAGGAAGTTTGACCTAGAGGAATATCGTACTACACCGAAAATGGTGATCAACTCGGCCTTCTCGCCGGATACAGTCGTAATGGCCAGCATATCCCGCACATGGTTTCACTCAGAGAGCAAGCCGGACGTGACGATTCGAAACGCCAAGGTGGAATTATACATAGACGGGATCTTCAAGGAGGAGATGCCTTGGAAAGAATATTCCTATTGGAAATCTTCTCGTTGGCTCGGAGAGGATCGAGGTGGATGGGTAACAGATACGCTTTATATATCGAATACGGTTCCACAGCCCGGACAAACCGTAAAGATTGTAGCTTCCACCCCGGAATATGGAACAGCCTCGGCGGAAGATAAGATTCCTTCCAAGACCGAAATCAAAGGCCTGCGCATAATTCCCCGTAAAGAAGCTACCGGCAACGGCGGTACCCTTGTCGATGGAGATGGGAATATCTCCTACATAGAAGAAAACGATGTGCTTATCTATCAAATCACTTTCCAAGATACCCCGGGTAAATCAAATTACTATTCTCTACAGATATGGGGAGATGACGACCATCTTGGTGTCCTGTTGGACTTCTCCGTAGATCCCGTATTCACGCAACAACAAGGTATCTTGGATGAGGTTTTCGGCCCTTCGATGGTAAATTGGCGGGGACGGGTATTTTCCGACGAGCTGTTCGACGGGAAGGAATACACGTTGCAAGTAAAAGAACAACTTAGGTCCGATACTAAATATTTTACCAAACGCCATATTCGTTTATATTCCCTGTCCGAACCCTATTACCAATATCTGCTATCTTTACAAAACATCGAGAATGAAGGTATCATGGGCGGACTTACGAATGTAGGTCTGGCCGAGCCTGTCCGGATCTACAGCAATGTGGAAGGAGGAACGGGAATCGCTGGTGGATGTCAATGGTTTGAATCCTTGGTAGACATAAAAGATTTAATCAAATAGCGAGCAAAAAAGCATCTATCTATTGCGAATCAAATATTTATTTCGTTACTTTGCACCCGCTTTACGTAATCTCTGTCGGGAAATGTAGCCCGTTAAATTGCGTTTCATTATAAATTACAATTAAAAAGCTATAAACAATGGATTTAATTAAGATTGCAGAAGAAGCGTTCGCTACGAAGAAGGAACTTCCTTCATTCAAGAGTGGTGATACGATCACGGTAGCTTACCGTATCAAAGAGGGTAACAAAGAGCGTATCCAGCAGTATCGCGGTGTTGTTATCCGTATCTCCGGTCACGGCGACAAAAAACGTTTCACAGTTCGTAAGATGTCTGAGAACGTAGGTGTAGAGAGAATTTTCCCGATCGAATCTCCGTTTATCGAAAGCATCACGGTTAACAAAGTCGGTAAAGTACGTCGTGCTAAATTGTACTACTTGCGTGCTCTTACTGGTAAGAAAGCTAGAATTCAGGAAAAACGCGTTAACTTGTAATACTGAATCTATTATTCCTTACATACAGAAAACCGATTCTCATTATGAGAGTCGGTTTTTTGTTTTTCTCCCTTTTATTCATCGAAGACTGCAAATTTCTCACTCAATCTGATTGAAATTCAACATCACAGCTGGTCGTATTTCCCAAAAAACATCTTGAAAAGTCAGGAAAAACATCACCTTCTTTTCGAAAAATTTGTACGAATGTCTGTTCCTTTTGTACAAAAAATACATAAAACAACAGCATATTTTTTGAATGAATCAAGTTTTTAAGAATGATTCGTCCTTATATTTCCAAAGAAATCCTTTACTATAACCATGAACACACTGATAATTCGTACAAATTTCACAAAACACACAGCCATATATATCAGCAAAAAGCTTTGTCGGGAAACAAAAAAATCGGACAGACTGCCTGAAATCTGCCCGAAGAAAGTAAAAAATTAAACCTTAAAATACTAATACCTATTTAAAATCTAAAACCTGTTTCCTGATTATATTGTCATTAACTTTAACATTTTCCAATACAAAATTATCAACACAGTCAACTTCTATTTTCGCATTCTTTTTCACCTTCAGATCCAAATTCTTAAAAGTAAAATCAGACAATTTATATTGATCGTCCGCCTTGGTCACATCAAACAAGACATCACATTCCATTGTGATATTCTGCATTGTCACATGACTGGAATAGGAGTATGGTGTATCCTTACGCCCTTTCAGGTCGAAAAACTGCTTCCATGGCTTTGCAAACAAGAAACTGGAAACAGTTCCCGTAATCTCTTCTACGGTAATATATTCATAATTCTGCGGTGTATCGGGACGCATTTTCAGCCACAACAACCGTTTCGCATTATCCAGCCGACAACGGCGAAGGATTATATTATGATTATGTATTGACTCACTGCCACAAGTCAGCGCACTATGGCAAAGACCATATACACAATCTTCAATAATAATATTGCGGTTAGCCCCATTATTTTCTTTATCTTGATCTGCCCAAGGACCTTTTCCACCCTTCAGTGCAACCGCATCATCATTGACAGACATATAGCAATTTTTCACCAAGACATTGGTACATACATCAATGTCGATAGCATCAGAACTGGGAGCTTTTACAGGGAAATGAGGTGCAAAAATATGGAGATTCAACAATTTTACATTTTCACAACGATACAAATGAGTAGTCCAAAATGGAGAATTCTCCAGACGAACACCAGACAACTGAACATCTTTCGAATCGGCAATATGAACTAAACGAGGACGCAGTTCTTCCAGATTCGTACACTTAGGATTCACCTGACGACGCAACCAGAAAGACTTCCAGTAACGCAGACCATTACCGTTTATACGTCCCTCTCCTGAAATCGTAAATCCGTCCACACCAATAGCATTGACCAGCGCTGCAAAATACTTCAGATTCTGTCCTTCCATACGTGTATCAATGACTGCAAAATCGCTGATATCATCACTACCTTTCAGTGTTCCTTCTTTCTCTATATAAAGATGGGTATTAGGTTTAAAAAATAATGATCCACTCAAAAAAGTTCCCTGAGGAATATAAATCACCCCTCCCCCTTCCTGAGAAGCTTTATCAATCACGGCCTGTATCTGCTGAGTCTGTATGATTGTGCTGTCATTCAATACTCCATAATCTGTAATACGATAGCTTTTTCCTAAATCTTCCAACTTAACGATTTCTGTCTGACGAAACCAGTCGGGTATAGGAGTTCCGTCCGGGAAAACTTCTTTTGCTGAAGCCTGCAAAACGAACAAAGCTAAAGCAATAGAAACAACACATCTTGTCCACACTTTATTCATAGTATATTTTTTATAAAACAAATTATCTTTACTTTTCACATTGGCAAAAATAGAGAAAAGCCTATAACCTCAAAATAGAAAATCATACATTATCCTGATAAATTCGTACATTTTTACCCTAAAACGAGCTAAATGAATAAAATCAAAGACTATTGTATGATTTTCCATTCTATATATAAAGACAGACAACTATTTTTGTCAATAAACTTATATTACAATAACTAACAAGCAAAGGCCATGAAAAAATTATTTATTGCAGCTTTAGTTTTCGCTTTGGGAGGGACAAATATTCTGCATGCACAAAATTTGCCCGACCAGAAAGAAACTCTGAACACTTTAATCAAAGTGAACAAACATTATATGAAGAATAATCCGGACTGCACACTACCCAGTTTTGTCAAAGGAAAGATGCGGGCCAGCAATATCTGGACACGCACTGTGTACTACGAGGGACTGCTGGCTCTTTACTCCATTTATCCGGATACTGAATATTACGCATATGCTTATCAATGGGGGGATTTTCATAAGTGGGGGATGTGGAGAGGAACAACAACCCGACATGCCGACAATTATGCCTGCGGACAAGTATATATCGACATGTACAACCTCTGCCCTAAACCGGAAATCCTGCTAAATGTAAAATCCAACCTCAACATGTTGGTCAACACTCCACAAATCAATGAGTGGTGGTGGATAGATGCCATACAAATGGGTATGCCTGGTTTCGCCAAAATGGGTAAACTGACCGGAGAGCAGAAGTATTTCGACAAGATGTGGCAGATGTACGAATACACACGCAACCAGCATGGAGAACATGGCATGTTCAATCAAAAGGACGGATTATGGTGGAGAGATCAGGACTTCGACCCTCCTTACAAAGAACCTAATGGAGAAGACTGTTATTGGAGCCGTGGAAACGGTTGGGTATACGCTGCCCTAGTCCGCGTACTCGATGAAATTCCTGCCAATGAAGTTCACCGCCAAGATTATATAAACGACTTTCTGACTATGAGCAAGGCTATCAAAGCTTGCCAGCGTGAAGACGGATTCTGGAATGTAAGCTTACACGATCCTAATCACTTCGGCGGAAAAGAGCTGACAGGAACTTCTTTATTTGTATATGGAATGGCATGGGGAATACGCAACGGATTGCTTGATCGCGACGAATATCTGCCAATAGTACTCAAAGCCTGGAATGCAATGGTGAAAGACGCTGTTCATCCTGATGGGTTCTTAGGTTATGTACAAGGAACAGGAAAGGAGCCTAAAGACGGACAGCCCGTAACTTACGACAGCAAGCCTGATTTTGATGATTTTGGAACAGGTTGTTTCCTTCTGGCTGGAAGCGAAATTTATAAATTGAAATAAGTTGATAATCGTCATTCTATAAAAGAGGCTCAAAATGAAGTACAAAAGTAAAAATCTTATAGATTAAAACTTCGCAATAAAAAACTCCTGCTTTAACCCTTATTTATTACAATTATAGGACTAAAGGCAGGAGATTTTTTATGTTGCGGCTTATAGATTGTAAGTAAACTTATCTCTGTTTTTTATTTTGAGCCTCATCTCCAAAGAGTCTTTTCCAGTTTTAATAATTTAGCTTAATACTAGAAAAAGTGATAGAATAAACTATTCCTCTTTCTCCCCTCTCAAATAAGATGACGGAGGTACTCCAAACTGAGCTTTAAAGCACTTACTGAAATAGAACGGATCATTCATTCCTATCTGATAAGTCACTTCTGCAACTGTATATTTACCTTCAGCCAAGAGTTCAACCGCTTTTTTCATACGCATAACTCGTATGTATTCATTCGGCGAATATCCTGTCACACCTTTTACCTTACGATAAAAGACAGTTCGGCCAAGTCCCATAATTGAAGTAAATTCATCGATTGTAAAATCCGGATCCGACAAATGCTCTCCTAAAGTTTCAGCCAATTTATCGGCAAACTCCTTATCACGGTCTGTTGTACAAATAGCCGGACGTACAGCATGAGGATCTTTTGAGAACTTTTCCCGCAAGCGGTCGCGCTGTTCTATCAGTTTAAATACCCGGGCGCGCAACAGACTGCTACTGAAAGGTTTCGTTATATATGCATCGGCTCCAGCCTCAACACCTTCCAGATGTTTTTCCTGAGAATTAAGAGCTGTCAATAAAATAATAGGTATATGACTGGTATTAAAATCATTTTTCAATTTACGCGTCAGTTCAAACCCTGAACATCCGGGCATTAAAACGTCACTTATTATCAAATCCGCATCATAAACTTTCGCACGTTCCAGTCCGGAAGTTCCGTCAGATTCTGCTACCACTTCAAAATAAGGACTTAGCTCCTCTTTCAAAAACTCACGTACATCATTATCATCTTCTACAATCAAAATCTTACGCTTATTAAGTGGCTCCGTTGAGGTGTTCTTTTCGTTTTTCTCATCTTCCGATACCTCCCAACTATCCTCTGCCTGGTGTGCTTTTTCAGCTTCTATCTCTTCTTTCAGCAAAGCATTGTCAGGTATAAGAAAATCCTTACCCTCATATACGGAAGCATCTGTTGGAAGCACAACTGTAAACACAGAACCGCCACCTGGATTTTCTGCATATGATATCGTACCTTTGTGTACTTGTACCAGTTCATGGGTAAGGTGTAAACCTACCCCCATACTGCTGCTTGAAAAACTGCTCTGCATAAAACGTTTGAACAGCTCTCCACGCTTTTCTACGGGAATACCTACTCCCGTATCGATTACTTTCATTATCAGTTTATGATTCACTTCGTCAACAGATACACTAAATTCAATTCTCTTATTAGAAGGAGTGTATTTAAATGCATTCGACAATAAATTATAGGCTACTTTATCAATATTACTTTTATCGATAAACATTTTATACGTTGACACAGAAGGAGAAAACACATACTCCATATTTTTCGACTCAGCAGCATCCTTGAAAATCAGATAAATTTCACGCAGAAATGCTATCACATCTGTTTCTTCAAGCGATAAACTTAACTTGTTATTCTGCATTTTGCGGAACTCAAGCAACTGATTAATAAGCCGCAGCATGCGTTGTGTACTTTTATCCATTACACGGACAGCTCCTACCATATCAGCAGGAATTTTCTTGGCACGATGAATACGTTCCAAAGCCCCCTGTATCAGAGTCAGAGGTGTACGGAACTCATGCGATATATTTGTAAAAAACATCAGTTTATATTCCGTCAGCTGTTCTTCTACCTTAATTTTATTACGTAGAGTATTCATCTTCGATATTATTCGATAAGCCGCATATAAAACAGCTATACTCAATAGGACATAAATTAGCATTGCCCATGTCGTTTCCCAGAATGGAGGAACAACTACGATTTTCAATACAGACTCATCCGACCATGTACCAGCTGTATTCCTTGCCTTTACATGAAGATGATAGGATCCTGGAGGCAGATTCTTGTAAGCTGCAAAATTCAAAGAAGAAGGAGCACTCCAAGTATCGTCATATCCTTCCAGTTTGTAAGCAAACTTCGACAATCCAGCATCTGAATAGTTGAATGTAGAAAATTCAATCACAAACGAATTTTGTTCATAATTCAACCGGACAGACTCTGCATAAGCCAATGAAGCTTCCAATGGAAAATCCTTATCTCCCGGAATGACTGATATACCATTCAGTTTCAAATCCGTAAAAGTAACTTGCATAGGAGTATCTTTCACCGAAACATGCTTTGGGTCTACAATAACAATACCTTGTCCTGTACCCAATGCCAGACGTCCATCTTGCAGCTTCAGAACACTGTTTTCACTATATACATTACCCAATATATAATCAGAAAAAAGATAATTTTCGAACGTAACAGTTTCCGGATTAAAACAAGACAAGCCATATTCAGTAGAAACCCATATCATCCCCTTATCATCTTCAATTAGGGCCTGTACCATACTGCTTACCAATCCATCTTGTGAAGTATAATGAGTAAACTCCAGCTTATCGTAATTATGACCGACAACAGACATACCAAATCCAGCTCCCGACTCAGCCAGCCACATATGTCCTTTCCGGTCACGTATTATCGCACGGATATCATTACTTTGCAAATCACCACTTTCCAACGAATAATGTTTATAGGCTTCCGGATCTGCAATCAGTTTATCCGGATCAAAGACAAATATACCTTCACTCGATCCGACCCATATCCATCCGTTACTGTCCTCACACAACGTACGGGTTTCCCGCTGTCCGTTAGTACGAGTAAAGAAATGGCGGAACTCATACTTTCCATCCTGCGTAGGAACAGCCAGATTCAAACCTCCACCGAACGTACCTATCCACATACGACCTTTACGGTCTTTCAACATACAAAAGACATTATCCGATGAAAGCGACTTATCATTCAATTTATCATACCGATATTTTACATCTCCAATCCATACGCCTTCACCACGGGTAGCAATCCACAGATTCCCTTCATTGTCTTCACAAACAGCATAAGTATTTATATCATGATGAAATTTCTTTTTCTGAATCTCCAGCTTTGCATCATAAATATATAAACCGCCACTACGTGTACCTACCCAGATATCTCCATCAGAAGTAGAAGCAATCATACGCACCGTATTCGAGCGGTCGGCCATAGAATCTTTTTCGGGATACACACGTGATGCGCCTTCATTCAATACACTCAACTTAGATATACCCGCAAATTCAGAACTTACCCAGACACTTCCCGACCGGTCTTCCATCAGACATTGCAGATAATTGGAAGCCAATAGAGAAGAGATACCCGAATCGGATGTAAAATGCTGTATGCTTTCCGTAGCCGGATCATAAGCAAACAGTCCGTTGCCATATGTAGAAATCCAGATAATCCCTCGGCTGTCGTGCACAATGTAATATCGTTCCTTATCAATGAATCCAAGCTTGTCATAAGGCATTACCGAGAACACTTTCTTTTCTCCTGTATCCGATTTTATATAATACAGATTACCAGTACGGTTATATACCCAATAATCTCCTTTATCATCTTTTTTAACCTGTCCTTCAGGAATATTATAGTATGCCGGAGCAGACTCAACCTTAAAAGTCTTCATATCCAGACACAGCGTACCTTCTGAGGTCAAGATATACTGTTTCTGACCAATCCGAAAAAGTCCGGTCATCGCCCATTTTTTTGTTTTACGAGGAAGGCTTCCCAAAGATTTCAGTTTTCCGTCTGTCTGAAAGTAAAACAAATCACCTTCTGATGTCACAAAAACAAGATTATCCTCGTAAAACATAGCCTTCCAATACGAATGAGATTCATCTACCGCCACCAGCTTGTTATCTTTCCAATAATAAACACCTTGCTGTGTTCCTATCCATACTCTATCTCCGTGCTGACGGATAAAATGAACATTGTTGCTCTTCAAAGAGCCATTTTGTACGGTAAATGATGTAGAAGTGAAACGACCATCCTGATAGGTCACACGGCGACATCCGTGAGAAGCTCCCCATAGCCACACAGCTTCTTCTGTTATAAAAAAGCCACGATAATGATCCTGATATTCTCCGCAACCGGTAAAATCGACAAAACAGTCATGCCTTAAATCATAACAGCTGATTAAATCGGCTGTCGTTGTAATCCACAAAAAACCATTCTGATCCTCTTCCAGCACCTTCACCCGATGGTCTGCCAGAGAAATCTTTTTCGATTTCTGAGGACGAAAGGTGATAAGAGAATTACCGTCATAACGATTCAAGCCATTCAGTGTGGCCATCCAGATAAACCCTTTACTATCTTGATAAATATAACGCACAGAATTGTTTGCAAGTCCATCAGCAGTAGTCAGTCGTTCGCTGCGAAGTTCGATTGCAGCCTTCGCCGAAAATGACGACAACAACAAACAGCCCAACCAGCATAGTATCCAAATCTTTTGGTTTTTCATACAGTATAAAAACAAATGTTTCTTGATGCAATTAACTAAGCACAAAATTACAAGAAAGATAAAACATAGCAAACAGAATCACACATCTTAGGTACGGTTTATACAATATTCTAGGAATATGTACTTTTGTACATTGAATTATATCAACAAAGCCCTTAATTTTGTTTCATCAAGACAAACCAATCATAAAATACCAATGAAATACCCATGAGATAAAAAATCACGCCCAAGAGAATGTAAATAGTCAAG
>ENA-OWPF01001425-OWPF01001425.1-human-gut-metagenome-genome-assembly--contig:-NODE-1425-length-21007-cov-7.945972_pt1 | contig 21007 bp, 21 predicted proteins | sample MGYA00248261_ERZ651840 | MGnify/ENA primary metagenome ERZ651840 (study PRJEB26924, sample SAMEA4378268) | human gut metagenome | biome: human gut; feature: human-associated habitat; material: faeces... | reverse complement strand
TCTATGCATTAATGCAAATATCTATAAATCAGTAGGTTATCCTGCATAGATGGGAGAATAATCAACAATGCACATCTATGCATGGTTTGCATCTACTTGATTTGCAGTGAGTTATGTTGCACAGATGCGTTTCTAAACTTCTGTATTTACATTACAAATCAGTCAAGATTGGCTGAAAACGTCACGTGAAGCCTGTTTTTAGGATTTCTGTTAGTTACGGTAGTCAGTATCTTAGGCTTGCCAATTCGGAAGAACAAGAACCGTTTCTGCTTGACGTGGTTGATTACGGTAAGTGAATCCACTGATGAATTGTTAATTTCTGTAGAATCCGGAGATACTCTTCCGGCTATTCTGTTCCATCCGTCATAGTATTCGAATCGGTAAACACCGGGAATAGTATCCCGGATCGTCTTGGTAACGGTGCGGATTTCTAGCTTGGTTTCCACAGTATGTGCTGCCTTGACATCCCGGAGTTTTATCTTCAAGTCCTTCACGGTCTCTTCCAAATCAGAGTTGAATAGCTCTAGCTCCGATTTCTTCAAGGACAGCGAGCGTATTTGCTCAGCTAACTTACCACTTTCCGTCCTGTACTGCGTAGCCTCAATGTTCAAGGCTTCGATGTTGTTCTGTTTACGGTCCAATTCGACCTTCTGTCGCTCTACCTTATTAAAAAGGAAGCCCACTGCTATTACTAGCAGCAGGCATGCGATAATCAAATACTTTCTCATGGTGTGATTACTACGTCCTTCTTCAGCAGCCCGTATTCGCTCCGAACATCGAAGCAGGGACACGCCTTAATATGCTCTGCTGGTTCTACTTCTCCGTTTCCGTTCAAATCCGGAGATGTGTCCCGATGTCCCAGCAACTCGACTATCGGGTAACGTCTGCAAATATCGTTGATAAGATTGATCAATGCTTCCTTCTGCTGCGGTGTACGGGTATCTTTCGCTTTCCCGTTCTTATCCAGCCCACCTACGTAGCAGATACCGATCGAATGACGGTTGTACGACTCTCTTGAGAAGCCTTTTGTGTTGCAGTGAGCACCTATGGCGGTTTCACTCCTTCCCGGTTCTACAGTTCCGTCCAAGCGGATCACGTAATGGTAACCGATTCCGTTGAAACCACGCTGCTTGTGCATTGCGTCAATCTCCTTAGCTCCGATGTCCTGCCCTTCACGTGTAGCACTACAATGGATAATGATTGCGTCTACCTTATTAGTATTATTTACCATCTTTAGTCTCCTCTTCCTTTCGGTTCTCACCGATGTTAAAGTTTTTGAAATAACTCTCTACTTTCCCACGAACGTAAATGCTTATGCCGAAGATTGATCCAGCCCAAATGAGGCATTGGGCAAAATACCACAACACCGACTCATGGATTGAACCGTCTCCGGATCTAAAGAAGCCTAAGTAACATAGTACAACTCCCGAAACCAGCATCCCGATAGCTGTAAATATCTGTAGGTCTTCTTTCATTCCCCTTTTCATACTATATATGTGTTAGTTAATAAAACATATGCGGTATTTCTGAGGCTTGCAGCACTCGTTTTCCTGTGGTTTAATAGTTTCTTTGTACTTTTCGTAAACGGTGTGGAAGTCCTCTAAAAATGAATCCGCTTTTCCCTTTTCTGCTTCGTAGCGTCTACTTTTAGAGTTGTCCGGAACGATCACCGATGCCGAATAGCCGGGAATCTTGAATCCTGTGGATGTGCTTTTCTGATCAGCGTCCTTGACGTATCGTGCAAAGGCATAATAGCACAGGATTGTGGACAGTGGGACGATTTCGTAAGACTCATCACCCACGTCAACGGTGAGCGAATAGGCATCGTCCGAAGTAGACGAATCCGGGATGTCTCCGCCATCCAAGCCTCCACCAAAAAAGGAAGGAACTTTGACGAATGTATCACCGCACAGTCCCTGTTTGATGTCGAGTTTATCGGCTTCTTGGATGACCTTGTTGATCTCGGCATCTTTAACATCTGCAGCGATATTAAAGATATCCCGGAATTTCTTGATCACATTTGCAAAGTTAGCCATATCGTTTAAGAATTAAGTATTGTAGCCGTTTCGGTTTCCTCAAGTTCGTTTCGGATTTCGCAAAATTCTTTGGGAACATCGAAAACTCTAGCCAGTTCACGGCTGATTTTGTTACGTAATTTAACGGTTGATCTTCGGTAGACCTTCTGCATCTCCCTCACGACTTCTCCGGAAGCGTTGGAGAACGAGATGAGTGAGGAATCCACAAGTGGGATCGGTATGTTGTAAGCCTGTGAAGCGATGTCCTTCTTGAGCGGTTCGCAGTAGGCTTTGTACAAGTTAGAGTCGATCGGTGTACCCAAGTCATCCACCTTAATAAATGGACGGGACTGTGGGACTATCGTGGTGTCATCACGGACCATCACTACCGCACCAGCACCCTCAGCACCCATGATGTCACGCATCCCCTTCACGAAGTCGTCCTGCTCGCTCTCATCAGCGAAATCACCGTGGGAGACAATCTTGCACATGTGGAAGCCTCGTGTCAGCGTGCGTTCCACGTAGGTGGAATTCATCGCTTCGGCTTGCATCTCGGACTGGACCGCATGGAATGGGGAAAGTGGGTAAGGCTTGGTGGTACAGAAATTCATGTAGAGCAACTGACCGGGATGGTTTTCGATGCCACCGTAAAACTCGCATTCGTCAGCGAAGTTATCCGGATCAAATGCCGGGTAGGTCACCGATGTCTTCTCAAGAGTCGTGCTTTTGATGTTCTGCCGTTCCCAGTTATTAAATACCACGTACTTGTGGATAACGGGATTCGTCAGATAGTCCTTGTTCAGCCCGGCACGAACGTATTCGAACGGAACATGGTAGACAGCCTTCGGACGGTAATCGCCTCCGTATTGGACGATAAGCGCAGCACCCCGAAATCGTGCGATGTCGTATGCTATGGAGTTTAACACATCGTTCAGCGTGTCCCCATAGGCATTCTCAAGGTTAGCGAATTCCTCATGCAAGAATCCCTCGCATTCGATTGCTTCTGACAATCTCTCGGTGCTTAAAGCGGCTGTCTTACTCGCATAAATGAGTTCTGAGATAATTTGGGGATACAGGTTTCCTTCCCCATATCCCACAACTTTCTCATTCGTGCGTGCGCTCGTCTTTAAAGCCCTGTCTATTACTACATTTACTTTCTTGTGCGCTATCATCACTAAATGGTTTGATTACTTTTCTTCGTTCAGTTCTTTCTCAAGGTCTTCCAGCACCTTATCGTCTTCGGGAGCAGCAGGTGCTTCCTCTTCCTTCGGTGCTTCCTCAACCTGTGGTTTGTCGTCCTCAGTTTCCGGAATCACTGTAGGCTGGTCTTCCTCTACTACAGGATCGTCCTGCGGAGTCTCCGGAATCACTGTAGGCATGTCTGCACCCGGCATGACGAATTCACCCAAATCCTCGAAGTAGTCTACGTAATCCTTGTTTTCTTTCATGATGCGAACCGCAATGGCATCGGTACAGTTAAATGCACGATACACGATTCCGTCACCTACGTGATTGATGGTAAGACCCGGCTTCATCACGTAACGGGCGTGGATGCCTGTGATGTAGTGCTTCTCGTACCAGCCTTTCGCATATTTGCGATCCATGTGGCAAGTTGGGTCGAGTTTCAAATGCGTGATGCTCTTACATAGCATCAGCATTTCTACTTCGTCTGTCAAAGTAACAAGCTGTCTGACAGGCTGGATATCTTTAGTTTCTTTCTTCTTAGCCATTATGCTTTCGTTTTAAGTTTGTTGTACAATTCGGTTGTGATGCTGTAACGGTAGTCACCGCATGCACCGTCCGGAGTTTTAAGAGTCGCAGTTGTCACGCCATCTGTTGCGCTGTCCGTAACCATGTCAGATACTTCCAACGGAGAATGTGCTCCGAGAAGGTAGTACTGATTAGTTTTCGTCTTGACAGCCAGCAGGAACGATCCGGAGAGCAATCCGTTGATGTACGTCACTACCGGAAGGGCAGACAGCAACTTGATGTTTGCGGTCAACTCCAGCATAGTAGGAGCGTTATCGTTTGCTCGTGCGGCTTCGGTGATCTGCACTGAGTTTTTGACGCATTGGATAGTGTAGCCTTTTGTCCCGGCTTTCAGCGTGATCAATGCGCTGCCTGTGGATGGTGTAGCAGAAACGCTAGACACATCCTCGAAGTTGATTATGATAGCTTCCTCTACTCCCACAATACCTGCAATCAGACCGGGATTGTTACAGTCAAAAGCCAAATCATCTGTTATTTTCTTGATACATGCCATATTATCCTGCTTTAGCTACTAATGTGTTCCAAGTACTTTCCGTAATCACTGCTCTCGGTTCTCCCAGCACATTTTCCGGAGTTGACAGCGTGATAGCGGTGAATCCACCGTTTTCGTTAGCTGACTCTTCCAATGCCGAGACTTCCAAGCCGTAATTCGGACCGAATATCCGGTAAATTCCGTTTTCCACCATCTTGGCAACCGCTACGAGTCGAGAGTTGATGATTGTGTTCACGAAATCGGCTTCTACCTTCGTTTTCTTATACACCGTAAAGTTAACGGTCTGTTCCAGCGCATTTGGCGCATTTTCGTTTGATCTTACTGCTTCGGTCGCATTAGCTCCCTTCCGGATGGATGCGACTCTCACAGGTTTTGCGCTGCCTATCAGCGTGATGGTCGCTTCTCCTTGATTGATAGCTACAGACTGAACGTCAGAGTAGTTGATCAGCAGAAGATCGGCAATCCCAACAGCACCGCCTAAGCAGTCATAGGTTATAGCACCTGTAATATTACTTATACATCCCATAGTTACCCGGTTATTTTGTTAGCGTTTAGATACGTCCAAGCAGTTGTGCTTGCCACCATCATAGAGTCGCCTCTTCCTCCGTCCGGAGTTTTCAACGTGACAGTAGTAAATCCTCCTGCTGAGGATGTGTCGGAGTCTGCGCTTGCGGCTTCCAAGCCAGCCAGCCCTCCGGCTACCTTTATAACACCACCGTCTTTCAGTTTGCCGAAAGCAACAAATTTGCCATTTAGCAGGGAATCCACGATTCTTGCGCCATCTTTGGTCTTGTCGTAAACAGTAACGGTTACTGTCTGCTCCACGCCATTGGCGGCATCTAAGGATCGGATAGCTTCTGCGATCTTAACACCGTTCTTGTAGCAGTCAACTGCGTAAGCCTTTGCTCCGGAAACTAAAGTAATCGCTGTTACCTCGTTATCCACTACGGTGATAGATTGTATGTCAATTTTGTTAACTAGGAGGAGATCGGACAGACCGATAGCTCCTCCAGCACAACCGAAAACGATAGCCTTATTGAGTTTAGTTAGACATGCCATTGTTTTCAGTTTTAAAGTTATCTCGCTTTAGTCGCAAGTTTCAAGATTTCCGGAACAGCTACCATTACGTCAGCAGCGAAGACAGTAGTAGAGTAGTACTTACGTGTCTGAGCGTCCTGCAGGAACGGTTTTATGTTCACGTTGCTGTCTTCCAGCACGATTTGGATGTTCGTTTTCGGAGTAAACGCAATAAACGCCTCCTTCTTGGTTGTGTCAGCAGTCATAGATGCTGATACGTGAGGCAACTCGTTGATCTTGTAGCCTTCCAAGTAATACTCCGGTTTGCCGTCCATCATGATCATCTGAGCGATGTGGTTATCCTTCTGTTGTGTGAAGTCCTTGAAAATACGCATCACGTTAGATGTCACGAAGAATTCAGAGTTTTCCAGTTGATCCGGACGTTGGCTGTCGATCAGTTTTTTCATCGTGCGGACAACTCCTGTAGTGTCGTCGGTATTCAGCGTCAGCGTGAGAATAGTTTCACCGCTAGTTTCCATCTGCTTGATGAAACCACCGTTTTTGAAGATGTTGTATGCGGCTTCTGTGTCTTTGTCAGCATCCAGCCAAGCCAAACGGAGCAAGTCAGCTTCCAGCACCTTCAGAACTTCTGATGCCATGAAGCCAGCCAATTCGGTTTCGCTAAAGTCATCTGACAAGTGGATGCCTTTAGCAACCATTTTACCCCAAAGGTCTTGGAGACACACTACGATAGGCAACTCAACGGGCTGGAAGTCGTAGTACTTCACTTTGTCCGCCATCTCGGTGTATTCGTACTTACCGTCACATCCGGTAGATTTGCGAAGGGCTTTGTCCTTAGCAGTGAATGTCACGATAGGAGTTTTGTTGTCGATACCTGCGAGAACGGTCGCACCCTTCTGCATTTCGCCAACCAAGCCAACAGTCAGAGAGATGATCTCCGACAGGCTTTCCATGTTAAGTTTATTCAGATCAGTAAATGTCATAATCTTATGATTGATAGGTTATTAACTACTTTTTGCCGCAATATTTCTGCATGGCTTCATACGCTTGTCTGCGTCTCTCGTCTTTCGACAGTTGAGTTTTGTCATGAGATGACTGTTTTGACTTGCTAGCGTCATTGCGTTCCTGCATGACAGGCGTTTTTGTCTGACGTGACAACATTGTCTTGATCTCACCCAGCGACTTTTCAACAGCCTGCAAGCGTTTCGAGAATTCGTCCGGAGTCTTTGATCCTGCTTCCTCGACTTCCACCTCTTCGGTGTACGCTTTGAATTCAGCGATCTTTCCGTCTTTGATCACGAGGATGATCTTTCCTTCTTCGCCAAGATCAACGATGACTTCGCCATCTTCGACAGGTGAACCGTCCTCTTTTACCACTTCGTCACCAATCGCAGCTTCTTCTCCGCTTGCCTTGATGGTGATCTTTTCACCGTTCACTGTGCTTACTACTTGGTCAGCCAGCTTGGTTTCTTCATCTTTCTTCTCTTCACCTGCCTTTTCCTCAGCAAATTTGGAGAATAAACTTGTAAAAAATCCCATAGATTTACGATTTTGATTGTTATTACTAAATAAAGAACTCGTAGCGGCTGGCAATCCAACCAAGTCGCACGAGAATAGCTCCAAAAATTCAGTCACCTCGAAGATGTCTTCGTCCACATTGTACACCTTTAAGTCTAGGTCGATTACGGAAACGCCAAGCATCTCCGGTTCGTTTTCGATCATTCCTGTTATAAAGGTAATTTCGTTGGGGTAGGCTTTCTCAGCAGCCTCCGAGATGGTAAGGTCAGCGTATGCCACGCCATCCTCTTCTATAAAGTTAGAAAAACTCCCGATGTATCGGTCCAGCATGTCCGCACCGTTATGCGATCTACGAGCATGGATAGGTCTTTCATTGCCTAACGCAACAAGAGATGCTATGGATTCCGGCTTGATGACAATCAAGGCTTCCTTCCATTCCCCATTTACTTCTTGTCCCCACGAGTTAGCGGTAGGTCCTGCTTCGATAATTCGTAATTTCTTAAAAATCATAGTTGTTCCTAATTAGTTGCAAAGGTATCTATTTACTTAATTAAATTCTAAAACTCCCGTTTCAATTTGTTGCGGAATCTATCACCAGCGTGCGTCCCTGCTGAACATCGGTAATGTCCTGCACGGAGACGATAGGATTCGGAGCATTCTGTACACCGTCAACGAAGGCTAATGCGATAGCTGCGATTGTCTTGGGTGACAGATCAACGTCCTTCTTGACAGCCTTGTTCAGATTGGTAATAGATTGCGAACTGAGCACATCGAATCCGCCACCGTCTGCGTACTTGTACACGCTGGAGTTGCCGAAGGATCTGCCACCATATTCCATGTTCAGAGCAGACAGCGCATTGATGGCATTGGATGCCCTGCGGTTGAGGATGTAAACATTCTCGCCACCTTCAGCCTCGAAACGCTGACCATTCGAGCCGGAGAACGTCACGCCACCCTGCGCATGGGACGGACCGTATATCTGACCGCCCTTAGCGTACTTGCGGACGTTGGTATTGGTCTTCGGAACTTCCTCTTTTACCTTCATAATTGAGGCTACCTGTTTCAGTCCGGCTGCGATTACGATGGCTGCTTGGGCAACTCCCCAAATACCGCCCTGCGCAATAGCCTTAGAAGCACCGAGATACGTGTTTATCGTAGCCTGCGCAATAGCGAATGCTTTTCCTGCTTCCGATTCCTGTCCCATCATGTTAGAGATTTGCCCGGCAATGTCGGCAGTCATCTGCAACTTGGCGTTGACTAGTTCCTTCTCACGTTTCTCCCGAATCTGAGCGTACTTGGCTTCGATCAGAGTCACGTCAGCACCGACCTTCTCGGCTGCGGCAACTTCTAATTGGCGCTGCTGCTCAAGACGAAGAGTCTCACGTTCAAAGTCGCTTGTTATGTTAGCTTCCTCGATGGCACGCTTGTTCTCTAGATCAATGGCGGCAGCTGCTTTCTTCTTGTCAGCTTCAGCCTTCTCAAGTTCGGATACCTGCTCTTGGAATGCCACACGTTGCTCCAATCGGATGTTATCGAATTCCTGTTGCGTGATCAATCCTTGACTGAGACGGTAACGTTCCTTCTCCAAGATGGCTTGGTTCAGCCTGTCTTGATCCTCTAAGGCTTTTTTCTTGTCCACGATGCCGATATTTGACTCACGGATCTTCAACTGTATCTCAGTTATCCCGGCTTCATATCTCTTGAGAACCTCGGCTTGCGCCTTCTTGGCGGTCTCTGCTGCTTTCTTTTCGGCATCTTCCTTTGCCTTCTTGGCTTTTTCAGCAGCAGCCTTTTGCGCTTTAGCGTAATCCTCGGCACGCTTCTTGTCGGCTGCCGAGGCTGCCGCCATATCAGCCTTCTCCAATCCGGAAACTTGACTGGTCAGTTCCTTCCGTTGTGATAAATACTGTGCTCTCTTTTCCTCCAATGCGGCTAAAGCCTCCTGTTCTTTCCTCCGGTCTTCATCGGAAGTGTAAGACAATTCGTTTTGAGTCTTTATCTGCTGATATTTAGCCTCTAATACCTTTAATTCGGCAGCCTCCATTTCCCTAGATATCCGTAAGGCTTCATTAGCTGCTGCTTGCCGCTCCTTAGAACTCTTAGTCTGATCGGCAAGAATAGCCTTTTGCTCCTCCATCTCCCTGCGCTGCCGGGCTAAAACCACAATAAGATCGGTCTCAGCGTTATAAATGTCCCGTTCCACCTGCGCCATGCCTCTAGCGGTTTCTATGGCTTTCACCGTTTCATCCGATATCAGTCCAAGCCAGTTGTAAACTTTGATATAAGCCTCTGCCAGCCATTCGAAAACCTTTACGATCTCAACGAACAGGGCAGCCACAGCATCCAGCACTTTCGTGATGATCAGTTCGATAGGAGCAAGGATGGTCTTCACAGACACCGCTAACTCGTTGTTGCGATCCATCAGTTTCCCGATAGCCGAGATCACCGCAAGGATAGCCGATGCGATGGCTACGAACGGATTAGCCATGAGCGCAGCGTTGAACGCCTTGATGGAAGCGATGCCTCCCGACATGCCCTTGATCATCTGCCCGGTCGCACCCGTCATTCCACCAAGATTGGCGGTGGCGGCTTCGATGTCTTCAGCGTAGTTACCCACGTTCCTTCGTGTGTCGCCTACACCTTTCTCCAGTTCCTTCAGTTTGTCGGAGATCTCCTTAGTCTGAGCGACCATCTGCTTTCCCGATTCGGTATTGGTGCGCTGTTCTATGGACATCTTGTTCAACGCCTTCGTATTCAACGCTAGCTGGGCACGCAGGGTCTCCACGCTCTCAGCCTCCGAGTTTACGATGGTGGTGTGTGCCTTGATCTGCGCAGCGTTCTCCGATGTGGCGACCTTGTTGTTGTTTAGCTGCTTGGTAAGAGCGATGATCGCCTCCTCCGACTTCGCTGACTGCTTCTCGAAGGCCGTCTGATCCAGCAGGTTGTCCTTGTAGTTCTGACGGATGCCTGCAAGGGCGGTCTTTTCCGCATTGATCTGCTTGATTAGCTGCTTCTTTTCGTCCGACAGTTCGAGCGACTTCTTGATAAGCGCATCCAAACCGTCTACGGCTTCAGCCGTGTTGAACGATAGGTCTAATAGTGTAACATTATCTGCCATTATTTTGTTCTTGCTAGATTAATTTTAGTCAATTTTACATTACATTCCTGTGTGGATAGGTTGTAATCCGTGATCGAACGGACGTAGAAGAACGCATTTAGCTGCTTGAACCACACTATCCCGTTCTCCTTATAGTTGTTTTCGATGTGATAATAAGGTATTTTAGCCTTAATTGTCACGTCCAATGCGTCCGAAAACAGCCCGTAGTACTTCTGTAGTGACTGCGTGTACTCGATAGACTTGAAGTATTCAGCCCACGGACGGGCTTGACTCCCTTCTACCTTACGTATTATTAGACGTGGGTATGTTCCATCCTGCGGATTCGGTACACCGGATTCTACTACATCCCCTTTCGCAGTAAAAGATGCCTTAGATAATTGTATGCTTTTTGTAAAGTCCCCTATCTTGAATGTCCCGATGTTCGGGAATCCCTCGGAATCTTCGATCTTATCGGTTGACAGGTAAAAGTCTGACCAATCCTGTCGGAATTTGTTGAAGGTTACCGCTCCATGATTCCGGTCTACTTTACGGGCATCATCAGCAAGCAATCGGTACACATTAACTATGACATTCGTGTTTCCGCTAGCATCCACATTCGTGGTGAATTTCCATCCCCATTGGAATATCTTACACAAGTCCGTGAGAAACGTTATAGCATCAGATACTCCGCAATTCCCGTACACCTGTGTCACCCCTCCGGAATTCCGCAATTCGGTTATCTTACCGGAAAGGTTCACAGCTTCGTCCGGAGACATGAAAGCTGGTGGGGTGGCGTCTAGTCTTTCGTAAACATTGATGTCACGGCTGATGTACAAGCCTGTGAACAGATATGTCGGTATATTCATGGTTGTGGAAACGAACTTGTAACGAACCTGTGTTATGTCATCTTGATTACCGTCCTTTTGGAATATCGCCACGGTTTGATTATTATATGAAGCCTTTAGTACTACGAAATTTAGCATCGTTCCTACCCTAGACATGTCTAGTGTGATGTAAGCGTTGTTGTCCATAGTTATCACAGCCGTAGTGTTGGCTGTGGACCCTAGAGGAGCATTCATGGCTGTCCGGGTATCATATTCCTTAATGTCGAGGAAGTTCCCCTTAAAGTACTTAGTACCATCGTCCGTCTCAGAAGCGTATCGCCAAAACACCGTGACAGACTTGCCTACGAGCAGATCGGATAAAGGCTTCTGTCCCATGTTCTCTATGAGAATTCCCGGCTCATAACCTCCGTAATCAATAGACGGGAGCGTCACGGGAGTAGGAGACCCTAACGCTCGCTGCACCAAATCGCTAGCCTTGTAGAACAATGAATTCCCCACACCGGAAGCGTATAGGGGATTCTCCACGACTTCTTTGGGCAACTGAGACATCTTGAGATCAGACTGAGACAGCGCAACGCTGTAGCTCTCCTCATCGCAGGTCACCTTAGCCTTGAAACGCTTGTTGATAGCGATGCCACCTATGTAAATCCTAGCCTCGTACTTCGTATCACGCATCACGTAACCGAAGTTTCGCATCTGATAGAAGATACCATCGTTTACCCGGTTTCTCGGTGCTTTGATGTTAGCCGAGTAGGTGCGGGTAGACTCGCCAAACGAGTAGGGTGAGGACGCATTGATGGAGAGTTTGACATCTGTCTTAGTCAAGCCCTCCAAGAATGTGCCGTTTATCTGTATCTTTATATCCATGTTAGTACTGGAATTTTAACGTTGCTGTTTTCGCCAAGCCGGATGCTGTATACTTGACTCCCGTAGTCGAGGAGCAGCGCATCTTGGTGTCATTAGGCACGCCATCCAAGCCCTTCACCGTAACGTCCGGAGACGTTGACAGGACATCAAGAGCGAACTTGTTAGCCTCGGTCAGTTCGAATACGCAGGTCAACTCTCGCTTAGTTATCGTACCACCGTCCAAGCCCTGTGTGATCGTAGGCTGCGTGCTCCAATTGTAGCAGGAGATAGCGTCATATGACCCGTAAGAGTTAAGCCAGCGCAGCGTGATAGCTCCGCATGCGGAAATCTCCTCCGGATAGAACTTCACGGCTGCTACAGATCCGTCCGGATTCTTGAGCGTGATCTTCTTGTATTGGCATGCATCCGATATTCCGTCGCCCTGCATGTAATTAAATTTGTCAACCGTTCCGTCTTGATAGATAACGTCTACATCATAGTCCCTATCATGGTATTGGCTGTTGATGAAGAAATCATCATCCAGCGTGTGGGCTAGTGGTGCTCTGCGTCCCAAGTCATCCCGGAAGTCCGTGTCGGCATTAGATACCCGGTTGATGTTGTTCCGGCTGGCTAGGTTCATGATCGGCATCCGGAACGTCTGAGTCTGCATGTTGGCAGTTAGGTTAGCTCTGTGAGTCAGCCCTAGTTCCACGGTGTACCCGGCTATCCGGTCCTTGTATGCCGGGAGGAGCGGATAGAAGTGGGATGCCAAGTCTATCTCGATTCCGTTGACAGGTTCAAGATTAGCCACATAGAAAGAATCTAGGGAGGATCGGCATTGTATAAAGAAATATACTATGATGTCCGTAGGCAAGTCCGTAACGACCAGCTTCAACGGGATGTTATCCCAAATGGACAGACATCCGGGATAGTTGTAGGCCTGTCCGTCTGTGAGACCTACGCTCGTATTTAGTCTAGGAATTGCTACTCTCATTGCGTTAATATTGTTAGAATTTTTGCTTTAATGATCTTATTTATATCCAGCGTTAACCGCTTCACCCTTTCGGGATTTATGATGTCGGAGACTACCCCTCCACCATTGTATTTGTTGGGAACCTTGATGCCGTCCCGTTTAATTACGTAGGCTATAGCATATGCCGCCTCTTCCGGGATGTCCGTTCCTGCTGTCCGGTTCTTGTCCTTGATCCACTGCTTAATAGCAGAAACGGGAGGAAAACTCCCAGCCTTCCTCCCTTTCTCCATTTGGATAACATGCTTCGGTGCTGTCAGTTTAACGGAGTCACCGTTCTCGTGTAAAATAAGATTCCTACCGAAGTCTCCGGAGGCTACCAAGCCTTTGGACACGTAGTTTTCGAATATTTCCTTCTTCAACTGCTCAACTACCGCTACAATTTCCTTATCCATAGTTTAATAGATCATTCGTTACCGAAAATGTCACTCTCCATCCGGACTTCTGAGAATCGTACAGTCCTTGAATCTTAACGAATTTCAGACCTTCGACCTCGAAATGACATACAAAAGTAGACATTAGGCGGTTAATATACAAGTCCGTCCGTTCCAATGTTAGCAACTCCTGCAAGTTGTCCGTCATATAATGTGACTTGTCAAGGCATTGCAGGACCACATCATATCTCCGGACAGCCGGAGGCAGCTTGTTCATCCCACCACCGGGCACATCGAACGTGAAGAATATGCCGTCAATGGCGTTTACCTGCCCGTTCAGATTATCATCCGAACCGAAGTAGATAGGCAAGCCGATTATCTCGGCTTGCTCATTCATAAAGTTTACTACATCGCTGAATATCATGGCAGTTTGATTATTGCGTCATCGTGACCGTTAGAACACAGACAGTCTCCGGAAGAGAAATCGTAGCCCATCACCGCATCACCCTGTAGGACGATATCAGCATCATGGATGAAATTTCGGGACAGAACCGCATTGTCGTACATCCGGATTTTATGTCCTTTTATAAGCAGATTACTAGATCCGTAGGGAACTATGATTCTCGGCTGTGGTACGAATTCCAACACTAGCCTAGAATTGGGTATCTCCGATGGAGCTATCGCAGCCGATGGGTCTTTCTGAATAATAACAGCAAGTAAAGCCATCTTAGCACTGGCAAGGGATTCTCCTAAATGGAATTTAGTTACTGCGTCTAGCACCCTAATATACCTTGAAAATCCCGATGCCGATGATATACTAGATGTCGGGGAAACATTTATAGGACGTTTAAGTCTTATGGTAGTTCCGGATGTTGCTTTAAGTTCCTCGTAGATTTTACCTGCGTCTGCTTGTCCGCCTCCGGCTGTTCCCTGTTCCCAATAATCCACGCTTAACAGGATGTCTTCCGGGCTAGTACGGTCTAGTTCGTTAACTATGTATCTACGCTTCTTGAACGCTCGGACGTACTTAACGTTTGCTAACGGGATATCGGAATCCTCTATAAAGTCAATTCCGTTAGTCTTACTAACAAGAATTGATATGTACGCCACTGCCGGATCTGATACCTTTAAGGATGTTCCCCACGGTGACCATCCGGAGCACTTGCCATCTTCCCCGAAATAGTAGATAAGTATATTGTACCCCGAAGCGCACGTGAAGTTGTTATCTACCGTAGTATCCACAGGGAAAACATCTCTCGTTCTGAGTCGTGGGTATCCGACCGATTCCGGTCTCTTAAGACCATCCCAAGTTTCTCCGGTTACGCTATCTCCTGTCCCACGTTCCCACATATTCACGTCAAACACACGGTTAACATAAGGATCGCCATGTAGCTGAACATCCCCACGAACCGTGCACCCCGCACCCACGTAGGCAGATCCTGTGACCTCCGGTGCTTTCGTGTGGTCTATGATTCGCAGAGTACAGTTAAGAGCAATGAAATCCGAGGCGTTTAATCTAGACGTATCGGCTCTTCTAAACTGCATCACGGCATACTGGTAGGTGGTTTCGATAGATGCGGGATTTGCCACCGCTCTTCGGATAATGAAGGATTCGTCTAAATATACAATCGCGTCTAGTACGTAACCGGACGGCAGGGTCGGTAAAGACAAGCTTGCGGTTGAAACAGGCTTATAGCTTCTGACAATTGCATTAGAAGTTACTTTAGTCTCTTCATAGGGCACACCTATGTTAGCTCCCGCCGCATACGCACCTTGCTCCATAATAGACCCATCCAAAGGAATATACTTTTCCGCTTGATACAGTATAGCCGTATCAGCCAAGTTACCCTTGTGACTAACGAATCCTAGTGCTGTAGGACCATTGGGCAGGCGGTATATGCCCTGCTTATGGCTTGAAATGAATCTAGCGTATCCCGCTATTGTGAATCCCAAGTCTTCGTTAGCGTACGAGAAATCTATGTCTTCGTAGGTATTCCCGTTTATAACGTCATCTTGGAATTCGGCTTTAGGGACAATACAGTTACGAAGTATTAGGTCTCCCTTAGCAGCCAAAGCATCATCGTAAGTAGTATCATCTACTCGGAGTAACGGACAGTCATAAGCGGAGATGTAAGTATCCCTATTTGCTGCGGTACGGTGCGAATCTCTCAGATACTTAGTATATTCCAGCCGTTCCACGTTATGGAATGTACCATATGGTTTATAATCCTGCCTATCCGTCTTTGTGTACATGGTAGTATCGTACATACTACCTGCCAAGAATCGCAACTGTGTGGCATTCAATCCAAAGTTGTCAGTTTCCGCAATGAAAGACGAATTTACCATCACGTAATCACCCGATACTGATTCCGGGCGTATGTCCGTTAGTACAGAACCGCTAATATGTCCTAGTATCTTAGCTCCTGTAGCCAACAAATCAGTCGGGGTCATTGCAGTTCCGTTAACTTTCGTGATATGCAACATGAACCTCTTATATACCGGATGCTCTATTTTAGTCAGTCCCGAAGATATCACTTTAGATTCACCCGAATATACGGCTGTTTCACCTTGCGTGTATGCCCAAAGAATTCTACCGGAGTACCCTGTTGGAAGATACACGTATGTGTTCAATCCGCATCTTATAACGGAATCCGTACTACGACAAATATTAACGTCTCCCGTCTGCATTACCACTGATGAAAAAGCGGTGCCTCTTGGCGCTGTGGGTACGTACCCTCCTTGTTCGAAAGGGAACGCTGTTGTCGTAGTTCTCGGACCACAAAGAATGTCCATAGATACCCCGATAAACGAATCCTTGATAAATACATTGTTCTTGGTATCTGTTACAAACGACCTTACCGATATGTTACCCGGAATAAGCGTATTCCCGCTAAACTCCGTTACACCGTCCGTGTGAACCGGATTAATGCCTGAGGTGAACAGCCCTACATAGGCATTGTCCTTAATACGCACATCCGGTCTACTGGATATGTCCCCACTACTAAGCCAGCATTCGCCATCCTGCGATAACTGCGTTTCGTCTGCGATAAAACCTCCCAGTTCTCCCTTAGGTATAAAGCCACCGAGAGAGTAAATGTCTCTCTCGGCTACTATTCTACCAGCACTGTTTATACTGTATTTCAATCCCATGTTACCAAGTTGCTTTTGTTGGCGGTAGCTCCGGTCTGTTCACGTCATCCGGGCTAGCGATCACGTGTTTACCGTAAATCGTTCTGCTACCAGCACTTAAGTTAAAACCTCCTACTAACTCCACATGCCCGTGTGAGATCACTTGTCCTGTTCCGATGATCTTTGCGTTGTCCTTCATGAAGATAACGCCATCTGCGGTCAATGATGCGACATCATCGTCACGGGTGATCTCGGCATTGCCAGCCATCGCAAGGAACTGAGCAACCACGACTGCACCGATTACGGCATTGTCTCCCATCTCGATGTTGATCGTTGCTCCTGCTGCGTTCGCTTGCTTGGTGATCTGCGCATTGTCCAACATCACCAATCTGCGGATCGACGGCTTATTAGCCACGGTTTCCGGGATGAACTTCGCATTGTCAGCCATGTAGACATAGCCTTCTACGTTCCCGTTCTTCAGCTCGGCATTGTCTCCGATGTAGCCTGTGCCCTTGAGAGGCGTATCAGTTACCTGCGCATTCCCTTCGATCCGGAAATTTCCGTCTATCACCATCGCTGTTTCTGTGGTATTGGTGATCTTGGATGCGCCGCCCAATGTACCGCCGAATACATTGCACCCTTTGATTTCGAATGCACCCGTAATCGTATGGTCTTTATAAATGACGGTGTCGTAGGAATTCTCTAAGGCCTCAAAGTTAGCCCCATTAACGCTACTTAGAGCTTCTATAAGTGCGCCAAAACTTTTAGATACCTTACCACGCATCCTGTACCACCCCTGCTTATTTGAGGACACAAGCACGATGTTCGCATTATTAGGGAGAACTTTCCCTAAGTCTGCCATAGCTTTGGTGAAGTCGATGTTATCCCATACGTTCACCTTCGGGTCGTAGTAATGGATCGCTGAACCAACGGGCATATTGCAGTTCTTGAAATAGAACGTCTTGCCGGATGCGATCATAGCGGCTAGGTCGGGGAACGTAACTGTCGAAAATTCAAAGTTCGGGCAATCCGATACATCAAGTAAACGTTTCACGTAAGTTGTACCGGTTACGCTTTCCGGAGAATTCATGTTCGTGTTGCGGAACGATCCCGATACGTAGCTATAAACGCCCGCCGTCAGTACCATGTTGTAATTAACCTTGGTGAAATCGGCATTAACGACGAATGTACTGGTCCTGTTGTACACACATTCTGCACGAACATATGAATTCTGAATGCTTGTGATACCGGGTGACTCTAATGTTCCCGATACCAAGAACTGGAATATACTGATAGCGTTCTCCACCGAACCATTATACACCGAAACGATAGAAGAGTTGAATATGTTTATCTGCGCCTCTGTAGCGATGCGGATAGACACACCCGCTGCTGTCACGTCCGCCGGAGAAATCGCCGTTTCCCCTACTTTGCGGACATCCACAAGGATATACGGTGCTGTCGAAGTCAAGGTAACAGCAGGACCGCCAACAGTCCAAGCAGTTACGGACACTACGATTCCCGCTTCGTTCAATGAGATTAGCCTAGCTTCGTAGGCGGTGCTTGTGATAGCCACACTTCCCACGGTCCCACCAAATATCGGTACCGGAATACGCACCCGGACAGATCCGGCGTTCTTAACAGGGACGCTTCCTACCAATGCGGTGTACCCACCTTGTTCAAACATCGCAGGGGTCTGCGCCACATCGAACGACCGTGTTTCAAACGAGATAGCACCCATGATGCGTGAATTACCGGAAATGATAGTAGCTTTAGGTCTAGCGCTGTTCTTTGGTAGATTGATCCCCATATCCACGATAGCCTCATCCATAACACGTACACCGGGATATTCCAGTGACCCGCTAAATATCCAACAGTTACCATCCTGTGATAACGTATTAGCATCATAGACGTATCCGCCTAGCTCCATAGGACAAACGTCCCGCCCTTGAACCGTGAAGGGACGCAACGCTCTTACACGTTTACGCCCGCCTTCATCGATAATGTCATACTTACAACTCATAATTACTTAGTTTTAGTTTTAGTTTTCATTCTCTCTACTTCATCATGCCGTCTGCTGATAGCGAGAATGGCATCCGAGTAGTTTATCTTCTTCGCTTCCTCGAAGGAGCACGACATCAACTCTGCTGTCATCTGAACCATGCCCAAGATGTTCTTGGCTTCCGCTATCGGGCTGGTGTCCGCTTTGCCTCCGCCTCGTGGAAGCAGCGCAGCCTCTAGCTGGTCGGCACGATGGAACTCGGCTTCAATAAACTTTGACAACTTGATCATGTCCGCCACCGTTTCCGGGACGTATCCGCACCACCCCTTGATGCGGTCAATCGCTGTCTCCGCTCTCCGGGCTTCGATCATCTGCCACAGTTCCACGTCTTCCAGTTCCGGGATTGCGTGGATGATCCGACCCTTCCGAGTTACTAGGTGCGAAGGTACGATTAATTTTGCAAAAGTATCCATTAATGACCTCTCATCTTGCGACATAGCTATCACGGCATCGGGCTTTAGGTTAGAGAGACTGAGCAGTGACATTAGCCTCTGCTTGCGGCTGATCCTGCGTTTCACGAATCCGTAGAAACGTCTGAACGGACGCATCCATCGATGCGCCACGTAGCTTCTGAAACTCTTGAATTTATCCATTTTTCCTTTGATTTTTAGCACCCGGACGGTACTTGGTTATAAGATAGTCGACTGCGTAGCGAATAGCGTCCATAGCGTGGTTATTCGCATCCTGCGGCTTCGTAGTGTCGTACATCCCTGTCATCCTGTCGAGAGTCCACGAATACTGGTCGAATTCGTCCTGCACATTCCGTGATCCTGCGACTACATGCAACTTGAACTGCTTGACTTCACTGATCCCGGCAACCACCGATCCTCTTCCTTTGATACACGGGATGATCTTGCAGCCCAGCCGGGAAATCTCGGTGATGCTCTTCTGCTCTGCCGAATCAGCGATGGTGTACATCCTGTGGAAGCCGAGATCGTGGAGAACTTCGGATATGTCCCAGTTGACCATGCCTGTGCGATACTCAAGTTCTTCGATGTACAGGTCTCTGCCCTTGAAGCCGACACGCACGATGGCTGTGGGGTCTCCGGTGAATCCGAAGTCAAGTCCTAGACATTGCCCGGTAACATCAGCCGGGAAACTAGGAACTATGTCGTATTCCGGGTAAACCAGCCCTTCTACGCCTCCGGTTTCTCCGAGACCGAAGATTCTCCACCAATTCTCGTCAGCCCGGTTTCTCTCGATCTCCTCAATCTGTTCGGGAGTCAAGTACGGATTGTCCTTGTAGGTGCTCACGATCTCGACCATTCCCGGTCCTTTGAAGTAGTCGTGTGCCCAAAACTTCTTGACGGGATTGAAGTCGATGTAGAGCATTAGCCGGGTACGCACCGCCATCTGACGGAACACTTCAAACGGGACACGCTGCGCCTCGTTTACGAACAGGATGTCACGGGCAGGACCGAAAACCTTAGACGAGTCCTCGCAGCCAAAGAATTCGATCTGTGACCCGTTCTCCAGCGAATAGATGGAATCGGTCAGATTCATGCATTTGTCGTCCCACACGCCTTCGTCTTGCAACATTCGCTTGAAGTCACGGAACATGCCTCGCTTGATGCCCGGCATCGTGTCCGTAACGCAGGAGATGAGGAGCGGTGTTTCCGATTCCCTAGCCATGATGTAGAGAAGCTGAAGCATCGACCACGTCTTGGAGGATCGTGTTCCGCCTCTGCTGGATACGCCACGGACATTCGGGTCAACCGTAGCTTCTAGGAGTTTATCGAATACATAGGTTGTCTTCATTCCTTCGGATCGTCTAGTTTATCGTCACCGTGTTTTTCTCGCTTCTTAGCGACTTTCGCAAGGGCTTGCATACGTTTCGCTGTATCATTGCTTAAAACTTCAACACGCAGCCCGCCAGTGATCTTCTCGTCGTTGCTGGTAACATCGCTCAATGCCTTGAGTCCACGTAGCTTCGAGATGTAGTTCGGATCATATAGTCCGACAGATGCTCCCTTATCCATGTCATCCCGTATCCACTGACGGATCACCCGGATCTCCTCAAGGAACGCAAGTGACTCGTCATCGTGGTATTTCTCGTGCTGCTCCTTGAACGCTTTCTCACGGGAAGTAATATAGTCGCAGCCCACCCCTAGAAACTGGGTGAAGCCGAATTCCGTTACCAGCAGTTTCTTCCGTACCACGTAACTCTGCCCAGCCATCACACCGCTCTTCACGTAAGCTATGGATTCGATCGGATGGTTGCGGCACCACATAACGTAGTTGTCGAAGACCTCCCGAAGCTGTCCCGGTTCTGTGAACATCGGTGTATGCCCGAATCGTTCCTTGTACAGCGTGTACAGTTCCTCTCCGTAGAACGGATTATAAAGATTCGCTTGAATACTGTTCATGCTTGAAAGATATTTAGTTTAATGAGGCAAAGGTAAGCATTATCCCCAGCATCCCCAAATTCTTCCCATCTTGATAACTGTAGAGATGACCTAGCGAATCACGACCCCACCGAAATTGTGAGGACCTCGCAAAATGCGAGTCCCCGAATCTAGAACAGCTACTTTCCGGCCCTGCATAGATAACTGCATTGATGCATAGATCATCGATGCGCTGTAACTCACTGATACTCAATACGATGCATTGATGGTGCATAAATGCATAGATGTTTTCCTATATTTATCAACGAAACCTTTTGAGTGTGTTAAATTGCATATACAATTATATACATCTATTAACAACATCAAAAGGTTTCATATATTTAATAATACTACTTTTATCTATGCATTAATGCAAATATCTATAAATCAGTAGGTTATCCTGCATAGA
>ENA-OWPF01001420-OWPF01001420.1-human-gut-metagenome-genome-assembly--contig:-NODE-1420-length-21068-cov-3.473326_pt1 | contig 21068 bp, 13 predicted proteins | sample MGYA00248261_ERZ651840 | MGnify/ENA primary metagenome ERZ651840 (study PRJEB26924, sample SAMEA4378268) | human gut metagenome | biome: human gut; feature: human-associated habitat; material: faeces... | reverse complement strand
CCGGCAGCGGATCGATCATGGCGGCGGTGAAGGTGGCGTAGATGTCGGAATTGCGGTCTGGCAGTGTGCCGCGCTCGGAAAGCGTCCGCAAATTCAGATACACGGCGGAAAACCAGCCCTCGCTGGAATAAAGCAGCGAGTCCACCTGGGCATCGGAAAGGTCGGTGCCGCAGCGGTGGGCATAAATGGCCAGCTCCGTGTGATTCAGCCGCAGTTGTTCCGTGCCGATCCGGTAGACCCGATTTCCCAGCCGAAGGAGCTCCGCGGCGGGGAGAAAACGGTCACGGCTTGCAACGATCAGATGCGTGTTGCCGGGCAGACGCCCCGCCAGCGTGCAGAGAAAACGGGAAACACGGTCATCCGTCAGCAGGTGGAAGTCATCGATAAACAGATATTGCTATAACAACTGCAAGAAAAGCACGATCACCAACTATGAGAAGAAAATTCGCCTGCACTTGAAGCCTGCGATTGGCCACTACCGTCTGGCAGCGCTCTCCCCAGAGATTCTGCAAAATCTGCTCAACGAAAAATTCAATCAAGGTTATAGCCGTAATACGCTCGCCAGCTTGAACGGAATTTTAACGGGGAGCTTGTCCTATGCTGTGCAGCCGCTGAAGTATATCCCGTACAGCCCTGCGGAATATATTAAAGTCCCTTCTCACCGCGCAATACCTGCTGTCAAAACCAGAAGCGCACCGCACGCCTATATCACACCCGAACAAATGTCTCTGATATTTCAGTGCTTTCCAGAGGGAAGCAGTTCCTATCTGCCGCTCTTGATCGGATACAAGTGCGGTCCGCGTATTGCAGAGGCATTTGCTTTAGAATGGGAAGATATCGACTTTGAACGAAAGCAGTTATTTATCCGTCAGCAAATTCAGTGGCAGGACAAGGACACCGTTACCGGTCAGTCCGGCTACTGGTATTTCACCGCGCCCAAATATGACAGCGTCCGCACGATTGAACTTTCGCAGGATGTTATCTCTGCACTGCAGCGCGAAAAGCAGCGTCAGTTTGACAGTCAGGCGCTTTGTGAGGACCTTTACGTTCACCAGTTTTGTGATGAGGACGGCAGGCTAAACACGGAGGGGCGCGGACGGGAAATCCATCTTGTGATGGTCCGTCCCGGCGGCATCTATATCAACAGCCGCAATATGCAGCATGTCAGTCATATCGCCCGCACAGAGCTTGGGTTTGACAAGTTTGATTACCACAGTCTTCGTCACACCCACGCCACCATGCTTGCCGAAAAGGGTGCTTCGCCCAAATATGTGCAATACCGCCTCGGTCACAAGAACATTCAGGTCACAATGCAGATCTATCAGCATCTCACAAATAAGATGTCCACCGAAAATGCACAGCTATTGGAGCTGTTTTAGGTATTCTGAAAAAATAATTGGGATTTTTCCTTTCATCTGCATTGTTTCTCTGCCGTTCGGCAGATACTGCTATTGACATTCCTTTTTCATTTGTAGTACAATCGTAACACAAGGAGTTGATTTTTATGGCAATGGATGCAACGTTTCAAATCCGTATGAACAGCGAACTGAAATCCGAGGTAGAGAGTCTCTATCGCAGTCTCGGTACCTCCTTTGCAGAGGCCGTCCGCATCTTTGCGCAGCAAAGTCTTCGTGAAGGCGGTATGCCCTTTACCCCGTCCTTAAAAACCTGGGATGAACTGAGTCAGGATGAGATCAACGCCAAACTCCGCAAGAGTGCAGCGGATATTGCCTCTGGCCGTACCCTTTCTCAGGATGCACTTGACGCAAAAATCGCAGGACTATAAGCAAACATGGACAAATACAATATCGTATACACAAATGCTGCCGCCAACGATATCGCTGAAAAGTTTCAATACATCACCAGCGTCCTTCATGACCGTACCATTGCCGAACGCTGGTACGCTCGCCTGAAGGATGCGATCTGGCACGATCTTTCTTTTATGCCGGAGAAGTATCCGCTTTACAACGAAGAGCCATGGCACAGCAAAGGTGTCCGCCTGTTCATCACACGGCAGGATGTTGTGGTTTACTCCACAGATAAAACTGCACAAACCGTCTACATCTGGAATGTCTTCACAGCAGGCCGCGATTTGAGTTCTCATATAGAAGACGCACTCGAAAAGTGACATCGCCCACTGCATTATTTTAGTGCCGACTTTGAGCAGAGGTTGGCAAAATGTTGACAAAAACGCAAAAGCACCCGTTTCCTCATGGAAGCGGGTGCTTTGTGTTTTGTGAAATTGTTGCTTTTTATCAGCTTTCGGTAAGTTTTTCTTACTTCAGGCTCTCGGCCACGGCGACAGCCACGGCGACAGTCGCGCCGACCATGGGGTTGTTGCCCATGCCGAGGAAGCCCATCATCTCCACGTGCGCGGGCACAGAGGAGGAGCCGGCGAACTGAGCGTCGGAATGCATACGGCCCATGGTATCGGTCATGCCGTAGGAAGCAGGACCGGCAGCCATGTTGTCCGGATGCAGGGTACGGCCCGTGCCGCCGCCGGAGGCGACGGAGAAGTACTTCTTGCCCTGCTCGATGCACTCTTTCTTATAGGTGCCGGCAACGGGGTGCTGGAAGCGGGTCGGGTTGGTGGAGTTACCGGTGATGGAAACGTCCACGCCCTCGGAATGCATGATGGCCACGCCCTCGCGGACGTCGTCCGCGCCGTAGCAGCGGACGTCGGCGCGCTCGGTCTCACTGTAGCGGATCTCGCGCACGATGTTCAGCTTGCCGGTGAAATAGTCGAACTGCGTCTGCACATAGGTGAAGCCGTTGATGCGGGAGATGATCTGAGCGGCGTCCTTGCCGAGGCCGTTCAGGATGACACGCAGGGGCTCCTTGCGGGCCTTGTTAGCGTTGCGGACGATGCCGATCGCGCCCTCGGCAGCGGCGAAGGACTCGTGACCGGCGAGGAAGGCAAAGCACTTCGACTCGTCGGAGAGCAGCATCGCGCCAAGATTGCCGTGGCCAAGGCCGACCTTGCGGTCCTCGGCGACGGAGCCATCGATGCAGAAGGACTGCAGGCCCACGCCAATCATCTTGGCTGCCTCGGCAGCGGACTTCACGCCGGACTTGATGGCGATGGCCGCGCCGACGGTGTATGCCCAGCAAGCGTTTTCAAAGCAGATGGGCTGGATGCCCTTGACGATCTCATACGGGTCAAAGCCCTTGGCCTTGCAGATCTCGCGGCACTCTTCGACGGAAGAGATACCGTACTGAGCGAGGACGCCGTTAATCTTGTCGATTCTTCTCTCGTAGTTTTCAAATAAAGCCATTGTTTCGTCCTCCCTTCCTTATTCCTGACGCGGGTCGATGTACTTGGCAGCGTTGTCCCACTGACCATAGTGACCCTTGGCCTTTTCGAGCGCTTCGTTCGCATCGATACCCTTTTTGACGAAGTCCATCATCTTGCCGAGGTTGATGAACTCGTAGCCGACGATCTCGTTTTCCTTGTTGAGCGCGACGCGGGAGCAGTAGCCCTCGGCCATCTCAAGGTAACGGGGGCCCTTTTCGGCGGTGGCGAACATCGTGCCGACCTGAGAGCGAAGGCCCTTGCCGAGGTCCTCGAGGGACGCGCCGACGGCGAGGCCGTCCTCGGAGAAGGCGGACTGGGTGCGGCCGTAGACGATCTGCAGGAACAGCTCGCGCATAGCGGTGTTGATGGCGTCGCACACCAGGTCAGTGTTGAGCGCTTCGAGAATGGTCTTGCCGATCAGGATCTCAGACGCCATGGCAGCAGAATGGGTCATGCCCGAGCAGCCGATGGTCTCGATCAGAGCTTCCTGAATGACGCCCTCTTTGACGTTGAGCGTCAGCTTGCAGGCGCCCTGCTGAGGCGCGCACCAGCCGATGCCGTGGGTAAAGCCGGAAATATCGGCGATCTGCTTGGCCTGGACCCACTTGCCCTCCTCGGGGATCGGAGCCGGGCCGTGATATGCGCCCTTCGCGACGGGGCACATATGCTGGACTTCGGTCGTATAAATCATAACGATCTTCCTTTCTTATCCTCTGTCTCCACAAATGCGGATATCATACGTATGTTCACTATAGCAAACCGCGCTGTTTTTTGCAAGGTGAAAAAACGGAAATCCGGCCAAAATTCGCATCCGTTTCATGGTTTTTCCGCCGTGGCAGGCGCGCCTTTTACAGCAAATGCCGCACAGGACGTGAAACCACGCTCAACACCCCGTACAGCGCGCGCTTCGCCCACGGCAGCGCTGTTTCTTCAAACCGCGCACCGTATTCCGTGCCGCCGTCATGCAGGGCAAGGCGGCTCTGCGTGATGTACGTTTCGCTTTCCTGCCGCAGCGCGGCGTTGACCTCTTCGCTCTCGACCACCAGCATCAGCTCCGTATCGAGATACGCGCTGCGCATATCGGCGTTGAACGAGCCGACGACGCTCAAATCATCCCCGATCAAAATCGTCTTTGTGTGCAGCGACTGACCGCAGACGACCTCATACACGTCGAGCCCGCGCGACAAAATATTTTGCTTCTCGCGCAGGTAATCCGAGCAGCCGCTCGGGTTTGCGCCGTTTTCGACGGCATTCGTCAGAATGCGCACCTGCCGCGATGCCGCGAGCTGCTCCAGATCGTCGTACATCTTGTGATTGCAGATGATGTACGGCGTTTGCAGCAGCACATCGTCTCCCTGCGCCATCAGGCGAACGAGCGCGTCCCACAGCTCGGGCGCCTTATCTTCTGCGCGCGGCGAGCCGCTGAGCAGACTCACGCGCGCGACCGCCGTGGTCTCCGCCTCCCAGTCGACGGCAGCAAAAGCCTCGGGGTAGGCGCTGCGCAGAAATGCATCGCGCTCGCGCAGCGCGTCGGTCTGCGAAGACGCCTTGCCCGTGATCGTCCTGTTCTCCGGCTGTGACCAGACACTTTCAAAATACGACAGAAGCTGCGACACCGAGGTCCCCTCTCCCCCGTCCGACACGACCAGCAGGTCGCGGTCGATGTTCTGCTCTTCCTGATACGAGCCGAGGAACAGATCATTCGTGTTCCGCCCGCCAAGGATGTACTTCTCGCCATCGGCGATGAGGTATTTGTCGTGCAGCCGGTAGTTGAGCTTCCACGGCCGCAGCAGGTCGATGGGATCGTAGAATCTCGCCTCGACGTTCTCCTCCGCCGCAAGTGCGCGGAGAACGCCGCTGTTTTGCAAATGCAGAAAGCCGTTCAGTCCGTCCACGATGACACGCACCCGCACGCCGCGCTGCGCCGCGCCGTAGAGTGCGGCCATGATATCCTGCCCGCTGCCGTCCGCGCGCAGGTCGAAGGTCGAAAAAACGATCTCCTCCTTTGCGTTTTCGATAAGCCGCAGGCGGTAAAGCAGCGCATCCTCCGCGCTTTCGATGCTCTTCACGCGCTCCGGCGCCGCCTCCGTGCGCAGCCGCTCTTCGTATTGGCTCCACAGCTCGCCCGTCGCTTCCTTCTGCGGCAGCGGGACGAGGATCGCCGTCAGCACCGCGTACAGAAGGTACGCGCCCAGCGCGATCCCCAACCATTTGCCGATATGTTTTCGCTTCATGTTTCACCTGCTCATCATAAAACCTGTTTTATCAGTTTATCATAAGGGATGCGCACTGTCCAGCATCCCGCCGGCCGCAGTTTTTCCCAGCTTTGTGCACAGCTTCCTTCTCCTGTTCAGAAGGTCTTTTGTCCCAAACGGCAGAATTTTGTAACGCCTCTTGCAATTCCGCATATTCCGACTTATACTGTGGGTAAATTAAAAATACCCCACAGGGGTATTGTGTCTTTCCGAAGGAGGAATCAAATTGAAAAAGGAAACCTACGACGTGACCGGCATGAGCTGCGCCGCCTGCTCCAGCCGCGTGGAAAAGGCCGTCACCAAGCAGCCGGGCGCGCAGCAGGTCGCAGTCAACCTGCTGAAAAACAGCATGGTCGTCGAATATGACGAATCCCGGCTTTCGTCCGCACAGATCATCGCCGCAGTCGAAAAAGCGGGCTACGGCGCGTCTCTGCACGCAAAGCCCGGCAGCGCGCCTGCCGCACAGACAGCGGAAGCGGGCGGCGCCACTGCCGCACAGAAGGCTTACCAAAGCATGAAAAAGCGCCTCGCGCTTTCGCTGCTCTTCACGATCCCGCTTTTCTATCTTTCGATGGGCCACATGATGGGTTGGCCGCTGCCCGCGTGCTTCCTCGGCATGGAAAATGCGATGACGTTCGCGTTCACGCAGTTTTTGCTGCTCATCCCCATCGTCTATATCAACCGCCAGTACTATATTGTCGGCTTCAAGACGCTCTGGCAGCGCTCGCCGAACATGGACTCGCTGATCGCGCTCGGTTCCGGCGCCGCCATCGTATACGGCATCTATGCCATCTATAAGATCGGCATCGGCTTCGGCCAGATGGATATGGACACGGTGCACACCTATATGATGGAGCTGTACTTTGAGTCCGCGGGCACGATCTTAACGCTCATCACCATGGGCAAGACCATGGAGGCCCGCGCCAAGGGCAAGACATCCGACGCGATCACAAAGCTCATGGACCTCGCCCCCAAGACCGCGACGGTCGAGCGCGACGGCGCGGAGAGCGTCATCCCCGTCGAGCAGGTGCAGCTCGGCGACACCCTTGTCGTCAAGGCCGGCGAAAGCGTCCCCGTCGACGGTGTGGTGCTCGAGGGCACCTCCTCGGTTGACGAATCCGCGCTGACGGGCGAGAGCATCCCCGTGGAAAAGCAGGCGGGCGATGCCGTCATCGGCGCGACCATCAACAAGTCCGGCTACTTCAAGATGCGCGCGACGAAGGTCGGCGACGACACCGCCCTTTCCCAGATCGTGCGTCTTGTGGACGAGGCTACAAGCTCCAAGGCTCCCATCGCCAAGCTCGCCGACAAGGTGAGCGGCGTGTTCGTCCCCGTCGTCATCACGATCGCCGTCATCGCGACGGCCATCTGGCTGCTGACGGGCCACAGCGTGGAATTTGCGCTGTCCATCGGCATTTCGGTCCTCGTGATCAGCTGCCCCTGCGCGCTGGGTCTCGCCACCCCGACGGCCATCATGGTCGGCACGGGCCGCGGCGCGGCCAACGGCATTCTCATCAAATCCGCCGAAGCGCTCGAGACGACACACAGCGTCAACACGGTCGTGCTCGACAAGACCGGCACCATCACGCAGGGCAAGCCCGTCGTGACCGACGTTGTCGACGGCACGATGGGTAAGCAGGAACTGCTCACCGTCGCCGCGTCGCTCGAAAAGCTCTCCGAGCATCCGCTCTCCGAGGCTATCGTGGCCGAGGCGGAAAAGGAGCAGCTCGCGCTCTTCCCGGTCACGGATTTCGCCCAGATACCCGGCCAGGGTATCTCCGGCAGCATCCGCGGCAAGAAATGTCTCGCCGGCAACCGCCGTATGATGGAGGCCAACGGCATTTCAGACGATGCCCTCCTTTCGCGCGGCGAGGCGCTGGCCGAGGATGGCAAAACGCCGCTCTACTTTGCCTCAGAGGGCAGGCTCATCGGCCTCATCGCCGTGGCTGACGTCGTCAAGCCCACGAGCGCGCAGGCCATCGCCGAGCTTTCCGACATGGGCATTGAAGTCGTGATGCTCACAGGCGACAACGAGCGCACCGCCGAGGCCATCCGCCGTCAGGTCGGCGTAGACCGCGTGGTGGCCGAGGTGCTGCCGCAGGATAAAGAGCGCGAGATCCGCCGCCTGCAGGAGGGCGGCAAAAAGGTCGCCATGGTCGGCGACGGCATCAACGACGCACCGGCCCTTGCGCGCGCGGACGTCGGCATTGCCATCGGTGCGGGCACAGACGTTGCCATCGAGTCGGCGGATATCGTGCTGATGCGCAGCGACCTTCTGGATGTCTCCACCGCCGTGCAGCTCAGCCGCGCGGTCATCCGCAACATCAAGCAGAATCTTTTCTGGGCGTTCTTCTATAACGCCATCGGCATCCCCATCGCGGCGGGCGTGTTCTATCCTGCCTTCCACCTCAAGATGAACCCGATGCTCGGCGCGCTTGCGATGAGCTTCAGCTCGGTGTTCGTGGTGAGCAACGCGCTGCGTCTGCGCTGGTTCAAGGCCAAGCACACGGCGGCAGCACCGAAAACGGTTTCTTCTCCGTCGGATCGCGGAGTGGAGATAGCAAGCAAGGAAATTATGGCAAGTAATGAAAAAGGAGAAACAAACATGGAAAAAGTCATCAGCATTGAAGGCATGGCCTGTATGCACTGCGTCAAGCACGTGCAGGAGGCGCTTGCCGCCGTTCCCGGCGTGCAGGAGGTAACAGTCGACCTCGAGGGCAAGTCCGCGACTGTCAGCGTGGATGGCAGCGTGAGTGATGAGGCGCTCAAGGCCGCGGTCGACGGCGCGGGCTACGAGGCCCTCTCCGTCCGCTGAGAGTCATGAGAGCCGATCACGATTCCGTGCGCCGCAAGCTTAAGATCGCCCGCGGCCAGTTGGACGGCATTTTGCAGATGATCGACGATGACCGCTACTGCGTGGACATTTCCAATCAGATTCTCGCCACGCAGTCGCTCCTGAAGAGCGCCAATCAGCAGATCATGCGCGCGCACATCGAAGGCTGCGTGCGCGAGGCCCTGCAGACCGATCATCTCGACCCCAAGCTTGAGGAGGCCTTTCAGCTCCTTGAGCGCATGGCACAGTCGTAAGACGCAAAAAAGGACCGACAGGAAAAGGCACCCCCGCAGAGGGGCATCAACCAAATACCGTTCATGAGCAGAGCACGAGGCCACCGGAAATTATCCGGTGGCCTCGCTTTGCATTATATAGGCTGATGCCCCTTATTTGCCCTGATAGGCACGGTACAGGAAGGTCACGCTCTGGCCACGGGTGCAGGTGTTGTTGACACCGAAGGTTCCGTCAGCCAGACCGTTGGTGATGCCCTTCTTTACAGCCCATTCCACTGTCTTGGCATAATAAGCGCCGGCGGGAACGTCCGCGAAGATGGAAGCCGCCTGCTCCTCGACAAACTCAGCAGAAACCGTAACCTTGCTGCCGGGCATGGGGAAGGTATACTTATCGTTGCCCTTATCGGTCAGCTTGAGTTTATTGCCGCTGGCGCCCTTGACGGTGAGCTTGTCCAACTCGTAGCCCTTATCGGGGGTCACGGTGATGGTCACGCGGTCACCCTTGGATGCGTTCTTGGGGCTGACGGTCACATCGCCGTTCTTGGTGCTGGGTGCGGACACGGCGTAGCTGGGATCACGATCCCCACGGCTGCTGAAGCCGCCGGAGGACGGACGGGTCAGCTTTGCAATCGTCTCCGCTTCAACAGTGGTTTCCTGTGTACCAGCCGCATCCTTAAAGACCTTCTGGCAAACAGAGCAGGTGTAGTATTCATGATTGCCGGTCTCTGTATAAGTCGCAGCCTTGGCTTCGGTCTTGGTCAGATAGGGGTGCTGCTTGCTGGTCTGCGCAGACAGCATGGTGTTATAAGCGTTCAGCACTTTGGCAACATTTTCTGCGCCGGTGATTGCGGTAACAGCCGTGTTATAGTCGGTTTCACTGACGGTGTAGGACTTATCACCGATGACGGTTGCCTCACCCTTGTTGTAAACAGTGTCGGCAAGGAACTTGACATAGTCCTGCACAACTTTCAGCAGTGCAGCCTTGGAATCTTCCAGCGCCTTGGTTGCATCAACTTCGGTCTTCGCAGCCCAGACGTCGGAATAGCCATCAGCCATTGCCTTCTGAATGTCCGGGGCCTCGCTGTACTTCATGTCAGAGCCGGGAACCGTGGTGGAGCCGAGCTTTGTGGACTCAATGTGGGCGGTCCACTGCGCCGCAGCATCGTTCGGGGTATAGATCGTTGCAGTGGCTTCGGAGTAGCCGTAACGCAGCGTGATCTTGGCAGTGCTGTCGGAAACGCTGACAGAGATGACCTTTGTGTCGGCCTTTTCAGCCAGCGCTTCAGTAGCCTTAGCCTTGATTGCAGCTTCGTTCCATTCCGTGTTCGTAAAGTCGGCAGACTCCAGCAGCGCCTTGACGGCCTGAACGGGATCCGCCTTATGGTCTGTAGCCGTTGTCCTCCGCCTGCATCACGGGATCGTCCACCTCCGCACCGGGAATATACAGCCACGCCACGGTGTCGGGATTCTTCGCTCTGGCTTCCGCCAACTCTGCCTGCCTGTCCACCGAGGGGATAACTTCGCCCGCGGGAGTCGCTGATGGCTGAGGCGCAGATGTGCCGGAAGGCGTTCTGCCGGGAATGTCGACGGGCTCCGTCTCTTTCTGATAGCAGCCCATGACTGCCGTGGTCATGGCAAAGAGGAGGACGGCCATGCAGATGATCGGACGAGTGATTCTTGTGATTCTTTTCATAATGCTGTCTCCTTGCCGCGCTGGGATAGCGGCGCAGTTCAAAATGTCATTGATTTGTTTCTTGTAGCGAAAAGAGAACAGCGCAGCTCCGGGGCGAGATGCCCGTCCGCTGCGCTGTCCGATGTTCGCTTATGGGGTCATGCCAGCGGCTTTGATGTTTAGCCGTATGTCAGCCGGTCACTTCTTGCAGCGCCAGAGGAAGGTCACGATCTGCGCTCTGGTGCAATCCGCATTGGGGCTGAATGTCGTGCTGGTGGTTCCCTTGGTGATGTTCTCCTTAACCGCCCACAGTACCGCATCAGCATAGTAGGCGTCAGACTTCACATCGGCAAAGGGATTGGCTGCACCCGCTGCCGGGGACTTCTCAGAACGCCACAGGAACGCGACGATCTGGGCGCGGGTGCAGGTCATGTTCGGGCTGAACGTGGTGTCGCTGGTGCCCTTGGTGATGCCGTTTTCCACCGCCCACAGCACAGCATCGTAGTAGTAGCTGCCCACGGGAACGTCGGTAAACGGCATGGTGTGGGTTTCAGGTTCGGGACTGCCAGCGGCGCGCCACAGGAAGGTCACGGCCTGCGCTCTGGTGCAGGTAGCGTTAGGGCTGAAGGTCGTTGCGGTGGTGCCTTTCGTGATGCCGTTCTTAACAGCCCACTCAACGGCATCTCTGTAATATGCTTTGTCTGCCACATCGGTGAAAGACATATCCGATTTTGCCGTCCACTTTGCGTAAATGGTGGTATTGGAAGTCAGCCTGATAGAAGTGACTTTGATAGTCAGCTCTCTATTGCTGTACCAACCATCGAAGGTATAGCCGTCACGAGTAGGCGTATAGCCGGTCAGGTCAACCGTGGTGCCGCTGGTCTTAGATACCTTGGAAATGGCGCTGCCGCCGTTGGTATCGAAGGTCAGCGTGTAGCTGCTCGCTCCGCCGCCACCGCCTTCATTGCCGCCATTGCGCAGAATCGTCAGCGTGTAGGTTTTAGCACCGATCTTCACGACAATGTCGGTTGTGCCGCTGTTGGGGATGGCAACGGTTGCGCTGCCGCCGGTGGACAGATCCTGTCCGTTGATGCTCACGGAATCGCCGTTTCCAGACACCGCTGTGACTAGCGTAGATGTTGCTCCGCTATCATTTTGCAGCGTATAGGTATAGTTCGTTCCGTTGGCGGTAAAATCGCCGAGCCCCACTGCCAGACCTTCAAAGGTCAGAAGGTCATCACCGGACACTGCGGCTCGCACCACTACGCGGGTGCCAAGCTGGGAGAAGGTGACGGTTTCCGTCTGGAAGGTTTCCCCTGAGATGCTACCGCCAATACTGGTCTTTTTCGTTTCCAGAACGGTCCCGGCAGCATCCAGCAGCGTGGCCACCAGCTCTGCGCTATCCTGAGACTGCAGGCAGTTGTTGCGCAGGGTAATGTCGGCGGTGCTGTGACCGTTGCCGTCGTTCCCCTGTGTCACATCCATCGTCAGCTGCTCTCCGGTGCGGGCCAGTGCGCCGGTCATATGGACGCTGACCTCGCTGTCACTGCCGTCATACTCCGGCAGGCGCTGATTGCTTCCCGTTCCACCGATCTTACCTTCCGCCCACGCCTCGGCGTACAGATAGGTGCCCACATTGGGGATCTCGGTTTTGCCAATGGATGTCATATACCTGCCCAGATCATAGGTCAGGTCCAGTGTAAAGGTTCCCTGATCGATGCGGGCGAGGGCGCTGTCTCCGGAAATGGTGATTTCATTACCATTAACCTGTACGTCGTTTGTGGCGCAGGCTACCACTGCAGATTTGGTATGCAGATCATCCGCATAGAACGCAAGCTTCACCTTGCGGCCCTTTCCGCTGGTCAGCGTGGCGGCAGAGGAATTATAGAGGGTCATGCGCACCGTGCGCTTGCCGGCACTCTCCGCAATCACTTCCATTTGCGAGATGCCAATGTCGGGATAATCCAGATACACTGTGCCTGTTTCGTTGATGCTGGCGGCGGTGGCGGTGATGGTATAGCGCGGATTGGTCACGCTGGTTCCCACACGGTGCCAGACGGTAAGGGTGGTGCTTTCATTGGGCAGCAGTGTTCCCGTAAGGGTGGCGGTTTCCCCACCGCCAAGGCTGACCGTTAGGTTTGTCACATCATTCAGCCCGGTGTTGCGGATGGTAAAGCGAATGGGTGTCAGGCTGTTCAGCGCCAGCGTTGCATAATCCACACCGATCTGTTCCACTGCCACCGCATCGGTGATAAAATTAGAAGTAGCGGTATAGAGGATCGTTTCCTCACCCGGAACGGTCACGCCGCCGATTACCTCCGGCTTTTCATCGTCATACCGGGTGGCCTGAATGGCAGCCTGCACCTGATTGGTGCCGCTGACATAGGCATCAAAGTGGTCAGCCAGCGTACGAGGCGGCAGCTCTGCCAGTTCCAATGGTGCGGAGAGCGTGTAGGTATTTTCGGCATAGCGCAGCTTGGCCGCCTTCAAAATGCCGTGATCTACCGCGCCGTTGGCGCCATTGACAGTCTCATTCCAGACGATGGTAAGATCATTGATGCTGCGATGATTCCCGCTGAGGGAAGCGAAGCGGAAGTCTCCGCCCACGACGGCGTTGCCGCTGCTGGTCAGGGCAGACAGAGAGCCGGGGAAGCTGTTGGACATGGTGCCTCCGCCGTCCACAGCCAACAGCTGGATATCGCTGCTGCCGTCTCGGACACTATGCCAACCGATGACAAATCGGTCATCCCCGCTGCCGAAATTGGCTGCAACGACCTGGGGGTTTTCGTCAAGATTGCTGTCAGAGGTCGCCAGCATGGCTGTACCGGGCGTTCCGTCAGCAGCCACGGTACAATAGGCGATCTCGTAGTCGGAGATTTTTCCGGTTCCGCTGCGGTCCAGCGAGTAAACCGCCATAGCGGTTCCGTCGGGCAGCATGGCCGCCTGCAACGCCTTCACGCTGCCAGTAGCACCGTTATAAAGCATTTTGGCCTCGCTCCAGGTGCCGTTATTCCTGTCATAGCAACGGTACATGATACAATCTCTGGTAGTGAAGTTCAGCAGGTTGTTGCTGCCCTGCGTACCAGGATCGGGGGTGTAGACGCTGCGCCAGAACACGATGGCCTTGCCATCGCCGCCCACTGCCGTGGCTGGGGCCAGATCCGGCGTGCCATCATCGGTTAGGCGAGTGGAGGTCCAGGTTTTGCCGTTATAGACGGACGCTACGATCTCCGTGCTGTTCATCAGCAGGTTTTGTTCTTCCAATGTCACGGCATTACCGGCATTTTTACCCGGTAGCTCGGTGCCCATGCGAACCCAAGCCGCCGCCGCGAAGCTGCCGGTGCCGGACAAAGAAACGCTCGTGTCGCCGTAGCCGGGGAACTCTGTGGGATCGTCAATTTGGCTGGAGGGAGTATAGCCGCCGTCACTGAGGGTGGAGAAATGTGCCCGGCTGGCGTAAATACTGCTGTTGCTGCCGTCGTTGATGTAGGCCAATATCTTCCCGTCATCGCTAAGCTGTGGATAGGATGTGGGGTTGGCATTGGTCTGGATGTTTTGCAGCCCACTGGGGGAGTTCAGAGAGAACAGCATCATCCGCTGCCGGGGCTGGCCCCAAGTACGGGCATATTGCTCCAGATAGTCCCGGCTTTGGAGCGTTGCACTGGCAGAAGCCACCTGCATTCCGCTCTGGGCCGCCGCCATCCGCAGCGAGGCAAGGCTCAGCCCACTGGTGGCGTTATCCCAGTAGTCGTCGATTGTTTTCCAGTTATTAAAAGTCCTGGTGGCTCCAAGGGTTCCGGAGGCGATCACCGCCTCGTAGGAGATAAACAGGAAGCTGGCCACAAATTTGATTCCCACTTCGCTTTGGATCCCTAGGGCCTGACCGTTGATCTGGCGCTTTGTCTCGTCGGCAAGATAGGTGCGGGAGAGGAACTTATTCTGACTGTCCACATCCAAATTGCCGAATAGTCCGATCTTCAGCGCCACGACCGAATAGTCAAAGCCAATGCCGCCAAACGCGTGGACATAGGCGTTGATACGCAGCGTGGTCAAAAAGTCATTCACCGCCGTGGCCGTGGGATCGCTCCAGGCAAGCTCTGTGCCCTGTCCCTGCTGGCCGTAGCGCACTGCGGTACGGAAATCCAGCTGAATGGCACCGCCCAGCTCAAAGGTTGCTGTCAACGGCACGGGGCCGGCCATGGCGTTCACGCTGAAGGAGAAGCCCACGCCAACGCCGGCGGTAAAGCCGCCGCCTACGGTGAAAACCTCCCACTCCTTTTTTTCGGCGTTATAGCGGATCTCCGCTTCGTAAAAGCCCTCCAACTGCAAGTTGAGATCCGTGCTGGTGACATTGTCGGCCAAGGAGTTGGTTTTGTAGTCCCCCTTGGGATCATAGGTTCCCTGGGCCATCTGGCTCAGATCCCCGGTACCGGGCACGCCCACTTCCAGGTTCTGCGTCAGCACATTCGCACTCAAGGCCACGCCATCCTCGGAATAGTCCATGTCCTCCATCTCCAGCGTATTGTACCCGGCCCAAATCATGGCACGGAACACGGAGGGATCTTCGCTGGGGGTGATAATCATTTTGAACACGGAAGTGTCCACCGGACCGCTCAGATCATCCAGCCGTCCGGTCAGCACCTTGAGAATGTTACTACCGCCCACTCCGCCAAAGTCGACTTGATTCACTCCACTGGAGGAGCTCATCGTCGCCAGAATACCGGTGACGCGCTCATCCTCTGTCACCTTGGGCACTCGGGTCAGATCAATGACCCGGAAGGGCATTATTTTCTCCTGCAGCAGGCTGCCGTTCAGTCTCAGCTGCGTTTTCATACCCACATCCTTGCCGTCGGCGATCCATCCAGAGGTGGTCATGGTGGCCTCGGTGAGGGTCAGATCGTTTTCCGCTACGGGGATGGATGAGAAGGGATACTGCGTGGTACTGCTGCTCTGGGCGACGGGAAGAACGCCGTATTCGTCCGCCAGCTTGAGACTGTAATTCTTCGCGTTGGCAATATCCTCGCCCCAGAGGAACATGGTGGTGTGCAGGCTTGCTGTTTTAAAGCTGCTGTTAGGGCCGATCTTCCCGGTCGAGCTGCGGACATCCACCTTCTGACCGTTGGCAAGACCGTAATCAACGCTTTGCGCCACAATGAAGGGTTTGTTTTCCTCCCCCGCCGGCACGCGCTCCAGAGAGACAACGCCCTCTGCGGTGCGCATTACATCGTCCACGCCCAGCTTGCCGTTGACGGTCAGCAGCAGCGGATAGTACTTGTTGCCGTCAATTGCGCTGATCTCCAGAATGTACTCCAGCTGATCCAGAGCGGAAAGCGCCGTGGTGCTGTTCTCGCCCTTTTCGGCCGACCAGAACTGGGTGGAATCCAGATGGACGGTTATATTTCCCGCCGCATCCGTGGTATAGGTGTCGCCGGTGATGCCGCTGACAAGTGCTCCTGCCCTGGAGCCCAGCAGAGCTGTCTCGCAGTAGCCTCCGTTTTTATAAACGCCGCCGCGAACGGTCACCGTCTTGTTCGCCAGCGGATCGCCGCCCGGCGTGATGAGCGTCACAGATGCCCGGGCAACTCGCCGAAGGGTGAAGGTATTCAAGGGATAAAGCTGCAGTTTTGTGGCATCCCGCTCGCCGGAACGCAGATTTTCTTTATAGATGGTGCCCAGATAAATATCCGCGCCGGAGCCGGACCGCAGAGACACCTCACTGGCGATTCCGTTGGGTTCGTAAAGCGCCAGCACGCCATCATCGTTGGTCGTGACCGTTTTGGACGCGCCTTTGCCGTCGGTGTATTGCAGCGTAGTTTCCGCCGCAGGCGTCAGCTGGAAGAGATAGAACTTGTTTTGCAGCGTTTTCGCTGTCACCTTTACGGCGGCACTCATGCCCGTGGCGGCATGGGTAGCCGTGACGGTTGCGGTGCCGTCGGCCCGGCCGGACAGCGCCATTTTGGTTTCGGGAAGGTAGGAAGCAAAGGAGAAGTTGCTGATGTCCTCATACAGTCCGCCCTGCTTGTAGTTGACGGAAATGGCTTTGTTGTTGCTGGAGAGCCATCGGATGCCGTCTTTAAAGGAGTTCCATCCGTACTCGTCATAGTTGATGCCTATGTACTCGATCAGCCCCAGCTCCTGGCGCAGCTGCAAAATTTCAGCTGTATCGGTAGGCAGGGGGCCGCTGACCTTGGAGGTATTGTCCATGGTCAGCGCAGAAATCGTGTCTCCTTTGTCGTCCTGCACCTTCAGTGCGTCGGCATCGTAGACATACAGGGGGAAGGAGTCGGTGCTGGGAGATTCCTCACCAGGGTTCTCCACGCTCAAAACCACCTGATAGGTGTCCTTCAGATTGCCGTATTTCACACTCTGCAATGGCAGGGAGACGCTCCCGGAGGTGCCGGATAGGGGCTCCCCGTCCACCACCTTGGTGGTGGTGTTGTCCTCTGTGACCCGGGTGATGGTCAGCGTGGGCTGCTGAGGGGCGCCCCCAGTGGCGTTTTCCACCGACCAGTCGATATTAACGGTGCCGTCGGTATCCTTGAGGTAAATGCTCTGGGGCGGTGTCAGCTTGGCTGTGGCAGGCGGTGCCTGCACGATGATCCAGGCAAGTGCCGACAGGCGGACGTTCTCATCCTTGGCGTTGGGGTGCGGCATGGAGACCCGCACCGTGTAGGCCGGGGTATTTCCGTTAGAGAGCTTGGAGAGCACATTCTCCGGGATCCGCACGCTGTTTTTATCCTTGCCGGCGGTATAAGTCTCAACGGGCTCGCGGCCGCTCAGCGCCGCCTCATCCGCGTAGTTGCCCGCATACAGTTCGATCCTGTATTCGAAGTCTCTGCCCGGTGCCATCAGCGTGGCGTTGGAGCTCCACAGCACGGTGGCGGGCTGATTTACCCGCGTCACGATGGACGCGCCGCCGGGAATCACCAGTGCCAGGGAATCGCCTGCCGTCACGGTATAGGACTTTGACTTGCCCGTCACATCATCGGCAGTGTCCGGAGTCCCGTTGTCCGCCGTAAAGGTAAAGGTGACGGCTCCCACCTTGGTTCCTGTGGTGGTAACAACGCCGGTATCCTCGTTGATGGTGGCAATGAGTTCGTCACTGCTGCTCCATTTACCGGAGGTGCAGCTGGCCGGCTCATCGTTTTTCCCCAAAACCTTGGCCTTAAGCGTGGGGCGGACGGTTGTGGCGAGGGAAATCGTATAGTCGGCCTCATTCGCTTCCGGGACGACGTTCACCGTGCTCACGGAAACTTTCTTTGCCACCGTGAACTGCCGGGTCAGGGGAAGAACATTCACCCAGTCAGGATCGTCTCTCGAGCCCTCGTTGGCCTGCAGCGTCACCGTGTAGGTGCGGTCGGAAGCAGTGGGTGTGATTGCGTAGCCGTCAATGGTGAAGGCTTCCTTCGCTGTGTCCAGATAGACCTGCAGATGGATTGGTTCCTCCGCGGAGTTGTACCTCAGCTCGAGGCGGAACGGGGCTTCCTTTTGCTCTGTGCCTGCCGGGGTGTGATAATTGCTGTATACGGTCTTGTAGGCCTCCTCCATGTTGGCCTGCATCGTGAACGATGCCTTGCCGTTGGCGTAGTCGGCGGCCAGTGCGGTGGGAGCGTTGCGCATCAAGACACTCTTCAGCGTAACGCCGTCAATCGGCGCGCTTGGATAGAGTGTGGTATCCAGCGGATGTTCGAAAACATCTTTCACGCCGGTCATACCATTGACGATGACCGTGGTGGCATCTGTATCCTGCACTGGGTACCAGAGCATTGCCGTGACACCGTATTTGTTCATGGAAAGCGCAGCGGCGCTATAGTCTTTGCCATTGATGGTCACGCTGGCGTTTCTAAGATCCACGAACTCGTTAAAGGTAACTGTGATGGGCACGTGCTGCCCGCTGGCATAGGTTCCCGCCGTGGCCGTGACGCTTTGAATGATGGGGGCGTCCATGTCCAACAGCTCGGCGGTGACGTTGCTGGTCTTGACGGTGGCGGAGGACTTTGGGATTCCGCCAAGTACCTTATCAAAGTCCAGATACAGTCGGAAGGGCAGCCAGTACGTCTGATTCGCTCTGTTTTGCGTGGTAGACTGCAGGGAGATGTTGACCGTTTCGCCATTCTTAATCGTACAGTTCAGCGCTTTCGTTTGGTCTCTGCTGAAATCCAGAGATGTTCCATTGAACTTGTACTCCGTCAGATAGAACGGGGCATCGGGTTGTGTGGTACTATTATAGCCATACGGCGCACTGCCAGTATATTCCTCTACAGTGGCTTTCCAGTCAAACTTGATGTCGGCGTTGATTTGGTATGGCTGATAAAATTTGGTGGAGTCGCTGGGAAGCACCGAGTTGCGGGCACCCTCCAAAATTCTGATGGTATCGCTTAGCGCAACAAAGTCCTGATTGTCGGCACCGCCGCCGACAGTGTATTTATCTGCCAGCAAAGGAATCCACAATTCCGAAGATATTGAATCTGGTGTCTTTTTGTATTCATAGTTCGGCGCGGTCATTGATGTTTGTATTGTGGGGACGCCAACCGTCTTTATTAGCTTGAGCTGACAGTGGTCGGCATAACCGGCACCGTCATAGAACACCAGATTTTCCGCATCGTAAAATTCAATCATCCCCAGCAGGTCGCCATAGGAATAAGAATTCTCGAGCCAAGCTGGGTTCCCTCCTTTGGTTGTAACCTCGACAGTGATTTTACAGCTACTTAAACTGGAATTCGGGTCGTCTCGCGTATAGGTCAGCTTGTAGGACCCGTCTCCTTGGCGGATCCCACTCTCCCCGCCTATCGAGACCTCCACATCGGTGATATACTCGCTGAGCTGGCCTTTTTGAATGCGGTAGGAAAAGCCGACCGGTTTTCCGCCGTATACAGTAAAAGCCCCGGAGCTGCAGTTGTTGTATACTTCGGCCCCCAGCGTTAGGCTCATCATCTTGCTCATATCCACCGTCGCAACGCCCACAGGCGGTGTGGCAGAATACCGCAAACTGATGCCCTGCAGCTCCATCTGCTCCATCAGGCTGTTGAGATTCTCCAGAGCTTCCCCGGTAAACTCCCTGCCGGAGAAATAGGTGTCCTTGATCCGCTGCAGCTCCTGTTCGATTTGGATCATGGTCTTCAAATCGCCCAGCGCCACCGGAGTCCCATCCACGTCGGCTATGCGGGTGAGATCCGTGGCGGGATTTTCCAGCAGCTCCATGACAGCCGCCAGTGTCAACACCTGGCCGTCCAGCGTGATGGTTTGATCCACCTTGAAATTGCCGGCTTCATCCAGCAGCCCCAAAGCGTTCAGCATGGAAAGCACCTGGTCGCTGCTACCGCCGGTCAAGGCGGAGAGCTGCTCCAAAATCGCCTGATTTTCCTTGGGTGTGTTGCCCAGCGAATCGCTCAGCGCTGCAAACGCGGTCGTTGGCAGCATGGTCAGCACCATGCAGCAGACGAGCAGGATGCTAAGTATTCGTTTTTTCATGTTGTTTTTCCCTCCTGTTTCTGCGGGTCTGGCTTGCCTGTCCCGCCTTTTTTCTGGTTTTCTCTGTTTCTGAGCCGGATGCACAGCGCGGTGATCACCACCGCTGCGGCAAAGGAGACGACAGCCACCAGCACATAGCCGCCCGCGTCCTCCCGCAGCAGCATCGCACCAAAGCCGCCCCAGGCAGCGGTCTGCCCCTGCCCGACGACCCTGTCCGCTGTCTGCATCAGTGCCGCAAACAACAGCATACACACAGCGCTCAGTCTGCCGATGCCGCGTTTCTGCCTTCGTCGGGTGTTTTTTCGTATCTGCCTTTTGACAAGCTCGACCCGTCTTGCGGTATCATACATATCGGGGAAGCCTCCTTTCCGTTATTGCCTAAGCGTGAAAAGTCCTTTCACCTATATAGGTACAAAAATTCGGGAAACCTCTCACCCAAAATGCAAAAATTTACAAAAAAAATGATACACAACAACCATTCCAGTTCCTCCCGTAACCTAGACAATGCTTTAGTCATTTGAACTTCAACGGTTTTCACGGAAATATTTAATTTTTCGGCAATATCCTTATTGGATAATTCTTCCACCTTACTCAACACGAATACTTCCCGACACCGTTCCGGTAACTTGTTTATCGCCTCTTCAAGCACTTTTCGGATATCTTCATTCTGCAATGCCAATTCCGCCTCCGGAGCCTGCACGATCTCCGTAAAGTAAAAATCCAGCAATTCCCGATCAGCATAATTATTAACCACCTTTTGATGCTTGATCTCGTTCAGACAGCTATTATAAACCGACTTATAAAGATAAGATTTTACAGACAAATGAATACTCAGATTTACATGATCCTCATATAACTTACAAAACGTTTCCTGCACAAGATCATGAGCCAACTCCGTCTCCCTCACGATACGCCCTGCATAATTCAATAACCCCTCGTAATATCTGTCAAAAAGATACACGAAAGCCTTTTCCTCCCCTTTCTGCAAGGCCTCCAATAAAACTTCATGGTTATCAAAAGGATGCATATTCATTTCCATAGATTTCACAAATCTAAGAAAAAACAGAATATCCCCCTATCATTTTTTCTGAAGAATTCTTTGAACTCCATCAAAACAAATCACATCCTTCTGATAAACAGTCCTTAAAATACATTATTTATCAACTAAGAGGTTATAATTAACCTACAAATAATTGAGCCTTATTACAACAATACCTCTCATTTATTTTTTCAACTCTGCTTCAATCATTTCCTTTAAGCGAGGATCAGAAGGACGAGGTGCCTCTTCTTTTACAACACATCCTTTTTT
>ENA-OWPF01001409-OWPF01001409.1-human-gut-metagenome-genome-assembly--contig:-NODE-1409-length-21159-cov-6.515684_pt1 | contig 21159 bp, 20 predicted proteins | sample MGYA00248261_ERZ651840 | MGnify/ENA primary metagenome ERZ651840 (study PRJEB26924, sample SAMEA4378268) | human gut metagenome | biome: human gut; feature: human-associated habitat; material: faeces... | reverse complement strand
TTCCTAAGCCTCCGCCGACATAGTGAGATTCGGAACAATAGAGGTGCTTTATAAACTGCGCGTGATTAACGCTATCTATACGACATCACCTTTGTTTAACTTTTTCTTTCCTCAGATCAGCGATCTTCTTTTCAAGTTCGTTCAACTCCTTCTGGAGCTCCATTTCTTCTCTAGCTTTTCGAAGCTGCCCCCTCCTAACAGCGAGGAGACGTGAAGCCTTGCTGGCTTCCTCGATCTTTTCCGAGAGGTTGCCCTCTCGGATGTCTTGCACAGTGACTTTTTCACCGAGCTGTTCGGAGAAGAAGTCCGCCACATTTTCCATGGCCATTTCTTCGGCCCTGTCAAAATAGTCAAGGACGTCAGTGACGGCCATGTTAAAAGAGTCAAGGCCATCAGTGATGGCCTTGTTAATGGTCGGAGCTGCCCTCAGACCATTAGATGCAGTTACTGCCGCAGTGGCAGTAGATGCTCGCACAGACTTGCGTAAGTTTGCCAACACGCCCTTCTTGGGCGTAAACTTAAAAGTGCTCATATGTAACTCCAAGTAATGAGCGTTAAGGGAATGTAGAACTAATCCCATGCTAGTATAACATTCGCTAAATTCATTTATTTATAATCAGGCTTGCGGAGGTTGCTCCCCTCGAGGAGGATGCGTCACGGTCGGCACAGGCCGCTGTCCTTTAGGCAGAAAGGCATTTTCAATGTCTTCCAACTTCCACTTCCAACGAAAGACTACCTGTTCACTGTTGGTTTCTTCAAGCCAGTCTTCAATACGCTTGATCAGATCCTCCTTGGACTTGACACGCAAGTTCCTCAGGGCCTGGCGGGAGAGCTTGCTGAAGAAGCATTCAATCAGATTCAACCACGAAGCGTGAGTGGGAGTGAAGATGAAATTGAAGCGGTCCTGTCGAACGCTGGCCAAATATTCCATTGTCTCCGTTGAGCGATGGATGGAGTGATTATCCAGGATGATGTTGATCGTCAGGTCTTGAGCGTAATAGGAATCCAGCAGCTGAAGAAATTCGATGAACTCCTTGCTTTTATGCTTTTCACGAACAAGACCGTGCACCCTGCCGTCCAAAAGGTCAATGCCGGCAAGCAGGGAGACAGTGCCGAGGCGGCGGTACTCATAATCGCGCGCAGCGGTGCCGTGCTCCTCCGATGGCGCCAAGTCCGGTGCAATGTTCGAGATGGCTTGGATGCCTGGCTTCTCGTCATATGAAATGAACACTTCGCCGCACAGGTCGTGCGCGCTGACATCCTTATCCACGGAATCGCGAGTCAGCTGAAGAACCCACTCAATGCGTTTGTACACCAACAAGACGTTCTTCGCCTTGGGTTCAAAGTCGGGATCCTTGCGATCAAGGTAATACTTCATCCTGTGCGGCTTAATCGTGCGGTCATTGAGGATTTCCCACACCGTTGAGCGCTGAACCTCCTTGAGCGAAGGATGACCTTGCGCCTCGCAGTGTTTCTGAACGTACTTGACAAGCGCAGTTATCGTCCATTGTTGAGTTTTGGGCGCTCCCGGGACGGTCTCCGGCAGACGGCAGGCAAGAGAAACAATCCAAACCTTGGCTTCGCGAGGAATTCGATCGGGACGTCCCGTGCGCTTGAGATCGTCGAGAGCGGCACGGGCTCCGTATGCACAGGCCTTCTTTACGGCTTTAGCGATAGTCGGCGTAGTTACGCCGACAGCCTCTTCGATTTCTGCGTAACTGGCTCCAGCGGCTCGCTGCAAAAGGATCTTTGCACGCTGCTGATGGCGCACCTGAGCCGTTCTGGAGGAAACAATCTTCTCCAGATACTCCCGATCTTCGGGAGAAAGTTGCAGGGAAAAAAAAACGGATTCGCAGTTCGCTTGGCGAGGGAGCAGGGGAGGCAATGGGCATGAGCGGGTCGGCGGACGGTTATCGGCAATGCGTTCGGTTGGCATGAGTGCGGGCACTTCGCCGTGAAGCAACACAGTCTGGCGCGTGCAAACCAGTGCAGGAAAAGCATTTGCATGGAGAAATCAGGGATAACCCTACCCCCCTCGGAAAATTCTTTAAAGTCAGTTACATGCGCTCAAACGACTTGATGAGCGAACATTGAACGGACTTTTATCATGCACAAGAATCTTCCTTTCAAACCTCTGATGACTGCTGTGGCGTTGGCGTCAGTTTTCACATTGTCGAATTCTGCCATGGCTCAAACCACAGTTAGGAACATCACCGTGGATGGTGTGACTCAGGCGGAAGTTAAAGGTACCAATCTTGAAATTGGGACCGATGAAAGCATAATCCTTGTTCAGCCGACACGCCAACAGGGCGGTAGCCCTGTTGTCGTTAACAATGACAGCAATCTCGTACTGAAAGGGAAGGACATCACCTTAGATGGCGAATGGAATAGCAACGGTATTTATGCTTTTGTTTATGATGGAAAAGGCGGCACCGTTGTAGCTGGTACGGGAAAAACTGAAAAGGTGAGGGTCAACGGGCAAAAGTCGGCCATTAACAATCAGGCAAGCAGCGTCACCATTGATGCCGCCGACATTAACCTCTATTCCACGAGAAGTGCTGACGCAATTGGCGTCATTGAAATGTGGGGTGACAAGACTGCGGGAGATGCCACAACTCGTATTGGCGAACATGCGAACACCATTACGATCACGGCTAATCAAGAGGAAGGTGTCACCGCCGCCCGAAGTGCAGCTGTGGCCAGAGTGCTCAATGGTGGCTCCTTGACAATCGGTAGCACCTCCACGCAGGAAGTGAATCTTTCGACCAACCTCAAGGGCGCGAGTTATGGAATTTATGCTGAAAGCAGGCTGAATACTAGCAAGGTGGACATCCACGGGCAGAGGATTAACATCACTTCGCTAGGAGCTCAATCAGCTGTTGGCGCATTTGCCAATGTAAACAGTTCCCTGAGCATTGGGGATGAGAAGATTTCTGACGTCAGTATCAAGTCCGTCAATTCTGCGGCTTCAGGGTTTTCTTACGGCGTTTGGGTGTCCAACCTTCCAGATGCAAATAAACCCAGCGGAGCTATGACTATCACTGGTAACTCCGTCAACATCTATGCCGAAGGTGCAGGCGATGTTCGAGGCATTTCCGTCGCTTCTAATACGCTCACTCCAGTAGAACGGTCTACGTTGATGATTGAGGCCAATACAATCAACATTGGGGCTCTTTCCACAGATGATTCGCCCTCTATTGGTATTGCTGCCATGAGTATGGGCGACGTTCACTTGACCGGCGACACCGCCATCAAGGCCGACCAAGCCCTGCTGGCTCGTGGAGATGCGTCCATCGAAATCAATAAGGATGGCCAGCACAGCACACAGATCAGCGGTGATGTCGTCTTCGACTTTGATGGCAAAACCTCAGGTACTAGCGTCAATGCCAATATTGATGTGACGTTGTCGGGTTCTGACTCATATTGGAACGGCAATACCTTGGTAGCTTGGAGCAATCTGTCTGAAGACTCCACAACGAGCGACAAACTCACTGTGACGGACATGAAACTCACCGTCAAGAATGGAGCTCAGTGGACGCCTACTCAGATTGTGGCAACCGATCCGGCTGCTTCAAGCGGACAGCGCGGCGTCGCTTTAAATACACTCGCGCTTGACAACGGCGTGGTGAACGTCACGGGAAGCGACGTGAACGTGAACGTCGAAAAGATGTCCGGTACCGGCACGGTTAAGCTGGCCACGGATCTCACTGCTGATGAAGGCACTCAGGCCGGCACATTTACGGTGGGATCCGCTGCTGAGGGCTCCGCACTGACGGTCAAGCTCACAAACGCTGACATGACGAAGGACCTGACGGCCGACGACGTGACGCCTGAGCAGGCCGAAGGCTTAGTTGGCAATGTAGGCGGGAACGTCGAGTCTACGATTGTGGTCGACGAAGGCATGTACAACGGTGCATTTGATGTTACTGAAGACGGTTCTACCATTTCGCATGGCCCGAACTCCGTCATGCAGTCGACGCTTGAACTCGCCGCTGCCGCGCCTCTCGCGCTCAACCGCATCCTCACCAACGACGTGCACAAGCGTCTCGGCGACATCCGCTCGATGAAGCAGACGTCGGGCGCTTGGGTCCGTTATGACGGCGGAAAGCTCTCTGCCGACAGCGGTCTCGACAACGACTTCCACACGATCCAGGTCGGCGTCGACACGGTGCCCGCCGCCGATGCCCCGCGCTTTGGTCTGGCGTTCTCCTACACGAAGAGCGATGCCGACTACAGCCGCGGCGAGGCCGACATGGACGCCTACAGCCTGGCGGCCTATGGTCTTTGGATGGGTGACGCAGGTCAGTTCATTGACGTCGTGGCGCGGCTCGGCACAGCCAAGACCGACATGACCGTTGACGGCAACAAGAAGGGTTCGATGGACAACATCGTCACGGCCCTCTCGGGTGAGTTCGGCTGGCGCTTCGACTTGGCGAAGAGCTTCTACGTCGAGCCACAGGTTGAACTTGCCTACACGCACGTTGACGCCGACAGCCTTTCGCTCTCCGACGGCTCCACGTATCGCTTTGACAATGCCAACAGCCTGATGGGACGTGCTGGATTCGCGCTCGGTCTTCAGTGTCCCGAAAACGGCAACACGGCTTACCTGCGCGTTTCCGCCGTTCATGAGTTCCTGGGTGACGCTGCCGTCACGGGCGGCAACGGTGCCATCTATGAAATCGACGGCAAGGACACGTGGGTTGAATACGGCCTCGGCGCGAACTTCAATCTCACGGACTCGACCTACATCTGGGCCGACGTCGAACGTACCGCCGGAAGTGTCCTTGACACCGATTGGCGTGCCACGGTTGGCGTTCGCCATTCCTTCTAATGACAAAATGACCGATCGCAAGGCGGGATGATCCTGCCTTGAAAAATTTACACCACAGAGGCCGCCTGAGCGCGAGAAATCGCTTGGGCGGCCTATCTTTGGAATACAAAGCAGGATGAAGAAAACCCGCCGAAATTGCGGACGGCGGGTCTTCAGACATCCGCGGCGTTACTGCGCCAACTATCCGCATTGTCGGCAGGCCAGTCGCCTCTTCGGATCGAATATAGTCTATCAAAACGAACGATGCATATCCGAAAGGAATAGGTCGATATATTCAACATAAGGATGTCTATGTTGAATTTCTAGACAATAGATAGTTGCTATCTAGCAGTCTCAAATGCACGCCCAAAAGCGCAAGCGGGGTCCCCTTTCGGAGACCCCGTTTCCGTTGGCTAAGAAGCCATTAACGCTTGCGGGAAGCAATCACCCAAGCAACGCCGATAATGATGGCGAGACCCAAAAGCCCCAGCCAATCGACGCCTCCGCCGGACATGACGACAACAAAATCGCCGTACCAAACGAAGTTCGCCTGTGCTAAACTTCCTAACAAGGAAATGAATGTTGCGAGCATCCCGATTTCCTTTAAGAAGACTCTGCCCGGTGCTGGAAACACCGGGCTTTGTCGTTTCTGAACCCCTTGCGGGGACCCCATTCCGACGCCGAAGGCTCGACATCGAGAATTTCGTGAGCCTGGCCGGAGTTGTGGGGCGGAAGGGATGGTTCGCAACTTCCCTGCTACCGATATTTTGCCAGAGGAAGCTCTTCAAAAGTACCCTTTAACAAGATGGTTACGGCTATTTGTCCTGTGTGACAGCTAGAAGTTCTTGCGAGTCGAAATTGAAGCGGGGTTTTGAAGAGCTTCCTTAAGGCGCAATTGGCGGGAGGAAACTGCGACAGCGCTTCTCCCACGTTGCGTCAAACCGCCAAAGCCCTGCACAACTTTCGGTTTCTTTGTGCAACCAAAAAAGGGAGCATGGGTGTCGAGAACATCAATCAGTTTGCCGTTGCAACGGTCCTGAATGCCCTCCATGAAGGTCAATGGGGCGACTCGAAAGCCTCAAAAACTTTCGCCAAGTCCGTCCACCGAGCCATAAAAGCAAGACTCAACAACGACCGCACACCTTCACTTGCGCTCAATTCCGTGCCGTGGTCTTCCCCGGAGAAGTCATTATGGTGACGCAGAACGATGCCGGGGCAGAGGTTTTTAACAGCGACGTGGCTGTAGTCCTGCCTGATGCGCATGGAGAACCCTGTATGGCTCGACTTCTTGAAAGCGGCAGGGATGTGCCGCTTGTGCTACTTCCAGCCTATAAAACAGCCTTTGCCATGACGATCCACAAATCGCAGGGATCGGAATTCGGCACGGTCCTTCATGCCAGACGACGCGGATTCGCCTCTAGCAGCACGTGAACTCATCTACACCGGCGTGAGGCGCGCCGAGGAGCGGGTTCGCATCTTTTCAACGCTTGCGGTGCTCAGAAAAGCCGTATTGACGGCTACCAACAGAACGAGCGGTCTCGGTGACAAACTCACATTAAGAGTAACGATCAAAAAATTAAGTCGTTGACTCTCCTTCAGGTGCCCACTGAGTCGATTCCAAACACATGCCCGAATGCTTCATATCCTGAAGGATGCGTTCTTACACTTTCTGACATGGAACGCCTCCCCTGGGAGGCTGGTCAGAGACTCGGTTGAGTCGTTGTTAGCGTTTACATTGCCAAGGAGAAATAGCGATGACTTATAACATTGAACTGATGCAGAAAACCTTTGATGACTTCGGCCTGAGCGTCAAGCAAGTCAATGTCGTGGAGCCCGATGATGATAACAACCAGATCACCGTCATCGCGGAAATTACGGCTGACAAATACCTTAAGGACTCGGTGACCATCAAAGTCAATGCCTACGACGCGGAAGGAAAGATTCTTGCCGTTGAGGATGTCGGTCGAGTGGATCGGGACGACTTCCGCGGATACGATGCCGTTCAGACCAACATGTACGATTCCCGTGTGGTCGAAAATGTCGAGAAACTCATGCTCTATGTCGTGAAGTACTGATTATTTAACCTCTGCAACGATTGTTCTTGCCGACCGATGCCGCCTTGGAATGAAAACCCAAGGCACCGATCGGCAAAAGAGCCGTACGCAGGAAGGCAACAGGGCGACCACTCGGCCGCCCTACTTTTTTGGTGAAGGCCTTCTCCGAACAATACCTCAGGTCATTGCACCATCTTATAAAAACAAAAAGCACCTCCGTTCTTGTAGCAGTAAAAGCCGTACCTCGAGGCAAAGCGATTGGCTAATCTGTCGTAGAGCGGGAAGCGAATCTCTTCGCACCCCGTGCTGTACCAAAACGTTTTCAACTTCAGCGTGAAGATGGCGTTCACTGCGATTTTGATAGTCTCACGGTAAACCTTGGCTCCCAATCGGGCGCCCACGGGGCGATAGCTTTCCAACGGCAGAACATCCCCCCATCCATCACTTAGATAGGTCATATTGAGAAGAATCAACTGCCCTGACCAATCGATGAGAAAGCGAAAGGGTTTTCCCTCGACTTTGAAATCCTTGACGTATCGATAATCGGGCCGCATTTGTCTTACCACCTAATCGGGGAGATTTGGAACCACCAGCTCGTCGTCTATCAGATCGGAGGCCCAGCCCTCCTGAATGGCGAAAAGAATCCATGCTTTGAACTGATCGAGTGTTTTGAACACGGTGGTGGCTTTCTCGTAATCTTCGGTTGTGAACGTCTACTTGTCCGACAAGACTTCAAACGTCAGGGTGCCCTCTCCGCCAATCCAAGCGGTGAAATGGATGCGCCGTCACTAGCCTCTTCGAATTTCTGAAGTTTTTCTTCATCCTGACAGACTTCAAGGATGCGTTTGAGGACGTTCTCGTAATCGAAGATGGGGGGTTCTTATTCAGTCATACGATCTCCTTGCTTGAGGGCTTCGCGGAGTGCTGATGTCTCGACAACCGCACTCCGACAACTGATTCGTTGTGCGCTTTCCCGTGCAGGAGAAACACTTCGTCAGAGACGCTTGACTTCGGCCAAGGTCTGCTTGATATCCGCACAAAGCGGGGCGCCTCGTTTTTCAAGAACCTCGATCATGCTGTCGTAGTACCACAGGGTCCCTTCCTTACCAGCCTTGAATCGACTGTAGACCTCGTCCCCAATGCGTTTGGCATCGGCATAGATGGCCCGAAGGTTGTAAAGCTTGTCGGCGGCAAGAACAATCAGCGCTTCATCGGGCGTATGTGCGGGGTCTTCCGTCGAAGCGAGATGATGGATCTTGCGTTCTTTCCATGAAGCTTTGACGCCGTTGCTGTCCGGCACCCCGTCCGTGCAAGCCTGGACGATGCGAAGCACATCGTCGCCCATGCGGTCTTTGATGATTTCCGCATACTCGGCACCGCCGTCTTCGACGGCATCGTGAAGAAGCGCAGCACAGGCTTGAACTTCATTTCCCCCGGCACCCACAACAATGGAGCAGACACCTAAAGGGTGGCAGATATAGGGAATGTCGGTTCCTTTGCGCGGCTGCCCGTTGTGTGCTTCGACGGCAATCTGCAGTGCTTCTGAGAGTTTGAGAGAAAAAGTCTGCATGGATCGTCTCCTTATGAATACTGTTGAAGTCTATACCCCAGGTCAGAGCACTCGAGTTGCCCTCAAGAGGCTATGTGAATCATAGCGTCACACCAGCAAGTCTGAGCAAGAAAGGAACGGGATCCACATCACAGCAACGCAACATGGCCTGACGGCGGTAGATCGCCCCTTTTTCATTGATTGTGAGCGTCCGTCTCGTCCACTGAGCTCCCTCTGGCAAAGCGTTGAAACCGACACGCGTCACTTCAACATTGCTTAGCCTCGCAGCAAGCGCCGTCACTAAACGCGACAGCCATGCTTCGTTTTTGCGAAACGCGGACACATAAAGATCTGAAGACTCCGTCGGGTGACAAACAAAAAGCCCTGCGGCGTTCATCAACTTCTCTACGCCCATCAAGGCTTCGATCCCCTTCTCGCCGTTTGCCGCAAAGCGGTAGGCAGTGCGTTCGACGGCAAGCCAAGTCGGCTCAATGCCGAGAATGTCAAGTGTTTGCCGAAGTTGATGGTCAAACTGAGGGAACAGGAGCGAAGTCTTGAGTCGATCACGTAAAGCACTGAAGGGTTCGACGAAATCCGAACCCCCTGAAACAATTGGCGAACCACCGATTTGGATGCTGTGCTCCACAAAACTGCGCAGGCGTACCGTGCAGATCGCAGCCACGCAGTCCGCAAGCTGGCGTGAAATCACGAGCGGTGCTCCCTCAGAGTCCTCCAGCAACGCAGCCGCGTCTCGCGCCAGTTGCTTTTCTTCGGACTCAAGTTCCGTGGTGCTGCAGTCCATCGACGCGGCAATCCCGACGGCCGCAGCGGCGACGCACATCAGAGATTCGGGCAGAACACGGCGCTGCAGTTCTGTCGCGGCCTCAATCGCAATCGAGTAGTCATCCGCACTTAAACGCATCGCCAGTTCGGAGAAGAGCCGAACAAATCGCTCCGAATAGAGCGCCGTAAACCGAGGGCCGGTTTCATTTTTGAATTGAGCTTGAGACATACGATCTTTTCCACAAAACTGAACCTTGTCGGAGAAAAATCAGTGGCGTTTTTCCCGTCTTTTCCTCAGTAAGTCTATCGCCCCCCCTTTCAGAATATGATGCATTATCACGAGTCGGTAGCGATTGGAAACGGCTAAGACGCATAATATGCATCAGTGCTGGAGACACTCTTTTGCTTTTGGCAACCTCTTCTTTTCACGGAATTTCTCGTCATGCCCAACAAACCCTCTGTCGGATCCCAAGTACTGATGTATCTGGAAATTCTGAGACTCATCCCGCGACACCGCTGGATCTCCCAGACGGACTTGCGCAATAGTCTTCTGATGCGCGGGTTCAATGTCACTGAGCTCACCTTGCAAAGGGCACTCAAGACGCTGCGGGAAAACGTTAAGTACGGTATTGAATGCGACATGCGCTCCCGCCCTTATGGGTATCGATACGCCAAAGGCAATGTTTTTTCTCTCGCCAAGCTCACAGTTCAAGAGAGTCTGCTTTTAAGACTTGTCGAAGAGCATTTGCGCAACCAGTTGCCCGGGGCGCTCGGTAAGGCATTGGAACCCCTGTTTGATTCCGCCGATGCGGTGCTTAAGGAGGGAGGCGAAGCAAAATCCGCACGGGACTGGCTCGACAAGATTGCTGTTGTGCCTAATTCCATGCCGTTCCTGCCGCCGAGCATTAAACCGCGCATCTTCAACACCGTGACGGATGCTCTGTACGGTGACAAGATGGTGTGCATTAGTTACCGCAAGCCGGGCGCCAAGGTCAAGCCCTATACCGTCAGCCCACTTGCGCTCGTGCAGCAGGATGTGCGCCTCTATCTCGTCTGCCGATTTGAGGGCTACGACAATATCCGCCATTTGGCGCTGCATCGAATGGAGTCTGCCAAAATCGTCGAGCGCCCCGCCCTCAAACCTGAGGGGTTTGTCCTGCGCGAGTACATGAGGACCCACCACTTCAACTACGACAACACCGAAAAGCCCATTCGGCTAACTTTGGAAATCACGAATCCTGAAACGATTCAGAACTTGAGCGAAACACCCTTTAGCCGTAGTCAGACAATCGAAGAGATCGGACCGGGAAAATGGCGAGTGACAGCCGAAGTTGTGGACTCCGTCCTACTCGATGCTTGGCTTCACATCTGGACGGAACATGCGGGCATTTGCCGCGTTGTAAAGGAAGGGCTCATCTGACTGAGCGAGCCAAAACACAAAGCACCTTCAAGGAGCTCCGCAATCAATATATGGGAGGTTCTATATAATCCACAATGGTCAGGTTACGCCTTGGCAAACCCTTGATCTTATGGGATATAACCAATAGCCGCTTCAAAATTGTTGGCTTTATAAAAGTCCCCACAGGCACCGATGTTAGACAGAAGAGCCGTATGCCTTAATAGGGCACGTACTCCAGAAGGATTCGCGGAAATGGACTTTACCCAGTACGAAGGCTTTCTCGAACAGAGACGTAAGCTGATGGCAGAAACCATTCGCAAATATTACGAAGCACTGTAATTCATCTTCAGAATTCCCACACCAAGATTATGGTCTCCTATGGCAAACTGGAAAGAAGATCTCAAGCAAGCGGCCAAAATTCTCGGCATCACACCTACTCATTCGAAGGCAAAAAGAACTCCGAGTACAAAACCTTCTTATAAACCGCGTAAGTTCAAGGCACTTCATACTCATGAAGATCGACCTCGCAGAAAGACTGTTGCGGAGTTACAGGCTGAGGTCAATCAAGTTATTGAACCTCAGCTTCGTGAAATGCTCGGCACAGGTCCAAATGCAAGACCTGTAACCGAGAGAGGTGTAAGAGCGGCTCAAGCTGCGAAATATGCTCCAAAGCCCTTGGTTAAGGAACTGTAAAACAATTACTAGGAGCGTTAGCCCGCCAGACGTGGTATCATAGAGTCCTAATTTGAGGGGGCTGTATGAGCGGAGAGATGACAATCTCGATTTCGGCTGATAATTTCAAAAGGTTCAAAGAATTGGCAGGACTCAACGAGAAACAGTCCAGACTGTTCTTCGGCCTGTATTCCTTGAATTTAGGCCGTGGCGGTCCGAAGAAGGTGGCCGAGCATTTCGGCGTCGGCATCAATACTGTTCGTATCGGCTTGTCCGAATTCAAGGGCGAAGAGTCTCTCCCTGAGTCGCATCGTATCCGCCGCCCCGGAGCAGGTCGCAAGGCAACTGAGGATGCTCAGCCGGGGCTGAAAGAGGCAGTACAGAAAGCCTTGGAGGGCAACTCCTACGGTGATCCGGAACGAGTTCTGTTCTGGTCAACGTTAAGTCTGAGAGACATTCAGGCGATCATTGAAGGACAGGGCTTCAAGGCCAGCCACGTCACTGTGGGCCGTTTGATCAGCAATCTCGGCTACAGCAAGCAGCAAAATCAAAAGCTGCTCCAAGTCGGCGAACCTCACCCTGACCGGGATGCACAGTTTCGATTTATCGAAGCAACGGCTCAAGCGTATCTGGCTGAGAATCTGCCCGTGATTTCGGTCGATTGCAAGAAAAAAGAGCTTCTTGGAAACTTCAAGAACAACGGGAGGGAGTATCGAGAAACTCAGGATCCCAGACCCGTATGGGACCATGATTTCATGATCAAGGAACTGGGGAAAGTGGCTCCATATGGGGTCTACGTCCTCAATGACAACACGGGATTCGTCAACCTGAGCAAGTCAAGTGATACAAGTGAATTCGCGGTTGAAAGCATCCGAGCCTGGTGGTTGCAATACGGTCGCGTCAATTTTCCCAATGCTAAAAAGCTTCTCATTACCTGTGACGGAGGCGGAAGCAACGGGTGCCGAGTTCGCTTGTGGAAAGAACAGCTTGCGGTGTTTGCCGAAGAGACCGGCCTTGAAGTGATGGTCTGCCATTTTCCGCCCGGTACGTCAAAATGGAACAAGATCGAGCATCGTCTGTTCTGTTACATAAGTCGTAACTGGGAAGGCAAGCCTTTGATCGACATCCAGACCATGGTCAACTTTATCTCTAACACGACCACCAAGAACGGTTTGTCAGTCGCCTGCCAAGTCGATCCCCGTGAGTACGAAAAAGGGAAAAAGATATCCGATGAGACCATGGCTGCTATTGACTTGGAGCCGGTCGGAGAATTTGGCAAATGGAATTACAAGATCCGGGGCTTTTTGCCTTCTTCCGACACCTAATTATTGTTTAACGGATCCAAATCTCGAGGATCACCGCAACGATCGAGGATTTCATCCGTTTTACTGTCAATTCCGAGAATGACCTTCTTGGCCCAATTCTTCTCTTCGAGCAAATCTGCATACGCTTGCCAATAGCGACGATCCGTCCCCTCGGCTCGCCAGCATTCGGCCGTCCACGGTTTGGTCTGACCATCATCGAGAATGCCTCCAACATCAAGAGTCATGTTCACACGACGCTTGACTTCTCGGATCAACTTGGCCTTCATTTCCTCGTCAATACTGAAGATCGGGCCCAGTTGACGACAAAACATCTCGAGGAGCTGGTCCAGTTTCTCCTCTTCGATCGGATCTTCAAGTTCAACACTCGAAAAGAATGTCGTGGTCAACTTGGGAAGATCCATACGCAATTTCAATTCCATCTTGCTTCTCTCTCAGATTTCTTTTTCCAGATCCGCATAAAGATCGTTGACAATGCTTTCCGTCATGCGAGCGTTGGCACACAAACATGCATCGCTCTTCAGAATAGTCAGAAATGCCATCTTGTCAGGGACATTACCGAAGGCCTCAATCATCGTTTCCAACGTAGCTCTGATTGCCGTTTTCATTTCCGAAGGCTTTTCTGCCGCCACATTCGGGCTTTCATCGGCAACAAAACGCTCATTAACCCAACGGATCGGATAACACAATCCCAAGAGCTTCAGATAGGCGTTGAGCATCGTTCGGGACTCTGGCGTCATGCCTTCTATCAAATGCTTGTAGATTTCAGACTCACGATTGACCTCGACACTGAAGGTTTTACCTTCATGAAGTTTCGTCGTCCAAACGTCCTGACGCTTACCCGTCGTCATCACGCGCGAACCGGAGCCGCCCTGAATCGTGCTGGAACGACTTTGCAAGTCCTCAAGCAAAACACCGAGCCGATCTCTGACCACCTTCGGCGGTGTAGCCATGGATTTTTTGATATCCAATTCCCATAGATGATCCATGGTATTGGGAATGTCCACACGCACGCGAGAAAGCTTTGTGAGCTGGGCTTTGCGGGACATGCGTAGCCAGGTTCCCCAATTGATAAGACGATGGCTTCTATAAACGTAAAACCCCTGGTCTTCGTGAATCGAACGAGACTCGATGCCCAAATTACGTTTTTGAGCACCGTTCATTTTGTTCATGTGCGGCAGCGTGTACCCTCTTACGAATACTTTTTCATCAGGGTATTCGGGGATCGAAATGAATTCTTCAACGCCGATTTGAGGCCCCCCTTTGGCTCCTTCCATAAAAGGATCCTTCGGGTGTAGTTCGTTTCCGTTAATTCTGATTACGAGCTTAGATACTTCGCGCCCCGTCAGGAAAATGTGATAGACCAGCGCCAGATGTTCGGCAGCATCGGCAAGTTTGGTTGTCAGTGCCTGATACGGTCGGATTTCACGTTCGGACAATCGGTCGAAGACTTGCCAAACAACAGTCGTGCCCTGTGCTTTCCGTGCAAGTTTTTCATAGCAAGGCATACCCTTGATTTCGTCTTCACCGTACACGATCAACGACCAATCACCAGTCTGCGCAACGGTATCGAGATTCCAACTTGCCGCCGAGACTTCCGAACCGCACTTGGTTATCACGATCATTTCCCGGCATTGAGACAAAGAGGCCGTTTTCATGCCAAGACCGAAACGTCCTAAGTCGCCATCCGCACGATTCTCTTCAGGATTTCGACAGGCATGCTGCATAGCCTTCTGCAGCTCCGATGCGGTCATTCCGCAGCCATTGTCACTCACCGACAGAAACAATTCGGCATTTGGGTCGCTTGGCATGTTGATGTCGACCTCGGTCGCCCCTGCAGCAATGCAGTTGTCTACGATATCGGCCAAAGCAGTTTCAAAAGAATACCCCAATGCCCGCATGGAATTGAGCATGCGCTCTGCATCAGGCGGGCAAGTAACGTAAGTAGCCATCAAGTCTCCCAAACCGTAGGACAAGTGCCTTTCCGAAATAATTTTGAATTTTAGCCTTTAGTTCTCACTTGCACCTTATCGTCAACCCCAAGCACTTCTCCCTCTCACCTTCCGGACTTTTAACCTGGATTTTCAATAAGGTGGCCCCGCTCAACAGTGGGAGCCGCCATTTTTTTATGCTTAATCCCTTCGGGGCCACATGTTTTATATGCACAAAACGTATATATCTGAAAACGCCTGTAGTCAACATTTTGCGACAAAACAAAAGGAACAAACCAATATCAGAAACTTACAAATCTTCAATTGGCGAGTCCCTTTCATATACCCAAATTCTACACCATGCACAGATGGGGGTTTAACCGTCAAACTCACAGTCGAAACAAGAACAGCTATGTAACAAATTGCATCAGACTATTCAAGACCTTTGACTTCCTGTGCCAGTCGGGTGGTTATGACATTCTCAAAAACGCCATCTCCCCCACACATCCCTACAACAAGTGCTGGGGCGGGCGCACTCAGTTCGGCAACTTCATCCAACGTCTTGCCAGCATTTTGATCGGCAAGGAAGACCTGAATGACCACGATACCATCGACGATGATCCCGCCCTTTTGCCTGCCGTAGGCTTGAGTGAGCGCCGCATCCGGCTACGCGACGCTCTGCAACTTCGAAAACTCTCTGCAGTGCCGCACGTTGACGGCCATGCAGCAGGCGCAACGAGACCTGTTCGTGCATTACGCTCCAAAGAATCCAGACATCCTCTGGGTCAACGTCGACTGCACCCCGATCTACGTTTACGGGAACCACGAATACAAAGAATTCTCCGGTCATTATGGCGACTACTGCCTGATGGCCACGGTGATTTTCATCAACAACTTCCCCGTGTACGTTACGTTGGACCGAGGCTGTCAGGACGAACGCGCCATGCTTGAGGAAGTCTGCGAGGAAACCATCGACTTCCTCCGCGAGCATTATCCCGGCGCGCCCATCGTATTTCGTGTCGACAGCGGGTTCGCTCGCGTTCACCAAGTCACGCGTGAAGAGAAGCCCCAGACTGTGCTTCGTCTTCACAGCGTCAGCGGTGTTCAGAAGCGAGTCGAGGAACTGGCCTCTTACGCCTTTTGGTGCGCAGTCTCGGAGGCGCATGCGGGCTCGCGACTCTGGAAGGCCCTCTACTACGTAGCCTGCACGCGAGCCGTCGATGTTCTCTTCCTTTCGTGCGGCGGGATTCCCGGCGCTTTCATCAGGGACAAGAGTGCGTGATACTCCCCTGAGAAGAGTATCTGCTCGACGCTCACGCTCTTCTCAGGGTCTGCCGTCAGCCGTTTTTCCAGACCAGGTCGTGGAAGCGCTTCCCTTGAAGGAAGCAATCAGGCAAAGTGCTCTTCGTTCTCTTCGTCGACGGCCATGTTGAAGACGTGGGCGAGCTCCTCGTTCGAGAGGTCCCCGATCCAGCTTTCACCGGTCGCGACCGTCATTTCGGTGAGGCGCTTCTTCTCTTCGATGATCTGGTTGATCTTCTCCTCGAAGGTATTGGCCGAAATGAAGCGGTAGACATTGACGGTCGACTGTTGTCCGATGCGGTAGGCGCGGTCCGTGGCCTGAGTTTCGACAGCGGCGTTCCACCAGAGGTCGTAGTGAATGACGACGGACGCAGCCGTCAGGTTGAGACCCGAACCCGCCGCCTTGAGCGTCAACACCATGACGTTTTCATCGCGTCGATTCTGGAATCGGTCCACCATTGTCTGGCGCGCACTCGGCTTGAGGCCGCCGTGGATGAACTGCGGGCGACGACCCGTTTCGTTGGCAATCCATTCCTGAAGGAGCATGCCCATCTGTGCAAACTGCGTGAAGACGAGCACCTTGCGACCGGCGGCCTGCATTTCCTCAAGAATGTCGAAAAGGCGGCACATCTTGCCGGAAAGCCTCGGATCCTCGAAGCCGCCCGCAGGTTCGAAGAGCGCAGGCGAATTGCAGATCTGCTTGAGCTGCATGATCATCTGCAGAACCAGCGAATGGCGCATGAAGGTGTCCTTGCTGGCCTCCACAAGACGCATGGAACGCTTGACCACCTCGTTGTAGAGCGCAACCTGCTCCTTCGTGAGCGTGCAGTACTCATCGATGGAAACCTTTTCGGGCAGATCGTCGATGATGGACTTGTCGGTCTTGAGGCGGCGCATCATGAAGGGGGCCGTTATGCGCTTGAACCGATCGGCGGTGACGGCATCGTGGTCGTTTTCGATCGGATACACATAGTCCTGCCTGAAGGATGTGCTCGAACCAAGAATGCCCGGGTTCGATGCCTCCATGATCGACCAGAATTCCATCAGACCGTTCTCGACGGGCGTGCCCGACATGGCGATGAAGCCTTCTGTCTTGAGCTCGCGGACATGCCTGAAGGCGGCCGTCTTGTAATTCTTGATCGCCTGCGCTTCGTCAATGACAACAAGGCGGAAATGCTTGTGCTCGAGCGCCTTCATCGAGCCGCGAAGGCTGCCGTAGGTCGTGAGCACGACGTACCCCGTCGCCTCCGCCAGATCGCGCTTGGGACCGTAGAAGAGCGATACCGTCAAGTTCGGTGCAAACCGCGCGATCTCACGCTTCCAGTTTGCGAGCAGCGTGGTCGGCACGACGACGAGCACCTGCTTGACATCCAACTCGCCGTCGAGGCGCAGCTTTTCGAGCACCGTGATGACTTGAAGCGTCTTGCCGAGGCCCATGTCGTCGGCGATGATGGCCCCCATGCCCGCGCGCAGATTGCGCATGAGCCAGGAATAGCCTCGCACCTGATAGGGACGCAACGTCGCCTTGATCGTGTCGGGCACATCGAACGTCTTTTCGGCAAAAAGCCTGTCGAAAGCCGCCTGCAGGCGTGCACTCAAACGCACGCCGTTGGCGCGGATGCCGCCCGAGAGCGCAGCGCGGATGAGCTCGGCCTTCGTGAGCTTGCGCTGACCGTGAAGTTCGCGGCGAATGGAACCCAGGAGCCGCTTGTCGACGTACATGTACGCATCGCGAAAGCGCACGATGCGCCCTGCCTGCTCGGAGAGCCACTCGAACTCCTTTTCCGACATCGTGTACTTGCCCGCCGCCACACGCCAGTCGAACGTCATCGCATCGACGATGTCGAAAAGACCTCGACTTTCGAAGACATTCTCCTTCATATCCAGATCGAGCGTCGCCTGAGGGCGCAAGAGGTTCCGGAGCGTTCTCGGCAAAATGGTCTGCACGCCGAGTAGATTGAGCGTCGGGATTGCCTTGAAAAGGAGGTCCGCCAACTCATCGAGCGGCACAACCGTCGTCGAGGCGCGGTTTTTGAGAAGCTCCGTGAGCTCCGGACAGTAGCCTGAAAGACGCGACATCAGCTTCAGGCAGTCAAAGCGCAGCGCCTTGTGCTGCGGCAGATCGAGAACGTCCGCGAATCCAACGCTCTCCTGCGCACCGCCGCCGTCAACCGAGAATCGCATTTCGATGGCGACTGCCTGGTGCGGGTCAAAGTCCGGCATCTCCACGTCTTCGGGAATCGCTTCGTCGTAGCGCGGCTCTTCGGCCTCGTCCGCCCCTTCATACGGAATGAACGTCGGGCACTCGAGCGGCACAGGTTCAGGTTGTGCCTCACACGCACCGAACATCGCCGCCAAGGCCGCGCTTCCTGCCCGCGCGCCAACATCGTCACCGCCCTCGCGCTTTGCGGCCGTCGCTGCCGCAACCCAGTCGTGCACGATGACGATCCCCTTGACGCGGTGCGACTCGGTCTTGAGAAAGACGGGCGCGACCCAGCCTTCAAGGCGCATCCCGACCGCCTTCAAGGCGGAATCACCGTCACAGTCGACGGGTTCGCACCCGAAGAGCGCGTGATGCTCGGGAACGGCGTCACCCGTTTCGTCGACATGGGTGCGCCACGCGGCGACGATGTAGCTCTGGATGAAGAGTCCGAGCACGATTTCGCCAAGAAGCAGCGGATGCATCGCAGCAGGCGCCTTCGAAATGCGAAGGAACTCCGGACCGACGTGCGAGAAGGCTGCGCCGACGGCTTCGGTGACCGCCTTCACTTCATCGTCCATGACGGCCGGAATCCAACGCACGGCGAAGATGTCATCCATCGGTCTGTAGATTTGCGGCACGACCGCGCCCGCCTCGACGAGACGACCGGCGATGAGCCAGGCATCGTAGAGTGCCTCCAACTCGCGCGGCGCTTCAGAAAGCTTCTGATGCGTGATGAAGCCCGAAAACATATTGTGCAGGCCTCGTCCGACCGGATCCGACGCACTCGGTCCGCGTAGCTCCTGACGCATGAAGCGGCCGCTCTCACGTCGTTCGCGCCAGAAGAGCGATTCGTCCACAACAGGCTGCCCCCAAGTATTGATCGCGATGAGCGGCCGACCCTCGTCATACTCGGGAATCGTGCGTTCGATGACGGTACGCATCTGATGTGCAACGAGCTTCCCTGCTTCGCTCACGATACGCCCCGTAAGCGCACGAAGGTCGCCGTGGATGTAGCCCGCCGGATGCTCGGCAAAAAGGTTGCGAATCTTCTCACCGTCAACCTTGAACGTGCGGAAGGTTTGCTTTCGCAGATCTTCGAGCCACCCGGCATCCGATTCTCCATCCGGATGCAGGTCAGTGACGAAGTCTCGTTCGTCGAGTCCCCGGATCAAATCGTCCCAAGATGGCATCTCGGCCTCAACTGCCTTTTCGAGCTCGACGCCGCGGCTTTCCATTTCGGCAATCAGGTCGATGCCACGCAGCGTAAAGAGCAGGAAGGGATTGGCATCAATTTCTTCGCTCAGCTTGTAGATGGCGGCTGCAATGTGCTTGCACGGCACCGCCCAATCCGGACACGTGCACGACATCTCCAGATCCTTCCAGCTCGTCGGGAAAATGCGAATGCCGAGCGACTCGGCAATGTCGGCAATTTCGGGACTCAGTTCTCTCGCGGCGAGGCGCGCCACGATGAGAGGAGATTCGGCAAGACGGTCAACAAGACGTGCCACGTCCGACTTGTCGATCGGCGGAAGCGTGATCTTGACGCCGTAGAAGGGATCGTAGTGTCCCGTGACGCGCGCCTTGACCTCGCCCTTCTCTTCGTCGATGCGAAGCGAGCGCACCTTGCCGGCATCGGCATAATCCTTGCCGCGCGGAATGCGGTTTTCGTAGTCAATGCCCGAAAGCGCATTGAGCCAGCGCCGACCCCACCAGGTCGTCCCATATTCGTTGTTGGCCATCGTGTCTCCCAGCCGAAATGTCTGACAAGCGCACTATAGCCGAAACTTGACATGCATGATGGCATCCGCATTGCCCCTCGATGAAGAGGAAGCCGTCCTCACTCACGACCTGGAACTTGTCGTGGACCTTCACGCCGACGACAAGTTCCGCCCGTCTTGGGCACCACGCGGGCCGAGAAGGGAGACTTGCTGTACGTTCTCAGGAACTCTCTGGCCTTACCGAACGCCTTGTCGTCACCCGCGTTGTAGTCCTTCATCGTCCAGACGTCCCTCCCACAGATGGTAGATTCGGTGGTTCTTATGAAGGAAACAACTTCCAAGTGTTTCTGTTGAATCCTCTGGTGGAGCCTGCCCGCCCCTGCCCTGCTTTGTTTTTACCATATGAATTTACCGAGGTAAATTTTTTATTATCTCTCTACATTAAAAGAAAATCAATACGAACATGAGGTGATAGACTGACAAGTCAAATCTTCGAAAATGCTCATGACGAAGGTTGAACTCACATCAGGAGGAAAATCATGACTGTTCTCTCTCGTCGTCAACTGCTCGGTGGTGTCGTATCGGGTGCTACAGTTCTTCTCGGCTCATCTTAGAAATTCCCCGAATCCGATACGTATATCCAGCAACGTATATCCAGCAAACAGCTGCGGATCAATGGTATACTATGCTACCATCAATATGCGCATATTGATCATGGCAAAAGCTACGAAGTGGGACTACTCAAAGATCAAAAACTTCCCGGAAGGCGGGACGATCCAGCGCTCTGGTACCGGGCTGATCGTCATTCGCAGGAAAACGGTTTACGACCCTAGAATCGGACGCGGCCGCGATGCAAGTCGCGAATACCTAGGGCGCGTCGTCGACGGCGTCTTTTATAGCCGGGACGAGTATGCGCAGAAGTTCCAGAAAGGAGGAGTCCCTCGGCGGGTTCCATTAATTGCCCCTGTTGAGAGTCTTGAGGTGTCGGAAGCTTTCAAGAGTCTGACCGATGAAGAGTTCGGTCAATTGCTGAATGCCGAAGGAAGCTCTTCAAAACCCCCATCTCTGATCGATGGGGTAAGCAAATTTGTTTAATTGAGCGACTCTGGACCGGGGGCTGAAAAGCGTTGACAGCGTTGACAGTTCCCGTGAACGTTAGGCGTTCGATTTTCCCGAATAAACCTGAACCAACTCGATGTTTGCCTGCTAATTAGGCAAATTCCGTCTTCAAGAGTCAGCACGCCCCTATGGCACTCGAAACGAAGCACGAACCAGAGTTTCAGGGGTGATCAGCAAGGCAGCTTTGGCGGAGCGCACCATTTGCGCAAGCGGTTGCAGTTGTAAAGTGCGAACAACGTTACCGCTCGACTGTGATTTTTCGCCAACCCGCGATAACGAACCTTGGCATAGCCATAA
>ENA-OWPF01001408-OWPF01001408.1-human-gut-metagenome-genome-assembly--contig:-NODE-1408-length-21170-cov-5.574473_pt1 | contig 21170 bp, 20 predicted proteins | sample MGYA00248261_ERZ651840 | MGnify/ENA primary metagenome ERZ651840 (study PRJEB26924, sample SAMEA4378268) | human gut metagenome | biome: human gut; feature: human-associated habitat; material: faeces... | reverse complement strand
TGAAAGCAGTAAATATTGGTTAGGAGTATTTAATAACTTAAAAAACAGAGGAATAAAAGATATTTTAATTCTTTGCGCTGATGGATTATCTGGAATGAAAGAAGCTATTGCTACAGCCTTTCCTAAAACAGAATATCAACGTTGTATAGTTCATCAAGTACGTAATACTTTAAAATATGTTTCCTACAAAGATAGAAAACCTTTTTCTGAGGATTTAAAGACAATTTATCAGGCTCCTTCAGAACAAATAGCGCTGAAAAATTTGGAAAAAGTCACTGAGAAATGGGAAAAAATATATTCAAGCTCTATGAAAAGCTGGAGTAAAAATTGGGATGCTATAAGTCCAATTTTTAAGTTTTCAATGGAAGTAAGAAAGGTGATTTATACAACTAATGCAATAGAGAGTTTAAATAGTGTTTATCGCCGTTTAAACAGTCAAAGAAGTGTATTTCCAAGCGATACATCTCTATTAAAAGCTTTGTATCTGGCTACTTTTGAAGCGACTAAAAAATGGACATCAACTTTGAGAAATTGGGGAAAAATTTATGGTGAGCTTCAAATAATGTTTGAAGAACGTTTATCGTAATAACTTAAACTTATACGAAAAATGCACTCTCTTAAGAGAGTGCACTTGACATAGAAAAAAATATTTAGTATATTTAATTAACTAATAAATTCAAAAAATTTTCAATTAAATAACTTTTATCATAGAAAGTATATATTTTACAGAAATAATTTCATACCCTCTATCTTCTAATTTTTTCATTTTTAACAACTTCTTAATTTCTTAGTGTAATTTCATTCATATAGATTTTTTGATTAGGATAATCTTTTAATTCTTTTTTATCAAACATCATTCTAATAGGTATAAATGCAATTTTTTTAAAAGGAAAATCTTTATGAAACACATTAACTAAAGTGATTTTTTCTTTTTCAGATATTTTTTCTTTATTTTTAATTTTATCTAGTATTATCTTAATATCTTCTCTATTTCTAAATGGTGGATAAACTTGATAAGCCACTAAGTTATAGTTTTCAAAGAATGAGTTATCTCGTATATATATCTGTAAGTAAGTTCTTAAATTAATATCATCTTGTAAAAATCGTGCAAATTGATAAGCCTTTCTTTTCATTTCTTCTTTGTTAATATCTTCTAACTTATCTACAAATAGATTAACTACTGTATAGTCTGCTCTACCTTTTTCTTCAAAAGGAACTTTTTTCCCTTTGATTTCTAGCATTTCTCTATATCCATCTATATACGGATAAAAATTATTTTCGAGAACACTTTTAGGTCCAAAAATCTCTTTCATTTTATCTTCAATAGGTTTATCCACTTGTATTTTTAAAAATAGACTTTCATAGTTTTCAAGATATTCTGAACCATCACTGCCACCTTCAAGTGCCAGTTCCAATCCAAAAGGATAATTTAATTTTTTCAATCTATCGCTGTATAATATCCCTCTGTATCTTATGTTTGTACTTAAATCAAATTTATAATCCAATCCTTGAATAAAATAAAATTTATCCTGTGGAAATTTATTTTCAAATGTTTTTATTACTGTACTGTTTTTATCTGCAAAAGTTATTATAGAAAAAAATAATAACATAAATACAGTTAAAAATTTTTTCATAAGCAGCCTCCAAATATGCTTTTTATAAGTATACTTCACTATTTTCAAAAATTCAAGCAAATAAAAATCTGTATAAAAAAACAGCAGAGATTTTCTGCTGTAAATTTTTAAAATATATCGTTAAGTTTATAATTTTTGATATTTTTTATTGCTGTATTTATAAATTTTTTTGTATTTTCTACATGAAGTTTTACTTTTTCTTCTGACGGCCCGCCTAAAGTTTTTCTTTTTTCTACACAAGTTTCAATATCGATTTCTTTATAAATATCATTTTCAAATAAGTTGGAAAAACTTTTATATTCTTCCAGTGAAAGATTTTCTAAAGATTTTTTATTATCTATACAGTAAGCAACCATTGCTCCTATTATTTTATAAGCATCTCTGAAGCTCATGCCTTTTTTTGTCAGGTAATCAGCTGCATCTGTGGCATTTATAAACCCGTCATGGCAGGCTTTAAGCATTCTTTCTTTATTTGGTTTCATAGTTTTTACCATTCCGTTAAAAACAGTAAAGCATGCTTTCACTGTGTCGACAGCATCAAAAAAAGCCTCCTTGTCTTCCTGCATATCTTTGTTATAGGCAAGAGGAATACCTTTAACTGCGGTTAAAATTCCCATTAAATCTCCAAAAACTCTTCCGCTTTTTCCACGGATAAGCTCTGCAGCATCTGGATTTTTTTTCTGAGGCATTATACTGCTTCCTGTTGAAAAAGCATCACTCAATTCTATATAACCGAAATCATTTGAGCAGAATAAAATTATTTCTTCGCAGAAACGTGAAAGATGTACCATGATAATTGATAAAACACTTATCGTTTCCATAACATGATCTCTGTCAGCCACTCCGTCAAGGCTGTTCCATACAGGTCTTTTAAAACCTAAAATTTTACTTGTGTATTCCATATCAAGAGGATAAGTTGTCCCTGCAAGGGCAGCTGAACCAAGAGGAGAAAAATCCATTACATTAAAAGCATTTTCAAGTCTTTCATAATCTCTTTTAAACATCTCTGCATAAGCCATTAAATAATGTCCGAAAGTTATTGGCTGTGCTTTTTGGAGATGAGTAAATCCTGGCATAAATGTTTTAAGATTATTTTCAGCAGTTTCATTAAGAATTTCTAAAAGTTCAATTATATATGACTGCACTTTTTTTATTTCATCTTTAACATAAAGTTTTAAATCAAGAGCAGCCTGATCGTTTCTGCTTCTTCCTGTGTGAAGTTTTTTTCCTGTATCTCCAATTTTATCAATTAAGACTTTTTCAATGTTCATGTGAATATCTTCATATTCAACTAAAAATTTAAATTTTCCCTCTTCAATCTCTTTTAAAATTTCTTTTAAAGTTTTTTCAATAAGCTCTGCTTCTTCGTGAGTTATAATATTTTGTTTTCCTAATCCTCTTACGTGGGCAATGCTCCCCATTATGTCGTAATATGCCATTCTCTCTTCAAACTTTATTGTTGAGTGAAAATCAAGTATTAAATCACTTGCTTTCTCTTTAAATCTTCCTGAAAAATACTGCATGATTCGTCTCCTTTCGTTTTAGGTTTGTAATGGTTTGAATTATAGCTCTACTTTTTTTATTTGTCAACAAAATTTGTTTGAGAAAAGATTTTTAAAAAAATTATTGACGGAATAAAATTATTGTGCTAATATTGTTCCAACAACAGAAAACAAATTTACGAAAAGGAGGAGAATCATGTTAAAGGCATTAAAAATGAGGAACAGGAACTATATAACAAATCAATATTCATTCTTTTTTAATGCGTCTGAAAAATGTGAGGCTCATTCTTTAAGGAAGAAATTTTTTTGATACAAAAATATAGTTGTCCTATAATTAATTTTATTTTAAAAAATAATTTATAAGATAAGCTGTATTAAAAAAATTTCAGCTTTATATTTTTATATATAACAGACAGGCATTGAAAAGTGCAGGTCTGTTTTTTTTATACCTAAAAATAATTTTTAATTATTATAAATTTTTAAACTTTAAGGAGGAATTTTTATGAAAAAAGTGTTATTTAAAATTGTGGTGTTGCTTATGATGGTGTTTGGAGCTGCAGGAGCTTATGCAAAGGAAAAGGGAAATGTCCTTTATGTTGGAACAAATGCAGAATTTCAGCCTTTTGAGTATCTTGAAAATGGAAAGATAGTTGGATTTGATGTTGAACTGATGGAAGCTATTGCAAAAGAACTTGGAAAAGAAGTGGAATGGAAAAATATATCTTTTGACGGGCTTTTACCAGCACTTCAATCTAAAAAACTTGATGTTATCATTGCAGGAATGAGTGCAACAGAGGAAAGAAAGAAATTCGTAAACTTCTCAAATTCTTATTATGTTTCAAATCAAATGATTTTAGTAAACAAAGCAAAACCTACAGTAAAATCTTTTGATGAACTTTCAGGGCATGACGTTGGTGTTGTTCTTGGATACACAGGAGATATTGCAGTAAGTGAAATTGCAGGAGTAAAAGTTCACAGATACAATGGAACAGGTGAAGCAATAATGGCTCTTAAAGCTGGAAAAGTCGATGCTGTTGTTCTTGATTCAGAACCTGCAAAAAATTATGCAAAACAAAATCCAGAACTTACTTTAATAAATACTGATGTTGCAAAAGAAGAATATGCAATTGCCGTTGGAAAAGATAATAAAGCTCTTGCTGATGATATCAACAAAGCACTTGAAATTTTAAATGAAAACGGAACTTATGACAAACTTATGAAAAAATATTTTGCACAAGAATAATTATATAAAAAGTTAAAAAGAAAAGCTATATTAAAATTATTATGAAATTATGACTATTATGAAAAATTAAAAAATTTATTATGAAAAATATTTGAGATTATATTGAAAATTTTATTGGAGGAAATTATTATGAAAGAAAAAGTTGTTTTAGCATATTCCGGAGGGCTTGATACCTCTGTTATAATACCATGGCTGAAAGAAAACTATGATTTTGATGTTATTGCTGTGGCAGTTGATGTGGGACAAAAAGATGATTTTAAAGCTGTAGAAGAAAAAGCTCTTAAAATAGGAGCTGCAAAATTTTATGCAGTTGATAAAAAAGCTGAGCTTGTAAATGATTTTATTTTCCCTATGATAAAATCCGGAGCAAAATATGAAAATACATATCTTTTGGGAACATCTATTGCAAGACCTGTAATTGCAAAAGCTCTTGTGGAAATTGCAAAACTTGAAAATGCTTCTTACATAGTTCACGGAGCAACGGGAAAAGGAAATGACCAAGTGAGATTTGAGCTTGGAATAAAAGCCCTTTCTCCAAATACAAAAGTTATAGCTCCATGGCGTATCTGGGATATAAAATCTCGTAAACAGGAAATAGAATATTTGAAATCTCACGGAATAGAGCTTCCATTTAAAGAGACTGCAACATACAGCAGAGATGAAAACTTATTTCATATAAGCCACGAGGGACAGGAGCTTGAAAGTCCTGCAAATGCACCGGAATATAATGAAGTTCTTCAATGGGTTCTTCCTCTTGAAAAAACTCCTGACACACCAGAATATATTTCAATAGATTTTGAAAAAGGTGTTCCTGTAAAATTAAACGGGGAAAAATTAAATGGTGTGGAACTTATAAATAAACTAAATGAGATTGGAGCAAAACATGGTGTTGGAGTTATTGACCTTGTAGAAAACCGTCTTGTTGGAATGAAATCTCGTGGAGTTTATGAGACTCCTGGAGGAACAATTCTTTATTTTGCTCATGAAGAACTTGAAAGACTTTGTCTTGATAGAGGCAGCTTGCAGGCAAAATTAAAATTATCACATGATATGGCAAAACTTATATACAACGGTCAGTGGTTTACAAAATACAGACAGGCACTTTCAGCTTTTGTAGATGAAACACAAGAATTTGTAACAGGAACTGTAAAATTAAAACTTTACAAAGGAAATATAATTTTAAATGGAACAGAGTCTCCATATTCTTTATATTCTCAAGATTTCTCAACTTTTGATGAAGACACAGTGTATAACCAAAAAGATGCAGAGGGATTTATAAATCTTTTTGGTCTTCCAATTAAAATTGAGGCTCTATTGAGAACTGAAAAATAAATTTATATGTTACTTTTCTTTGCCAAATAAATAATTAAAAAATAAAACCGAAAGTAGATTTTAAAATTTTCTTTCGGTTTTTTGTTATATAATCCCTGCATTGAAAAATAATTCGTAATTAATGAAGTGAACAAAATTAATAGAAGAATTTTTCACCAGCAGGGCAGTTTTCTTTTCGCCTATGCAGAAGTTGAACGACTAGCAGAGCCGACGAATTAAAAATTTTATTTATTAAATTTTTAATTTGCTTATTAACTTTTGTCTGTACAAAGAAAATGAACAGATTTTATAAATTAAAAAGTTTTAAATCATTTGAGACTTCTGTTATTCCTCCAATTCCAAAATTTTCAGTTAGAATTTTTACAACATTTGGAGATAAAAATGCAGGTAAAGTTGGTCCAAGATGAATATTTTTTACTCCCAAATATAATAGACTTAATAAAACTATTACAGCTTTCTGTTCATACCAAGCTATATTATAAATTATCGGAAGTTTATTTATATCGTCCAAGCCAAAAACTTCTTTTAATTTTAAAGCAATAAGAGCCAGAGAATAAGAGTCATTGCATTGTCCTGCATCTAAAACTCTTGGAATTCCGTTTATATCTCCAAGATTTAATTTATTGTATCTGTATTTTGCACAGCCTGCTGTTAAAATTACAGTATCTTTTGGGAGATGTTTTGCAAATTCTGTATAATATTCTCTTTTTTTACTTCTTCCGTCACATCCTCCCATAACAACAAATTTTTTGATATTTCCTTTTTTAACTTCCTCCACAACTTTATCTAAAAGTTGAAAAATTTGGTTATGGGCAAATCCTCCTATGATTTCTCCCTGTTCAATTTCTTTTGGAGGAAGAGATTTTCTAGCTGTTTCAATAACTTCAGAAAAATCTTTTTTCTCTCCATTTATATGTCTGCACCCGTCAAAAGCCACAAGTCCTGTTGTAAAAACTCTATTTTTGTAAGATGGTTTTGGAGGAACAATGCAGTTTGTAGTCATGATAATAGGACCATTAAAACTTTCAAATTCTTCCTGTTGTTTCCACCAGGCATTTCCATAATTTCCCACAAAATTTTTATACTTTTTAAATTTTGGATAATAATGAGCAGGAAGCATTTCAGAGTGAGTGTAAACGTCAACACCTGTTCCCTGTGTCTGTTCTAATAATTGTTCCAAATCTTTTAAATCGTGTCCTGAAATTAAAATTCCTGGATTTTTTCCAACACCGATATTAACTTTTGTAATTTCAGGATTTCCATAAGTTTTTGTATTAGCTTTGTCTAAAAGTTCCATTCCTAAAACACCGTATTTTCCAACTTCTAAAGCAAGAGCAGTAAGTTCTCCTGCGGTTATATCTTTTCTCAGAAGTTTTGCAAGAGTTTCTTCAATAAAAATATTTATATTTCTGTCTGTAAATTTTAAAACTTCAGCATGTTTTAAATATGCAGAAAGTCCTTTCAGTCCGTAAGTTATCATCTCTTTCAGACTTCTTTTATCTTCGTCTTTTTCTGCAAGAACTCCCACGCCTTCAGCTTTTTCAAGGTAATTTTCTTTTGTTATATTAATAAGAGCGGAGTTTGACAGATTTTCTTTGTTTTTAAGTAAATTTAAAAGTTCATTTTTTATTTTTATAGATTTTTCTATCTTATCTTTTAAATCATTTTCAGAAAAATTTACATTTGTTATTGTAGTGAATAAATTTTCTATAACCATAAAATCTGTTTCATCTGAAACTTTCTGTCCCTCTTCTCTTAATTTCACAGCAATTTCAGAAATCCCTTTTGTAACATAGATTAAAAAATCTTGTAAATAAGCTGTATCTGGAGTTTTTCCACATACTCCTGACATAGTACACCCAATGCAACCTGCAGTTTCCTGACATTGATAACAAAACATTTTATTTTCCATTTTTTTATTCCTCCTTAGTTTGATAAAGTAATTATAAACGATTATTTTTAAAATTTATGTTGCTTGTGCAACATTTACATATGATATAATAAAAACAGAGGTGATAATATTTTATGGAAAAAATAAATTTTTTAAAAAATCTGCCGTTATTTTTTAATTTAAATGAAAAAGAGATAAAACTAATATTAGATTTTTTTAATTCTTATGAAAAAACTTTTGAAAAAAATAATTTTATTTTTGAGATAGGAAAGCCTATTGATAAAATCGGGATTATAACTTCGGGAGAGATAAATATAATAAAAGAAGACTTTTGGGGTAACAGGAATATTTTAAATAAATTCAAGGCAGGTGAGATTTTTGGAGAAGTTTTTGCTCTTTCTAAAGTAATACCTTTAAATATTTCTGTTGAAGCCTCACAAAATACAAGAATTCTATTTCTTGATTTTAAAGATTTTTCTATGGAAAACAGTGAAAATCCAGTTGAAATTATAAAATTTTTATCAAATATTTTTAAAATTTCTCTCAGAAAAAATATATTATTTACTGAAAAACTTGAACATATCACTAAAAAAAGTGTAAGAGAAAAAATAATCTCATTTTTATCTTCAGAAGCACAAAAAAATAATTCTAATTCTTTTACCATAAAATTTGACAGACAGGAACTTGCTGATTATCTTTTTGTTGAAAGAAGTGCATTATCGAGAGAACTTGGAGCAATGAAAAGAGCAGGGCTTATTGACTACAAAAAAGATTTTTTCACTTTAATTAAATAAAAAAGATATTTGTTGCTTATGCAACATATTTTTATATATTTTTTATCTATAATACTCTTATAAAAACAAATTTAATTTAGGAGGAAAATATATGATAAGAAGAATTATAAAAATAGATGAAAATAAGTGTGACGGGTGCGGAGCTTGTGTAAATGCCTGCCATGAGGGAGCAATTGGTTTAGTAAATGGAAAAGCAAAACTTTTAAGAGATGACTACTGCGACGGGCTTGGAGATTGTCTTCCCTCTTGTCATACAGGTGCAATAAGTTTTGAAGAAAGGGAAGCTCTTCCTTATGATGAAAAATCTGTAATGGAAAATATGAAAGCAAAGGCTCACAGCTGTTCAGGAATTTCATGTCCTGGTCATCAGATAAAAGTTTTAAAAAATAGTGAAAATGAAGAAAATAATATTTCAGATGAAATTTTTGAAAAGGGATTAAAAAGCAGACTTAGCCAATGGCCTGTCCAAATAAAACTTGTTCCTGTAAATGCACCATTCTTTGAAAATGCAAATCTTTTGGTTGCAGCAGACTGTACAGCTTTTGCCTATGGAAATTTTCACAATGAATTTATTAAAAATCATGTAACACTTATAGGGTGTCCAAAACTTGATTCTGGAAGTTATACTGAAAAACTTACTGAGATATTAAGAACAAATAATATTAAATCACTTAAAATTGTAAAAATGGAAGTTCCATGTTGTAATGGAATAGAAAATTCTTGTGTGGAAGCCTTAAAAGCCAGTGGTAAATTTATTCCGTGGCAGGTTGTCACAATAACAAGAGACGGAAGAAAACTATAAATAATTTTTTTTTGGGGCTGTTACAAATATATAAAATGTAATAGTCCTGTAATTTTACTTATTATATTATTTATATTTTACTATGGGACTTTTTTACAAAATTAACAATCTATAAAAAATTTATCTGATAAAAACAAAATTTTTCATCATTTTGCTAAGTGAAAAGTATAGATTATAAGTTGTAAAATATGACAGCTAATTTTTGTTTTTATAACACGAAAAATTATTTTTTACAATTCGTAATTTATAATTTTAAGGATTTCAAATTTTATACTTGATTAAATACTCAAAGAAGAAAAAATTATCAAAAATAAGTTTTCTTATTTTTAATTTTCAAATTTACGTTCTATAATTACATTGTAGAACGTACTTTTTTAAGTATTTTCAATGATTTTATATATTTTATAAAAAACTGTTGTATTTTACGTTCTATAAATGATATAATTTAATATATAGAACATAAAATAAAGAGGAATTTTGTAAATGACTGAAGTTAGATATATATCAGATGAAGACCTAAAAAGAATAAGAGAACTTTTTACATATAGAAACGTTCCGGTGATGTTAAATCTTTTGAATATGGGTGTAAATATGACTCTTCGTATCTCCGATTTATTAAATTTAAAGTTTGAAGATATAAAGTCCGATAACACAGTTTTTGTAAAAGAGAAGAAAACACAAAAAGGAAAAATTATAAAACTTAACAAAACTTGTCAGCAAGCTGTTAAAGATTTAAAAAAATTTTATAAAAAGTCCGGTTATAAAAATTATTCAAAAGGATATCTTTTTAAATCACAACATCATATGAATAAAGCGTATTTTAAAGATGTGCCTATGACACCTTACAGTGCCGGGAGATATTTAAGAGAAGCAAAAGATTTATTATCAATAACTTATCCTATTGGAACACATAGCTTCAGAAAAACGTGGGGATATAATGTTTATACAAAAACAAAAGATATTGCTCTTGTGATGAAAGCATTTAACCACAGTTCTCCCTCTGTAACTTTAAGATATATCGGGATTGAGCAGGAAACATTAAATGCAGCATATGACAGCATTGAAATTTAAAAAATAAAAAACTGCTGAACAAAATTATTAAATCAAATTCAGCAGTTTTTATTTATAATTTTATTTTAAAATTTTTTCAATTTTTTCAAGTTCTTCTTGGTTTGGAAGAAACTTTTTCTCCATTGGCTTAAGGGTCTACATTTATATTCATAACAAAGCTGTGGTTGTAAACCCATTTGTATCCCCCAAGAACATTTGGAATTAACTCTTTTACAAGCATAGTTGAGGGATATTTTTCATTTCTTATTTAGAATTCTTCTCCCTTACACCTATTTTTATAAATTAATTATATCGTGAAAATTTATTTCTGTAAAACAAAAAAATTGACTTCTGTTAAACACAAAAATCAATTTTCTTATATTGAAATTATAATATAGTTTTAAAATATTCCTGAGCTTCCTGAAAATCTTTTTCGTTTGGGTGAGATTTGGCAGCCTCTATTCTTGCAAGTCTTTCAGGAGTAAGGGGATGAACTAATTTAAGAGGAAATTTCCCCATTTTTTCAACAAGTTTCGGATCAATTTTCCCTCTGCATAAAAATCCTCCAAGCAGAGTATTTTTTTCACTGCATAACTTTGAAACTCTTTCTTTTACATCATTTCCATGTTGAGATTCTGGATCTGCTCCAAGTGTTCCTAAAAATGCAATTTTTTTATTTGAAAAAGTTTTTATAAATTCCCTTGTCTTCTTATCAGCTGTTCCTTTATCAACCCAAAATCCAATTACTACTTTTTGAAAATTATCAGTATCTATATTTTTTATATCATTAACTGATACAATTTCTTTATCTCCCTCAATAATATCAAATATTTTTTCAGCTACAGCTCTTGTATTTCCTGTTAAAGATGAATAAACTACTAATGTTTTGTCTGTCATTTTTATCCTCCAAAATTATTTATTATCATTTATGATTTGCATTACAAGAGAAGCAGTAATACTGTTTCCCCAGAAAATCCCGTCTATTGTATATTCCATTGTATTTTCAGAGAGTATCACAAGTCCCTCTTCTTCATATTTTTTAATAAGTTTATAAATTTTTTCGTAAGAATTTTCTGAAAATTCTTTTATTTTATCTAGCTTAACTTTTTTATACTGAAGAATTCCAGAAAGTTTTTTTACATTCATTTTTAATTTATTATCAAAAGCATAGAAAGATATAAGTTTATTCAGATGGAAAAGTTCATAATCTCCAACTCTTCCTCCTGCTCCTACACCTATTGGAATTAAATCAGAGAAAGAGTTAACATTTCTAATATATCTATATTCATCTTTTCCGTTTGTAATCTTTGTGTGCTCTAAAACAGAATATCCATTTGCAAGAGTAATTTCAAGAAATTTGTGATGGAGTTCTTTATCTCTTTCCAGATTATATTTAAAAATAATTTTATTTTCTGCTCTGTCTTTAGAAATTTGAGAGCCGTCTTGAATCATAAGAGAATAAAAACTTATACTGTCAACACCAAGTTCACAAGCAGTTTTAGCATCATCAATAATTTCTTCATCTGTTTGGTCTGGGTAGTTGTAAATAATATCTATACAGATAAGACCTTTAAATTTTTTTCTAATTTCTCTTATTTTCTCTGTAATAAAATCTTTAGTATATGTTCTGTTTAAAATTTTTCTTCCTCTGTCAGAAAAAGTCTGAATACCAATACTTATTCTGTTTACTCCATATTTTTCCATAATTTCTAACTTTTCCCAAGTAAGATTATGCAGAGTTGTTTCAAAAGTAAATTCGCAATCTTCTGCAATGTTAAAATTTTCTCTTAGAGAAGAAAGAATTTTTTCAAGCTGATAAGCTTTGTATATTGTAGGTGTCCCTCCTCCAAAGAAAACAGCAGAGATATTTTTTTCTTTTATATATTTTTTTTCTCCATATTTTTTAAATTCTTTACAAAGATATTCAGTATAATCGTTAAGATCATTATTAATCTGCTTTCTATTCATGTTGCAGAAAGAACAAATTTTATCACAATAAGGTGTGTGGACATATATTCCTCCATCAGAAGAAAGAGGTTTTTCTTTTAAAATTTTATTAAAAGTGAAAGGAGTAACTATTTTCCTTTTCATCATTTTTTCAATAATATTTTTTACATCATGGTGTGATTTGTATCTTATATCAAACATTTTAAGTTCTCCTTTTAATTTTTACTGTTTTGGAGTAAATATAAATTCTTTGTTAAAATATACTTTTATATTTCTGTTATTATAAACAATAGGCTTAAATTTCCATTTTTTTAAAGCAGAAATAACTTCTCTATCAAAGCCGAATTTTTCGTGAGATTTAATAATTTTTATATCTTCAATATTTCCATTTTCTCCTACTAAAAATTTTGCTTCGACTATAACAATTTTGTTGTATCTTGTTATTTCAGCTTGTCTTGGATAATTTGGATCAACTTGATTTAATATTTTAAAATCAATTCCTTTTGATGAAATAGCAGTATAAGTTCCATCAGAATTTTCTATAAAATTAGTCTCTTTTTTTATATTTTCTCCAGAACTTTTATTCTCTTTTTTTATTGTTTCAGATTTTTTCTGAGGCTTTTTATTTTCTACTTTTTTATTTTTTTCTTCTTTGGTATCTTTTTTCTCTTTTGTCATTTTACTTTCAAATTCAGGAACAGGTTTTATTTTCTCGCTTTTTACAGGTTCTGTTTTTTCTTCTTTAATTTCTTCAGTCCTTTCCTGATGAACAATTTTTGTACTCGAAACATTTTCTCTGTCACTTATTACATTGTAAGAAATAGGGATGTTCTTTTTTATAGAAAAATTAGGATTTCCTAAAGTATTTTTATTATTTATATGAATAAAAAATAAACTGTGAATAACAGCTGCTATTAAAAAATATTTTTTCATTTCTTCCTTTTTATCTCCTATTCATAGAAATTTATTCCCAGATTTTCTATTCCCTGTTGTTTAACTTTTGTTATAAGATCCATTATAGTCTGATATTTAAGATTTTTATCTCCAGTTATAGAAACTTCTTTAACATTTTTAAGATATTCTCCTAAATCATCAAGATTTATTGAAAAAGTTTTTCCATCTTTTAAGATAAAATAATTTTCATTTTTATCTATTATAATTTCTATTTTTGAATTTTCTATTTTTTCAGAAACTTTTGACACAGGAACATCAATATCAATTTTTCCATATTTATTAAATGTTGTTGATACCATAAAAAATATTAAAAGAAGAAAGACAACATCTATAAGCGGAGTTAAATCAAGTGACATAATATTTCTTTTTTTTCTATATCTGCCCATAACTCCTCCCTAGTTCTGTCTTATTATATTTATGATGTTTGTAGTTATTTTATCAATATTTGCTTCTGTTTCTTCAATTTTTTTATTTAAAAGATTATAGACAACTATTGCAGGAATTGCTATCGAAAGACCTGCTGCTGTTGTAAGAAGTGCTTTTGAAATTCCGTCAGCTACAAGAGAAGGATCTCCTGCTCCAAATGTTGAAAGATTTCTAAAAGCATCAATCATTCCTGTAACAGTTCCAAGAAGTCCAATCATTGGTGCAATATATCCTATAATTGCAAGGAGATGAAGTCTTTCTTCCAATGGACTTATCTCTTCAAGTCCGATTTCTTTTACAAGCTGGTCGAAATGGTGAAAATCGCCGCTTCTGTCACATCTCATAAGAAAACATTTTACAGTATTTCCTACACAATTTTTTTCTTTCACACAAATTTTTACAGCTTTTTCCATATCATTTGAAGATACACAAGTTATAATATTTGTTTTAAAATCTCTGCTTAGGTTTTTTTCTCTTCTCCAGAAGAAAACAACTCTTTCTATTATAATTGCTGTGGAAATTATTGAAAGAAAAAATAAAATCCACATAAGCGGTCCTCCGACCTTTAAATAATACATCATTTTTCTATATTCCTCCTTAAAGTTTAAATTATTTTAATGTTGGCAGTTTTATAATATGAAAACATACACATATAAAAATAATACTTAAAAATATTATTCCATGCAGATTTTTCATTTTATACATCGACCATCCGATTCCTATGGATAAAACAGCAATGGAATTTATTTTATTTTTTAAAGTTATTCCTTTACGTTCGTGGTAGTCTCTTATATATTTTCCAAAAATTTTATTATTTAATAAAAAGTTATAGCATCTTTCTGAAGACTTTCCAAAAAGAAAAGCACTTAAAAGATAAAAAGGCGTTGTTGGAAGAAGAGGGATAACTATTCCTATTGTTCCAAAAATAAAAAAAATAATTCCAAGCAATATAAAAATATTTTTTTTCACTGTGATATTTCCTCCGATTTTTTATTACAGGAGCAATGATACTACAAAATTAAATATATGTCAACAACAAAAAATTCTATTAAAAAATAATTTGACTATAAAAATAAATTATGATATAACAAGAATAGTTTTTAGGAGAAAATATTTATGTGTGGATATGTTACGAAAGGGGAGTAAAATTTTATGAAAAAAATTATAATTATGTCGCTGATTGTTTCTGCAAATCTTTATGCTGTATCTGAAATACAGCTTGATAAAACAGTTGTTTCTTCAACAGCAGGTTTTGAAAAACCTATTATTGAAGAAAATAAAAATGTTGTCCTTATAACAGCAGAGCAGATTGAAAAAAAACAATATACTGATGTGGAAAGTATTTTGAAAGATACTCCAAATGTTGTCATTCAGGAAACTGAATTTGGTCCTGTTGTAAATTTAAGAGGAAGCGGAGAACGTTCTATGAGCAGAGTAAAAACAATGGTTGATGGAATTCCAATTACACCTCTTGAAGAAGCTATGGGAACACTTCCTATTAATTCTATTCCTGTAAACTCTATTGAGAGAATAGAAATAATTCCAGGAGGAGGAGCTGTTTTATATGGAAGCGGTACAACAGGAGGAGTTGTAAATATAATTACAAAATCAAATGCAGGAAAAGATTTTGTAAATGCTGATGTAAAATACGGCTCTTATGGAACAAGGGACACAGGATTTGCATTGGGGCAGATGATAGATGAAAATTTTTATGTAAATTTTGCAGGGCAGTATGTAAATAAAAATGGATACAGAGATAATGATGAACTTGAATCAAAAAGTTTTAACGGCGGATTTGATTATAAAATAAATGACAGACACAGAGTTAAATTTCAAGCAAGCCATTATGATGACAACAGCACAAGTTCAGCTGCTGTGGAAAAATCTCTTTTAGAACATAACAGAAAACTTGCAGGAGAAAATATTTCTGCTGACTCTGAAAGAAAATCATTTGCACTGGATTATGAATATAAACCAAAAGATAATCTTACTTTCTATGCAAATGCTTTTAAAACAAAATATGAAAGAAATTTTGTTCAAGATGATACTTCAGATTATATTCTGCCTCCTTTTAGTGAAAAAATGCCTTTTGGTGTTAAATTAAAAAATCTTAATTCCACTATGAATGGAAATTTTATAGAGGAAACAAAGGGTGTTAAACTAAAATCAAAATATGAATATGACAGAGGAACTTTAATTTTTGGCTATGATTACATAGCTGCAAATTTAAAAAGAAATAGTTTTGTTTCAACTGATAAATTTGCTTTTAAAGATGCTGTTTTAACAGATAAGAATACAGGAAAAGAATTATCTGGTATGGAAGCATTATTGCAGGGAATGGCTGGAAATTCAAAAGGGCAGGTTGCAGTTGATACATTGATTGATATGGATAAAGATACTCATGCTGTATATTTTTTAAATGATTATAAATTAACTAATAAATTTAATTTAACAACAGGATTAAGATATGAATATTCTGATTACAGCGGAAACAGAACTTCTATAAGTAAAATGTACGGCTCTGATTATAAAGGAACAATGATTGGCGGAATGCTATTTGGAAAAGAAAATCCAAAAAATCTTGGAATAAATACAGCAGAAGTTGATGAAGAAACAAATAACTTTGCCGGAGAAATAGGACTTACATATAAATACAGCGACACAGGAAGTGTATATTCAAGATATGAAAGAGGATTTATTTCCCCTCTTCCAACACAGCTTACAAATAAAACTAAAGAAGGATATCAAAACAGCAATCTTGATTCAGAAACTATTGACAGCATTGAATTTGGTGTAAGAGATTTTATTGGAAACAGCTATGTTTCAGCAACTGTTTTTGCTTCTCAGACAAATGATGAAATTGCAACTCTTGACAGAAATGCAGACAATCCTGCAACAAAATTATGGAGATTTGTAAACATTGGAAAAACAAGAAGAGTCGGAGCAGAACTTTATTCAGAACAATATTTTGATAAATTGACTTTAAATCAATCTGTTTCGTATGTAAATGCTGAAATAACAAAAGTCGGCTCTGTAAATAAAGATGCAGGGGAAACTTATTTGGAAAAAGGTGATAAAGTTCCAATGGTTTCAGACTGGAAGGTCACTTTAGGTGCAGACTATAAACTTACAGAAAAATTATCTGTTGGAGCAAATTATACTTATAACAGCGGATATGAAAGAAGAGAACTTGCAGGAAACGGAGAAGTTCCTAAGACAACAAAAATTTCAGGATACGGAGTTACTGATGCTTACATTCAATATTCTGTAAATGAAAACTTTATTTTAAAAGGCGGAATAAATAACTTATTCAATGAAGAATATAATTATTATGAAACATCTTCAACATCTATTCCTGCTCCTGAAAGAAATTATTATGTTGCAGGAAGCATAGTTTTATAAAATCTTGGTGCAGATATTTAAAAATATCTGTGCCTTTTTTATTTTCCCTTAACCATATGCTATAATTAAAAGAAAATATCCTGAGAAAGAGAGGAAAGTCTAATTGGAATTTTTAAAAATAGAAAATAATAAAAAAAGATATATTGATTTGTTACTGCTGGGTGATGAAGATGAAAAAATGATTGATAAATATCTTGAAAGAGGAGAGATGTATATTTTAGATGATAACGGGATAAAAGCAGAATGTGTAGTGACTGATGAGGGAAATAAAATTCTTGAAATAAAAAATATTGCTGTTTCTCCAAAATTTCAAAAGCAGGGTTATGGAAAAAAATTAATAGAATTTATAACAGAAAAATATTCTGAAAATTTTTCTGTTATACAGGCAGGAACAGGTGACAGCCCCCTTACAATTTCTTTTTATGAAAAATGCGGATTTAGAAAATCTCATATTGTAAAAAATTTTTTTATTGATAACTATAAAAATCCAATTTATGAAGAGGGAGTTCAGTTGATTGATATGATTTATCTGCAGAAAAATTTAAAAAAATAAATGAATAAAATATTGTTAAAAGAAATTTTTTATAGTATACTTATACTAAGTTAAATAGATTACAAAGCTTTATACCCTAACAACGAAGAGGTGATGCTTATGACGTTAATTGTTTTTTGAAAAAATCAAAAGACAGTTTTGTCATGAGCATTTTTTTATTTAAAAACTTCAAAGAAAGGAGAAGAGATATGAACAATCCAATCAGTGATTTATATATAAAGTTTATGGAGAAGATAGACCCTTATTTAAGAAGATACCCATATCTTGTTGGAGTAATAGGAGGAGGACTATTTTTCTTTGGAGCAATTTTCAAATGGAGATGGATTTGTGACCCAACAGGCTCAAAAAGGTTTATGAAAACTATTTATGAAATTTTTGGTGAAGGCGGGTTTAGATTTTTTACAGGATTGTTTGGAGCTATTATAATAATTTTTTCTTTATCTTTATGGTTGAAAAAATAAGGAGGTATAACGGCAGTAAATAATTTTTTATAAAAAATTAAACAAATTTGACCATATTGTTAATATATTTTAAAATCATTTTGAGAGGTGATTTTATGAAATATTATTCTATTGGAAAATTTGCAGAGCAAATAGGAAAAACGCCGAAGACTATCAGACTTTGGGATAAACAAGAAATTTTAAAACCAGCTCATGTTACTGCTGGTGGAACAAGATATTATTCTCAAGAACAAATTGATAATTATTGTGGAATAAAAAAAGCAAAAAAAAAGAAAGTAATTGGATATTGTAGAGTTAGTTCTTCTAAACAAAAAGATGATTTAGAAAGACAAATAGAAAATGTTAAAACTTATATGATAGCAAAAGGATATTCTTTTGAAATTATAAAAGATATAGGTAGTGGAATCAATTATAATAAAAAAGGACTTAATAAACTTATAGAAATGATAACTAATAACGAAATAGGAAAAATAGTTATTTTATATAAGGATAGATTATTAAGATTTGGATTTGAGCTAATAGAAAATATTTGTAATAGATATAATTACTCTATAGAAATAATTGATAACACTCCAAAAACAGAAGAACAAGAACTTGTTGAAGATTTAGTTCAAATAATTACAGTATTTAGTTGCAAGTTACAAGGAAAAAGAGCTAATAAAGCTAAAAAAATTATCAAGGAGTTAATAGATGATAATATCTAAAAAAGTAAGACTCTTACCTACAAAAGAGCAAGAACAAAAAATGTGGCAATCGGTAGGTACAGCTCGTTTTATTTATAATTGGACTTTAAATAGACAATTAGCAAATTATCAAAATGGTGGAAAATTTATACAAGATGGAGAACTCAGAAAAGAATTAACACAATTAAAAAAGAGTTCTCTATCTTGGTTAAATGAAGTTTCAAACAACGTAACAAAGCAAGCTGTAAAAGATTGTTGTAATGCTTATAAGAATTTCTTTAAAATTAAAGATAAACATTTCTCTAAAGAAACTATAGAAAAAGCAAAAAGACAAAATAAACAATTAACTGTTTATGATTTAGAAGGACATCCTAGATTTAAAAGTAAAAAGAAAAGTAGAAATAGTTTTTATAATGATCCTGTTAAATTAAAAGTAAAAGAAAACAAAACTGTTTTACTTGAAAAAATAGGTTGGATAAAAACTTCAGAACAATTACCAATATGCAAATATATGAATCCTAGAATCACATATGATAATAAATATTGGTATATATCAATAGGAATTGAAGTTAATATAAAAAAGCAAGAATTAACAGATGTTTCTTTAGGAATAGATTTGGGATTAAAAGATTTAGCTATTTGTTCAAATGGAAAAGTTTTTAAAAATATCAACAAAACAAAAATGGTTAAAAAATTAGAAAAAAGATTAAAAAGAAAACAAAAACAATGTAGTAAAAAATATGAATTAAACAAAACTATGAAAGGAGGAAGTTGCCAATTTAATAAAACTAAAAATATATACAAAATAGAAGATGCAATAAAACTATTACATAGAAGATTAAATAACATAAGAAACAATTATCTTCATCAAGTTACAAACAGTATAGTGAAAACCAAACCATACAAAATAGTAATTGAAGATTTAAATGTTAAAGGAATGATGAAAAATGGACATTTATCTAAAGCTATACAAAAACAATGCTTTTATAAATTTAGACAATACATAACTTATAAATCTGAATTAAACGGAATTGAATTAGTTGTAGCAAATAGATATTTTCCATCATCGAAAACTTGTAGTGAATGTGGTTGTATAAAACCAGAATTAAAACTCAAAGATAGAATTTATAAATGTTCACATTGTGGAGCGATTATAGATAGAGATTTAAATGCTGCAATAAATTTATCTATGTATCAAAATTAATGGAATTTCACATTCAAGAAACCATTAATATGTAGGAGTCGTTGTATCCGAATTTAAGCCTTTGGAGAGTTATATCAAACGAAAGTAGCTACGGCAAAATCGGACTCGATGAATAAGGAATTAAACATAAGTATATATTTTTATATATTTTTGGCAACGGTCAGTATGAGTTTAAAATATAAATGCCCGGAATGTGGAATACCTTTAGGATTTGAAGGTTTATGTTGGAGATGTAGAGCTAAGAAACATAGAGAGGAAGTTGATAATTGGACTGATAAAGAGATAGAAGAAAAAATAAATCAAGTGATAGAAAAATTAAAGGTTTCAACGGAAGATAATTTTTATGAAACTGATGAGTATGAAATTTTTCAAGATTTGATGACAAAGGGAGTATATGTAGAAGAACTTTCTAAAATAGCCTTTGAAAGAGAGATTTTTTATCCAAGTGAATTGTATTATAAAGCAAGTGATGAAGTAAGAGATAGATTAATAGAAAAAATTATGAATACAAAATCTTCTAATGAGGGAGGTTTACTTTTACAATGTCTTGCTATGATAGGAGATAAAAAATCACAAGATACTTTATATGAACTTAAAATAAATCCTAGACCTTGGAGAAAAAAACTTTATGTAGACTCAGATATTTATGCTGAAGAGGGTGGTTGGACTTTTGACAGTGATAATAATTATATAAAACTTAATTATGATAAATGTTTCTCTTTTGAAAAGGGAGAGAAAAAAGATGAAAATGGAACTTTCATTGCCAGAAAAAGAGGGGAAAAATGTCCTCATTGTGGTGGAGAGATAATAGATATTCTAGTGATAGACGGAAGAGATGAAAGATTTTCGTTTTTAGGTTTAGACGGAATTATCACTGCAAGCTGTTGTCCTAACTGTGTAACTTTAAGCGAGGGAATTTCAAATAGATTTAATTTTGACGGAACTAATGAAATTTTAGAATATGATGGAGAAGATGAAAATTATTTTAGAGAAGATATAATAGATGAAATGGTAAATAATAAATTTATTGTTTCTGACAAAGAAAAGCCACTGTTTTATGGTACATTTACAGATGATGTAAGTACAATCGGCGGATTTGCCAACTGGGTACAGGACTCAGAATATAGAGAGTGTCCAGAGTGTGGAAAGAAAATGAAGTATCTTGCTCAAATTCATTGGGATACTATAATGGACAGTGCAGAGGGGACTCTGTATATAGAAATTTGTCCTGACTGCAAAATAATTACTATGTTTCATCAGCAGACTTAATATTAAGGAATCAGTGATAATAT
>ENA-OWPF01001402-OWPF01001402.1-human-gut-metagenome-genome-assembly--contig:-NODE-1402-length-21290-cov-46.877843_pt1 | contig 21290 bp, 17 predicted proteins | sample MGYA00248261_ERZ651840 | MGnify/ENA primary metagenome ERZ651840 (study PRJEB26924, sample SAMEA4378268) | human gut metagenome | biome: human gut; feature: human-associated habitat; material: faeces... | reverse complement strand
TTTACATCAGTTTTTTTCGCATGTAAAAATTTAGGATTATTTTAATTTTTCACTTCTCTTTTTCTATTTTTATATAAAAAATTTAAAAACTTTTATATAAAGTCAATTTATAATTTCCTTAGGCATAAAAAAAGGACAATCTTTCGATTGTCCTAATTATCTTAATTACATAAATTTAACAAATAATGGTACTAGTACAAGAGCAACAATACTCATTAATTTAATAAGGATGTTTAGAGCTGGTCCAGAAGTATCTTTGAATGGATCTCCTACTGTATCTCCAACTACTGCTGCTTTATGTCTGTCAGAACCTTTACCGTCACCTTTGTATCCAGCTTCGATTTGTTTCTTAGCGTTGTCCCAAGCTCCTCCAGCGTTAGCCATCATGATAGCCATAAGTACTCCAGTTACAAGAGATCCAGCTAGTAATCCTCCAAGAGCTGCTACTGACCAAAGTCCAATTCCTACTGGAACAACTATAGCAAGGATTCCAGGTAGAATCATTTCTTTTAATGAAGAGTGAGTAGAAATTTCAACACATCTCTTATAGTCAGGTTTTCCTTTTCCTTCCATGATTCCAGGAATTTCTCTAAATTGTCTTCTAACTTCTTCAACCATTTCCATAGCTGCTTTACCAACTGCAGTCATAGTAAGAGCTGAGAATAAGAATGTTAACATTCCTCCAATGAATAGTCCAACTATAACTTCTGGGTTAGTTACTTCAATAACGAAGTCGAAGTCTGTAGAAGCTTGAACTGCTTCTTTGTAAGCTGCAAATAGAGATAGAGCTGTAAGAGCTGCTGATCCAATAGCGAATCCTTTTCCAACTGCTGCTGTTGAGTTTCCAACTGCGTCAAGTTTATCTGTACATTCTCTTACTTCGTGAGGTAATTCAGACATTTCTGCGATTCCTCCAGCATTATCTGCAACTGGTCCATAAGCGTCAACTGCAACAACCATTCCTGTACTTGCTAGCATTCCAACTGCTGCTACTGAAATTCCGTAGATTCCTGAGATATCTTTAGATGCCATGTAAGCAACGATAATAGCGATAGCAATGATAACGATAGGTGCAACTGTTGATTCCATTCCAACTGCTAATCCTTCGATTATAGTTGTAGCTGGTCCAGTTTTAGCAGCATCAGAAATTCTGTTAACTGCTTTTTTACCAGTATCTGTATATAGTCCTGTGAAGTATGCTATGATTAATCCTGCTACTAGTCCAGCAACGATAGCATAGAATATTCCCATTTCTAATCCTAAGTATTTAATAATTCCAAATGAAGCAACTAGAGAAAGTACTCCAGCAATTCTTGTTCCGTTTTCAAGTTTGTGGTAAACTTCATCAGGATTGTTAGTTTTAACTGTTAATGTAGCTATAACTGAAGTTACAATTCCAAAAGCAGCGATTAATAGAGGTGCAACTAGGTATCCAGCATTTCCTCTTGATACTGCTAAAGTAGCTCCAATTGTCATAGCAGCGATTATTGATCCAACATAAGATTCAAATAAGTCTGCTCCCATTCCAGCAACGTCTCCAACGTTATCTCCAACGTTGTCAGCGATTGTAGCAGGGTTTCTAGGGTCATCTTCAGGGATTCCAGCTTCTACTTTACCAACAAGGTCAGCTCCAACGTCTGCAGCTTTAGTGTAGATTCCTCCTCCAACTCTTGCAAATAGAGCGATTGAAGAAGCTCCCATTCCGAATCCAGTAACGATTGACATATCAGCATTGAATATCATTATCATAACTGTTAATAAAAGCATTCCAAGTCCAACAACAGAAAGCCCCATTACAGCTCCTCCAGCAAATGCAACGTCTAGAGCTTTTGAAAGTCCTCCTTCTTTAGCAGCTATTGAAGTTCTTCCGTTTGCTTTAGTAGCAATTCTCATTCCTACGTTTCCAGCAATTGCAGAAGTAATAGCTCCACATACGAATGTAATAGCAACTTTAGGACTTAAGAAAATTCCTAATAATACAGCAACTGCAATTACAAAATATACTAATATTTTGTATTCAGCAACTAGGAAAGCCATAGCTCCCTCTCTAATAGCATCAGTTATTTCTGCTACTCTTGGAATGTTAATTTGATAACTTTCCACTTTTTTAGAATAACCAAATGCTGCAATTAGAGCTATAATCCCAGCGGCTATCCCAACGTAAATAAACATTTGTTCCATTTAGATAATCCTCCTAATATATTAATTATTAATTTACACACACTACATTATATTTGAAAAATTAAATTATTACAAGTATTTTTATTTAAATTTTCTTTTATTTTTCAAAAAATTCAAGATTTTTTGACTTAAAAATTCTCATATCTTTATCTACTACTAAAACTTTCATTTTTTGATCTTTTTCAGCATAAGAAATGATCTTTTCTATAGGCATAGTAAAGAATGCTGTTGAGTACATGTCAGCTATAAAAGCATTGTCACAAATTACAAGAACCATTTTTTTATCAACTATAGGACATCCTGTTGTCTTATCTAAAATATGATGATATCTTTCTCCATCTATTTCAACATAAGTTTGATAATCTCCAGATACTCCCATACTTTCATTGTTAAGTTCAACTACACCTAATATCTGATCTGGAGCTTGAGGATTTTGCACCCCTATTCTCCAAGGTTTATTTTCAGGTTTTGTTCCTATTACATCAATACTTGAAATACTAGTTATAAAAGCACTTTTTATTCCCTTTTCTTCTAATTTTTCTTTAGCTTTTTGTACAGCATATCCTTTTAAGAATGAACCTGTATCTATACTTTTAACTGGATCTTCAATTATTAAATTATCTCCATCTAATTTAACTTTAGAAAAATCTATTACCTCTTGTGCTTTTTTTATCTCTTCCTCTGTAGGAAGCGACAATTTTTCTATCTCTCCAAACCCCCATGTTTTTAAAAGAGGTTCTATTGTTATATCATATTTTTTATTTGAAAATTCATATATTTTATTTAATTCATTAAATAGATATTTTCCTTCATCATCTAATTTTACACTTTTATTTTCTGATGAATTTAATTTTCCTATAATACTTTCTGAAACTTTACTATTAAACTTTTGATCTATTCTAGCTATCTCATCAAAAGCTTTTTCCATAGATTCTTTAGCTAATTTTTCATCACTATCATAGACAGTCATTCTTATATATGTTCCAAAAAGAAATTTTTCACTTTCAAATTTTTTAACTTCTTTATTACAACCTAACAAAAATATAACAGAGATAAAAAGAAGAAAAATTCTTTTAAACATAATTAGTCCTCAACTTTATCTTCAGCAAATTCATACCCAATTTTTCCATCAAGTATTTCTCTAAAAGCTTTCTTTACATCAGTATCTTTTTTGCTACATTTAGTTAATAGTTGATCTCCCTTTCCTATCTCTCTTGCTCTTTGTCCACTTATAATAGTTAAAATATATTTATTAGGTATTTTTTCTAAAAGTTCATCATAAATTATCTCTTTTTTCATAATATCCTCCTATTTACTCTTCTCTTCAATAATTTTTTTCAACTCTTCACATGCTTGTTCAACAGTATAATTTATTATTGTCATATCATACTCTTTTTCATACTCTAATTCTTTAATAGAGTTAGCAAGTCTTAATTGAATAGTCTCTTCACTATCTGTTTTTCTACCTCTTAATCTTGCTTCTAAATCTGCATTAGTAGGAGTTTTAAAGAATATAAGATTTGCATTTGGGTATTGATCTCTAACTTGTAATCCACCTTGTACATCTATTTCTAGTATTACATTTTCTCCCTTAGCCAATCTATTTTCAACTTCTGATTTTAAAGTTCCATAGTAATTTCCATGTACTGTAGCATACTCTAAAAAATCACCATTTTTTTCTTTTCTTAAAAATTCCTCTTTAGTTAAAAAATAGTAATCTCTTCCATCTACCTCTCCTGTTCTAGGTTCTCTAGTAGTGGCAGAAGTTGCTAAATTAATTCCAAGCATTTTGCGAACCAATCTGCATATAGTTGATTTCCCAGCTCCACTTGGTCCAGATACTACATATAGATTTCCTTTTGACATCATTACTCTCCTTTTCCTATTCTCAATGATATGGTTTCTGGATTTATAGCTGACATTATCACATGATTTGAGTCAGTTATTATTAAGGTTTTTGTTTTCTTTCCAAGAGTAGCATCTATCAAACGATTTTCAAGTTTTGCTTCCTCTCTCAATCTTCTACTTGGTGCTGAATCAGGATTTATAATAGCTACTATTCTCTCATCCATTACCATATTATTAAACCCTATATTCACTGGCTTCATGTAATTGCCCTCCTATTCAATATTCATAGCTTGTTCTCTTATCTTTTCCAATTCATTTTTACTCTCTACAACTAATTTAGAAATATCATATAAGTTGCATTTTACCCCTGTTGTATTTAGCTCTCTAAAAATCTCTTGAAGAATAAAGTCAATCTTTTTCCCAATGGCAATTTCAGAACTATTCATCTCTAACTTTAATTGTGTTAGATGGCTATCTAATCTTGAAATCTCCTCTGAGATATCTGATTTGTCTGTAAATAAAAGAATCTCCTTTAAAATATCTTCCTCTTTAAACTCTACTTCTTCTTTTATTTTTTCAAGTCTCTCTAATAATTTTGCTTTATAATTACTTACTACAGTATCTTTAAACTTTTTAATCTCTTCTACTTTACTTTCAAGAACTTTTATTCTCTCCATAAAGTAAGCTTTTAATCTATTTCCTTCATCCTCTTTAGTCTTTACAAATCCAACTAAAAGCTCTTGTATCTTCTCTAAAATAAATTTTGAATACTCATTTTCATCTATTTCAAAATCATTTTTCTTTATTACATTTAAATTTCTAACTAAAATGTCCATTTTATTTGTAAATTTTTCATCAAAATCATTTTCCATCTCTTTAAGAATCTTCATATATGCTGAACTTAAACTTCTATCATAATCAAATATCTCTCCAAGTTCTCTCTTATCTTCAAATTCTATTTTTAGATCTAATGATCCTCTACTTATTTTTGAGGCTACCTCTGTTCTTATAGCATTTTCTAAAAAATTTAAATTATATGGAAGTTTTATTTTTAAATTTAAATTTTTATTATTAACACTTTTTAGTTCTAAATTAATAGCAAACTTTTCATCTTCAAAGTTAAGTTTAGAATAACCTGTCATACTTCTCATATTTTTTCCTCCAAGAACAATAAAATAATACAGGAATAGGCGACTATATTATGTCGCCTATTCTTATTTTATTATTCTTCTTCTGATAATTTTTTAACTCTTATCTTCTTATATGCACTGAATCCAGTTCCAGCAGGTATCTTCTTACCAATAATTACATTTTCTTTTAATCCTTCTAAGAAGTCAATTTTTCCTTCAATAGCAGCATTAGAAAGTACTTTTGTAGTTTCTTGGAATGATGCAGCAGAAATAAAGCTTCCTGTATTTACAGCAGCTTTAGTAATACCTTGAATAATTGGCTCATATTGAATTAATGGTTTTCCTAATTCTTTTAATCTTGCATTTTCTAGGTCTACTACTCTCTTTTCAACTACTTCATCTTCTAAGAATAGAGATGCTCCTGAATCGATTATTCTTACTTTCTTAAACATTTGTTTAACGATGATCTCAATGTGCTTGTCGTTAACTCCAACTCCTTGGTCTCTATACACTTGTTGTACTGATTCAAGGATAAATTGTTCTGCAGCTACAAGTCCTTTGATATTTAAGATGTCAAATGGAGAGATTGCTCCTTCTGTGATCTTATCTCCAGCTTTAACAAGCATACCATCTGTTACAACTAAACGTTCTCCAACTGGTACTAAGTATTCTTTAAAGTCTTTTGAGTCACTTGTAGATTTAACTAGGATAACTCTCATACCTTTTTTCTTCTTACCAGTAACTTCTACTTTTCCTTCTATTTCAGTAAGCATTGCTTTACCTTTAGGATTTCTTGCTTCAAATAGCTCTTGAACTCTTGGAAGACCTCCAGTAATATCTTTTGTTCCGGCTCCTTCTTTGATGATCTTAGCTATTGTTTGACCTTTTTTAACTTCTTCTCCCTCTCTTACCATTAAGTAAGCTCCAAATGGGATAACATAACTTCCTTTTGCATTTCCTTCATTGTCAAATACAACTACTCTTGGGTTGATATCTCCTGATTCTACTGGTTTAATTGCCATGTATTCAGTAACGTCATACTTTTCATCATAGTTTTCTTTAACATAAAGTTCTCTATACTCAATTCTACCATCTTGGTCAGCGATAATAGGGATGTGGAATGGATCAAATGTTACTAGAGTATCTCCAATTTCAACACTGTCTCCCTCTTTAACTTTTAATATAGATCCTGATGGAATTTCATAGTCATAGTTTCCAATGATTAATTTAGCTGATTGGCTAACTACAATTTGTTCTCCAGTTTTTTCATTTTCTAGAGTTTTAACATCTCTATAAACTACTTTACCAGAGTTTTCAGCTCTAACTCCACTTACAACTGTTGCTGCTGTTGCAACTCCTCCTGTATGGAACGTTCTCATTGTAAGCTGTGTACCTGGTTCTCCGATTGATTGAGCAGCGATAACTCCAACTGCTTCTCCAAGAAGTATTTCTCTATGGTTAGAAAGGTCCATACCATAACATTTTTGACATACTCCTTTTTCTAGAGAACAAGTTAATGGAGATCTGATCTTAACTTTTCTTATTCCAAGTTCATTGATTTTATCAATTAATTCTTTTCCAATCATAGTATTTCTAGTAGCAATTACTTCTCCTTCAAATACTAGATCTTCAGCAAGAACTCTTCCTCTAATTCTTTCATCTAATTTCTCAATTACTTTACCATCTGAAACTAGTTCTCCAACTTCAATTCCTTGAGTTGTTCCACAATCTTCAGCTTTAACAATAACTTCATGAGAAATATCAACAAGTCTTCTTGTTAAGTATCCTGAATCGGCAGTTCTTAGGGCAGTATCTGCTAGTCCTTTTCTAGCTCCATGTGATGACATGAAGAACTCTAATACTGTTAGTCCTTCACGGAAGTTAGCTTTAATAGGTACCTCAATGATTCTTCCTTGTGTATCCGCCATGTTTCCTCTCATGGCAGCAAGTTGTCTCATCTGAGATATGTTTCCTCTGGCTCCTGAGTTCGCCATCATGTAAACTGGGTTGAATTGGTCTAGTCCATCCATCATTGCTTTTGTAACAGCTTCAGTAGCTTCTGACCAAACTGCGATTGTTTTTCTGTATCTTTCTTCGTTAATGATTTTTCCTTCTTTATAATCATTATCTATTTCAGCAACTCTTCTATCAGCATCAGCAAGTATCTCTTTTTTAGCTGCAGGAATTTCAAGGTCTTCTATACCTACTGATACCCCTGCCATTGCTCCATAGTGATATCCGAAGTCTTTAATCTTATTGATTAATTCAGCTGTTTCAGTAAATCCATGCTCATCGTATAATTTAGCGATAAGTTTCTTTAATTGTGATTTACCAAATGTTACATGGTATTGTTTATCAACTTCAGGTAGGATTTCATTGAACATTAATCTTCCTGGAGTAGTTTCTACCATTTCTCCATTTATTCTTACTTTAATCATTGCGTGAGTATCTAGTACCCCATTTTGATATGCAGTAAGTGCTTGTTCTATATTTGAGAATGCTTTTCCTTCTCCTTTAGATCCTGGTCTGTCTTTAGTCATGTAGAAACATCCCATAACCATGTCTTGAGATGGAACTGCAATTGGTTCTCCGTTTGATGGAGAGATGATATTGTTTGGTGCTAACATTAATAATTTAGCTTCCATTATAGCTTCTGGAGATAGCATTAAGTGTACTGCCATTTGGTCTCCGTCGAAGTCAGCATTGAATGCAGAACATACTAATGGGTGAAGTCTAATTGCTTTTCCTTCAATTAGTACTGGTTCAAATGCTTGAATAGATAGTCTGTGAAGAGTCGGAGCTCTGTTTAATAGAACTGGGTGATCTTGAATAACATCTTCAATTACATCCCATACTTTATCATCTGCATCTTCAACTAATTTTTTAGCTGTTTTGATATTTGATGCAAGTTCTCTTTTTACAAGTTCTCTCATGATAAATGGTTTGTATAATTCAAGAGCCATTTTCTTAGGGATTCCACATTGGTTCATTTTTAGAGATGGTCCTACAACGATAACCGATCTCGCTGAGTAGTCAACCCTTTTTCCAAGTAGGTTTTGTCTAAATCTTCCTTGTTTTCCTTTTAACATATCAGATAGAGATTTTAACTCTCTGTTGTTTTGGGCAACAACTGGTTTTCCTCTTCTTCCATTGTCAATTAAAGCATCTACTGCTTCTTGAAGCATTCTTTTTTCATTTTTTACAACGATTTCTGGTGCTTTTATTTCTAAAAGCTTTTTAAGTCTGTTATTTCTGTTGATAACTCTTCTATATAGATCGTTTAAGTCAGAAGTAGCAAATCTTCCTCCATCAAGTTGTACCATAGGTCTTAAATCTGCTGGAATTACTGGAACATTTTTTAGTATCATCCATTCAGGTTTGTTGTTAGATGCTAAGAAGTCTCTAACTATTTTAAGTCTTTTTACAACTTTCTTTCTCTTTTGAGATGAAGTTACATCTTCAAGATCTTTTTCAAGTTCATCTCTAAGAGTTTCAAGATCTGTTTTTTCTAATAATTTAAGGATAGCTTCAGCTCCCATTAAAGCTTCAAACTTATTTCCATATAGTTGTTTATATAATTTATACTCTTTTTCTGTAAGAATTTTTCCTTCTTTTAAGTTGCTTTCTCCAGATTCTGTTACTATATATCTAGCAAAATATAATACAGATTCTAATTCTTTTGGAGATAGTCCAATTATTAATGACATTTTATTTGGAGTTCCTTTAGAATACCAAATATGAGAAACTGGTGCAGCAAGTGAGATATGCCCCATTCTTTCTCTTCTTACTTTAGATCTTGTTACTTCTACCTCACACTTTTCACAAATAAGACCTTTATATCTCATTCTTTTGTACTTTCCACAAGCACATTCCCAGTCTTTAGTTGGTCCAAATATTTTTTCGCAGAATAGACCATCTCTTTCTGGATTTAAAGTTCTATAGTTTATAGTTTCAGGTTTTGTAACTTCCCCATATGACCATTCTTCTATCTTTTCAGGGGATGCTAATCTAATTCTTATTTTTTCAAAACTTCTTATTCCCATTAAATGCAAAGCCTCCTTAATTGAGATAAAGCTATTAGATTTATTATTAGGAATAATTTGAGCCTAAACCCAAATTATTCCCTAAGCAGTTATTTCTTATTTAATTAATCTTTTAAATCAGCTAAAGGTGAGTACTCAGTTGTCATATCATCTTTATTTAATTCTTCATCAACATTTATTATATTATCTTCAGAGTCAAATAGTTCTACATCTAGTGCTAATGCTTGGAACTCTTTTAATAATACTTTAAATGATTCTGGTAAATCTGGATCTGGCATCTCTTCACCTTTTATGATAGCCTCATAAGTTTTTGTTCTTCCTGTAACATCGTCTGATTTTACTGTCATCATCTCTTGTAGAATGTTTGATGCTCCATATGCTTCTAGTGCCCAAACCTCCATCTCTCCAAGTCTTTGTCCTCCAAATTGAGCTTTTCCTCCTAGAGGTTGTTGTGTAACTAGAGAGTAAGGTCCAATTGCTCTAGCATGCATTTTGTCTTCTACAAGGTGATGTAGTTTTAACATGTACATTCTTCCAACAGTAACAGGGTTATCAAATTTTTCTCCTGTTCTTCCATCATAAAGATCTACTTTTCCACTTCTAGGGAATCCTAGTTTTTCTAAGTAATCTTTAACTTGCTCTTCTGATGCTCCATCGAATACTGGTGTTGCAATGTGTGTTCCACCATTATAATTTCCCATAGCCATACCTAAGTGAACCTCTAGTACTTGTCCTATGTTCATACGTGATGGCACCCCTAGTGGGTTAAGTACAACGTCTAAGTGTGTTCCATCTGCTAAGAATGGCATATCTTCTGCTGGAAGTACTCTTGAAACAACCCCTTTGTTTCCATGACGTCCAGACATCTTATCTCCTACAGTTATCTTTCTCTTTTCAGCTACTAGAACTCTTATAGCTTTGTTTACTCCAGCTTTTAATTCATCTCCATTTTCTCTAGAAAGCTCTAGTATCTCTACTACAGTTCCTTTAGATCCATGAGGCATTCTTAGTGATGTATCTCTTACATCTCTTGCTTTTTCTCCAAAAATAGCTCTTAATAGTTTTTCTTCTGCAGGTGGTTCAGTTTCTCCCTTAGGAGCAGTTTTTCCTACAAGTATATCTCCAGGACCAACTTCTGATCCTACTGTTATTATTCCATTTGAATCAAGTTTTCTTAAAGCTTCTTCTGAAATGTTAGGAATCTCTCTAGTGATCTCTTCATCTCCAAGTTTAGTATTTCTTGCTTCAATTTCATATTCTTCAACGTGAATAGATGTAAATACATCATCTTTTCTTAATCTATCTGAAATTAGGATGGCGTCTTCGTAGTTATATCCTTCCCAAGGCATGAATGCCATTAGAATATTTCTTCCAAGTGCTAAATCTCCACCTTTTGTAGCTGGTCCATCAGCAATAACTGTTCCAACTTTAACTTCTTCTCCAAGTGAAACTAATGGAGTTTGGTGTAAACACATTGATTGGTTAGATCTTTCGAAGTTTAACATTCTATATTTATGTTCTTTTCCTTCTGGATCTTCAATGATTATTTTCTTAGCATCTACATATACTACTTTTCCATCTGTTTTAGATGTTACTACTGCTCCAGAGTCAACAGCAACTTTTCTTTCTAGCCCTGTTCCAATGTAAGGAGCTTCTGTTCTTAATAATGGTACTGCTTGTCTTTGCATGTTTGATCCCATCAGTGCTCTGTTGGCGTCGTCATGCTCAAGGAATGGAATAAGTCCTGCTGATACAGATACAACTTGTTTAGGAGAAATATCTAGATAATCAACTTTTTCTCCACTGATATTTACAATTTCATGTCCATATCTACAAACAACATCTCCAAGAAGTTCATTGTTTTCTCCAATTTTTGTATCGGCTTGGGCAATGAATAATCCTTCTTCTTCATCAGCTGTTAAGTAATCAACTTGATCAAAATCAGCTTTTCCATCTTTTACTTTTACATATGGAGTTTCAATAAATCCATATTTATTAATTTTAGCATAAATAGCTAGTGATCCAATAAGTCCAATGTTTGGTCCTTCTGGAGTTTCTATCGGACAGATTCTTCCATAGTGAGAATCGTGTACGTCTCTAACCTCGAACCCTGCTCTTTCTCTTGAAAGTCCTCCAGGTCCTAGTGCTGATATTCTTCTCTTATGAGTAAGCTCAGCTAGTGGGTTTGATTGGTCCATGAATTGTGATAATTGTCCTGAACCAAAGAAATCTAATATTAGAGCATTTAATGGTCTAGTATTTAAAAGTGATTGTGGAGTCAATGTTTCTGAATCTTGCACAGTCATTTTTTCCTTTACCATTTTACCCATTTTAGATAATCCAGCTTTTATTTGCATTAAAAGAAGTTCTCCAACTCCTCTTACACGTCTATTTGAAAGGTTATCTATATCGTCAGTATGTCCATTTCCGTTGTTTAGATTAATTACATACTTCATTGTTGCAATGATATCTTCTTTTGTAAGTAAGATTTCATCTTCTGGAACATTAAGTTTTAATCTCTTATTCATTTTATATCTTCCAACTGGCTCAAGATCATATCTTTGAGGGTTGAAGAACATTTGTCTAATAAGTGATTTAGCTGATTCAACAGTTACTAAATCTCCAGGTCTTAATTTTTTAAATACTTCAGTTACAGCTTCTTCTTTTGTAAGTGTACTGTCGTTCATAACAGTATTAGCTAATAGTTTATCTTCAGGTTTTACTTCCCAATAAACAACTTTTTCTACTTTATTATCAATTAAAGATTCAATTAATGCTTCATCAATAAGAGCATCTGCTTCTGCAATGATCTCTCCAGTTTCTTCATCATAAATATCTTCTTTAATAAAGCTTCCTTCAAATCTTGTTCTAATTACACTTAAAAGTTCTTCTCTATTTTTGTATTTTTGGAATATTGAGGCTAAATCTAATTCCTTAGTTTCTAAGAAATAGTCTTTTATCTCTGTATTGTTATCAAAAAAATCAATAGCCTTTAGGAATACAGTAGCTAATACTTTTTTCTTTCTGTCTATCTTAACACTTAGGAAATCATTTTTATCAGTTTCAAACTCTAACCAAGTTCCTTTATATGGAATAATTTTTCCTGAGAATAAGTCTTTACCAGTTTGAATATTTATCTCTTTATTAAATGATACTCCAGGAGATCTATGTAATTGCGATACAACAACTCTTTCAGCTCCATTGATTATAAATGTTCCTCTTTCAGTCATTAAAGGAACTTCTCCAAAGTAAACTAGAGATTCTTGTATCTCGTTTCCACTCTTTTTATTTGTAAGTCTTAATCTTACTTTTAAAGAACCAGAGTAAGTCTTTCCTCTTTTCTTACATTCAAGTTCATCATTTAATGGTGGTTCTGCTTCATGTAATTCATAAGAAACATACTCCAACTTGATATCTCCATTAGAAGATTCAACAGGGAAAATTTCTCTAAAAGCTGATTCTAACCCCTTGTCTTTTCTATTATTTGGAGCTTCTTTAGCTTGTAGAAAATCTTCATAGGAATCCAATTGGAACTCAAGAAAATGAGGCATAGTTCCTCTCTCTTTTATCCTTCCAAAATTCAATCTTTCAACGAGTTTCCCCATTAATTCACACCCCTTACTAATCTTAAAGTTTAATACCTAATCGCTTGAAAATAAAAGGCTAAAATCTATTTTCAAATGATTAATTATCACTGTTCCAAAACAAAAATTTACATTAAAATGTAATACAAAATATCCTTTTAAGCTATCCTCAATAATTAGTAAAAAGGCACTCTGAATAAGAGTGCCTATTTTTTTTAATTAAATAAGATCTATTGTTCTAAAGTGAACTACTCCCACTTTAAGAAGCGAGAATTTCTTGGGAATTAACTAATAAACTAGTTATATTTACCAAGCTCCACGGCTAGTTCCCAGCCTGAATTCGCAACTATTTAACTTCTACAGTTGCTCCTGCTGCAGTTAATTTTTCTTTTATAGCTTCAGCTTCGTCTTTAGCAACAGCTTCTTTAATTTTTCCACCATTATCTACTAATTCTTTAGCTTCTTTTAATCCTAATCCAGTAATTCCTCTTACTTCTTTGATAACTGCTATTTTGTTAGCTCCTGCTGCAGTTAGGATTACATCAAATTCAGTTTTTTCTTCAGCAGCTTCTGCTACTGCTGGTCCTGCTACTGCTACTGGAGCAGCTGCTGTTACACCAAAGTGATCTTCTAATGCAGTTACTAGTTCTTTTAATTCTAAAACAGTCATAGCTTCTAATTCAGCTATAAATTTTTCTCTATCGAATGCCATTTATTATTTCCTCCTTAATATTTATACACGAAAATGTGCCTTTATCTTAAAATTTTATTTTTTTTTATCAGTTTAACCAAATCAACTTATTATTCAGCTGCTACTTCTTTTTTATCTGCGATAGCCACAGTTGCATAAGCAAGTTTTCTGATTGGTCCAAGCATTGAGTTAAGTAACATAGAAAGTAATTGTTCTCTTGATGGTAATTTAGCTAGTGCTTCAACATCAGCAGTTTCAACTCTTTTTCCTGTTAGAACTCCACCTTTTATTTTAAATATATCTTGTTTTGCTTTAGCCTTATCTTTTGCTAAATCAAAAACGATTTTTGCTGGAGATACTGGATCAGCATATCCAAAAGCGAAAGCTGTAGTTCCTTCTAATATTTCGTCAAAAGAATCTTCAACTCCTGCTTCTTTTAAAGCTATTTTGAATAATCTGTTTTTTGCTACTAGATATTCAGCACCAGCTTCTCTCATTTTTCTTCTTAATGCAGTTTCTTCGTTAACGCTGATTCCTTGGTAATCAACTAAGATAACTGATTGAGCTTTTTTAATTTTTTCTACTAGTTCAGCTACGTGATCTATTTTTGCTTGAGTTGCCATTTAATTATTTCACCTCCTCTTTTTTCTAAAAATTACCTCCGTACCAAAGAATGGAACGGAGGTTGAAATCACACTATGAGGCTAGCGAACCTTCTTCCAACCTCGGTAGGGTAATAAATTACGGTTTTTAAACCACCTACGGTCTTTGGTTTGGATCTATATTAAATTATTTATCCAACATATTTAGCAACTAATGCTGGGTCCATTTTTATTCCAGGTCCCATTGTTAGTGATACAGCAACTGTTCTTAGGTATTGTCCTTTTGAAGATGCTGGTTTTAATCTTGTGATTTGCTCTAAGAAAGCTTTGAAGTTTTCTTCGATTTTTTCAGGAGCGAAATCAGCTTTACCAATTGGTACGTGAATTGATCCTAATTTGTCAACTCTAAATGCAAGTTTTCCTTTTTTGAATTCAGATACAGCACCTGCGATATCAGGAGTAACTGTTCCTGATTTAGGGTTAGGCATTAATCCTTTAGTTCCTAGGATTTTTCCTAGTCTTCCTAATTTAGGCATCATGTCAGGTGTAGCGATAACTAGATCGAAATCTAACCATCCTTGTTGGATTTGAGCGATGTACTCGTCAGCTCCAGCATAGTCTGCACCAGCAGCTAAAGCCTTCTCTATGTTAGCACCAGATGTGATTGCTAATACTTTTACAGTTTTACCAGTTCCGTGTGGAAGAACAACAGTTCCTCTAACTTGTTGGTCAGCATGTCTTGGGTCTACTCCAAGTCTTAATGCAACTTCTACAGTTTCATTAAATTTAGCTGTTTTAGTTTTTAAAACTAATTCTAAAGCTTCTTTTACTTCATAAAGCTTTCCAGTTTCTATTAACTTAGCTATTTCTAAGTATTTTTTTCCTCTATGTTTTGCCATTTCTTTAATTTCCTCCCTTTGTGGTGATGCGGATATCTCCTACCACTTAATATAACCGTGAGCCTCAAAAATTTACTCACTTTAACAACAGTAATTAGTCAACTATTTTGATTCCCATTGATCTTGCTGATCCTGCTAAAATTCTCATAGCAGCTTCAACTGATCCTGCATTTAAGTCAGGCATTTTTGTTTCTGCAAGTTCTTTTAATTTTGCTGTTGTGATTTGTCCTGCAACTTCTTTTTTAGAGTTTTTAGCTGCTGATTGGATTCCTGCAGCTTTCTTTAATAGATCTGATGCAGGTGGAGTTTTTAGTATGAATGTGAAAGATCTGTCGTTGTATACAGAAATTTCAACTGGAATTACCCATCCTGATTTATCTTGAGTTTTTGCATTGAACGCTTTACAGAATTCCATGATGTTAACTCCGTGTTGTCCTAATGCTGGTCCAACTGGTGGAGCTGGGTTAGCTTTACCTGCTGGTAATTGTAGTTTTATTATTTTAATTACTTCTTTTGCCATTTTAAAAAATTACACCTCCATGAATTGTGTGGTAATGACGGTGTCATCTCCCACTTAAAAGGTAAGTATTATAACTCAACCTTCTCAACACTGTTAAAATCTACTTCGACTGGAGTCATTCTTCCAAACATTTCGATCATAACTTTTACTTTCTTTTGTTCCATATCTATCTCTGCAACTTTTCCTTCGTGACCTGCAAAACCTCCACCAAGAACTCTTACATAATCACCAATTGCAAAGTTTATCTTTACTATCTCTTTATTTTCTTTTTCTTCTTCTGGAATATCCATTCCTATAACTCTGAAGATATTTTCTACTTCATCATCTTCCATTGGGATAGGATCTGAACCTACACCAACAAATCCTGTTACTCCATTAGTATTTCTTACGACATACCAAGCATCAGAATCAACTCTAAAGTTTATTCCTTCTTCACTTTCCTCTCTTGTAGCTACCATTTCTAGCATTACATATCCAGGAAATATCTTTCTAGCAACAGTTTTCTTTTTTCCTCTAACCTCTTCAATAGTTTCCTCTTCAGGAACTAGTATCTTAGTTACTATGTCTCCCATACCAAGTGTTTCTATTTTTTGTTCAAGGTCAGTTTTAACTTTTTTTTCATACCCTGAATAAGTATGAATCATAAACCATTTTTTTACTAATGTTTTTTCCATCTATCTATCCTCCAAAGAGAGATACCAACATTTTCAATCCTTTAGAAGCAATCAAATCAAAAACTCCCAAATATATGCTCATTATCAAGCTCATAGCAATTACCCAAAGAGTTGAATTAACTATCTCCTCTTTCTTAGGCCATTGAACCTTGGAATATTCCATTTTTATTCCTTGAAACAGATTCATGAAATCACCTTTATGTTTTGACTTTAATAAAAAAAATGGCAGGTCAAGAGGGACTCGAACCCCCAACCCTCGGTTTTGGAGACCGATGCTCTACCAATTGAGCCATTGACCTGCATGTTGATAACTATTTCCTAAATACTAAAATTATTTTTTAGTTTCTTTGTGTAAAGTAACTTTTTTATCCCACTTACAGTATTTATTCACTTCTAATCTTTCTGTAGTGTTTTTCTTGTTTTTTGAAGTACTATAATTTCTTCTTTTGCATTCTGTACATTCTAATTGAATATTTACTCTCATCGTACACCTCCATTTACCTTTCGGATATTCTGTAATCCTCCCATATAATAACAATATATGGTAATAGAGTTTTCTTGATTTAGGTTTATTAAGACATAGAAGATTATACCTACTTTTATTAAATCTGTCAAGTAATTTTTTAAAAAATTTTTAAAATTTCTTTTTTGTTTCAACGGCTTTTTAAAATTTATAAAAATAATTTTAAATTAAAATTCAAAAATAAAAAAGAGAGTACAATAATTAAAAAATATTTTCAAAATTAGAAACATTTTTTATCTTCTTGGCACTCTCTAAATTTTATCATATATAATAATGTAATAATTTATTTTTTAGCAGAATAAACTATAAAATAAATTTGCAGATATTCCTGCAGCAATTCCTCCTATTGTGTGGCTGAAAATTGCTTTTCCTGTAAGTTCTCTATAATTTAAGCTGTCCATCATAGCAACGTGTGTACTTAAATATCCGCTCCAGCACATTCCCATAGCTGTAAATACTGTTATTTCTCTAGGACCAATAACTCCCTCTTTTATAAATTGAGGAACAAGACCTATTGCAGCCCCGACTGCTCCCAAAGCTGTAATTGGAAATGCTATGGCTTCAGGACTGCTGAAACCAAATAAAGGTTTTAAAATAAAGTTTACTTTTGCTCCAATTTTAGGAAGAATACCTATACCTTCATAAGCCGCCCCTGTATATCCTCCTTCAGGCATACCATTTGTCAGCATAAGAACTGTTGTACAGATTATAATAACTCCAGGAATGATTGCCATTCCCATTCCAACTCCAACTTTCCCGCCTTCAAGCATAGCTTCTAAAAATCTTTCAAACACTGTTCCACGTCTTATTTCTCTTGTTTCTAAAGTGAATTTATCAGCAACTTCCTGATTATCTAACTCCCCACGTGAAGCAAAATATTTTTTGCTGTAATACACCATTAAATTTACACTGACAATACTTCCTACTACAGCTCCAAGATTTCCAAGAAGAACCGGTTTAAATAAACTTTCTTTTAAAAGCCCTCCTTGTGCTATCATAAATGCTGATACTATAAATCCCATTCCAAATGATGTTCCTAAATTTGTAAGAGCTGTGAATTGATAATTTTTAAAATATTTTTTAAATTCTTTGTTGGCAGCCAGACTTAAAACTGCAGGGTTATCTGATATATATGTAGTAACAACTGCAAGTGCTGATGCTCCCGGAAGTCTGTATAAAGGATATATTACAAAATATAATAATTTATTTATTAATGAAATAACTCCAAATTCAGATAAAATTTCAGACAAAGCTCCTGCAAGTACAGCAACTCCCATTATAAAAAATACTGTATTAAGAAGTAAATCGTGTGCTGTTCCCATTATTGTATTTATCATATTTACAGGTCCCATTATACGTGCTACTGATACACAAGACCCTATCAGAACAATAAGACACACAAAAGCCTCTAAACTTACCGCTTTCTTTTTTAACTTTTCCATTCGTTTCTCCTCATTATATAATTATTTTTCATCCAATAAAAAAACACTATAATTAGTGTTAATCGTCTTTTTTTGTAGATTATTTCTGATACATGACATTTTAGTATAACATCTGATATATATAATGTCAATTTTTAAATACAAAAAAAGAGAGACCCGAAAGTCTCTCTGAAAAATTTTTATTAATTTTTTAATTTACTAACTTAAACTAGAATGTGTAAGTCCATCCAGCATAGAATTCTCCATAATAGTTATCAGCTTTATCTTCTGTATTTTTTCCTTCATATTCATTGAAGTCATATCTATAATATCCATCAAGAGTTAAGTTATCTGTTACTTTGTATCCTGCATAAAGGATTCCTATATGAGCTGTTTTTTCATTATATGGTGTTTTTGCTCCTTCATAGTCCACATCTTGAGCAAATTGCCATCTATATTCAGCTGATAAAGATAGTTTTTCTCCAGTGTATAATGGAGCCATTACTCTTAATTGGTGAGATAAAGTTGATTCATAACCAGCCGGTCCATAAGAATCTGTTGAATCTGAAGTAGCATTCATCATTTTATCCCATTCATAGTAATATCCTATTGTTACTGGACCAACAGTCACACCTATTGGCATACCTTCAGAATACCAGCTATCTTCATGATCATCTGCATTTGAATTATTAGATTGGTAAGCTAAATCTGCCCATCCAGAGAACATACCATAAGAATATTTACCTCTTAAATAGTATCTATCATAAGTTTCTTGTCCTCTATATCTTAAACCTAAAGAGAAGTTTTCATAATTTCTCCAAGCATCTAATTGTAATCTATGGTCTTTTCCATGTGTTCCTTTATCTGTATCCATGTTCCAAGTTTTGTGAGCTAATAATCCAAATGTCCAGTCATCTCCATAAGCAAAATTAACTGTATTTCCAAAATAAACTTCTTCACCAATATCAGATGATCCTGATTTATTATCAACTTCTACATATTGTCCTATTGATGTTACTCTTAATGCAGGTGCTGCTGCAACTGGTGCTGCTTCTTCAACAACTACAACTTCTTCTACTGCAGGTACAACTTCTTTTGCATAAGCAACTGAAGATACAAGTGATAATGCTCCTAATAAAAGTGCTAACTTTTTCATAATAAAATCTCCTCCTTGAATAAATTTCTCATTTATGAATTATGCTTTCTCAAGGCATAATATTCTTCTGTGCTTTCTCAAGGCACAATCATATTATCTTTATAACTCATTTTTTGCATTTTGTAAATACTTTTTAAAAAATTATTTTTTTTGCTCCATTTCCATATATAATTTATCCATAATTTCTATTTTCGTACTCTTGATATTTTCTATTTCTGAAATTTTATTCATAATCTGCATATCTTTAATTAGTCTCTAATCCTGCTTTTCAAAATTTTATTTTCATTTTTTTATTCTTTTTGTATTCTATTTTTAATATTTTTTAATTCAATTTTAATATTTTTCTCACCAAATCAAAACTATCTTCAAGATTATTTTATTTTTTAAATAATACTTCACATATCTTTTTAATTTCTTTATATGACATATTCATTTCCTCAGTAACTTCTTTATCTCCATTTGAATATTCTACATAGAAATATTTATCTTTCGACGTTGAAATTATGGCTATATTATTTCTCACATAATCCTTTCCATCAAAAATATATTTTATTTTACTTTTTATTTGTCCATTTTTATAAAATAACTCTTGTATCTTTATTTTTCCATCCTCAAGGTATGTATTAATTTCTTTTATATTTCTGTCATCAAAATATGTTTTATATGTCCCTATTTTTAAATCATTTTTATAATTATATACTGCATCTCTTTCTAACCATTCTCCATTTTTTTTACCATCTTTATAACTTCCTTTTCTAACAATCCGTCCTATAGAATCAAAAGCAATATAGTCTCCTTCCCTTTTTCCATTTATATAATTACCTTTTTCATATACACTTCCATCTCTATGGTAAGATATAAACTCTCCTTGTTCTATATTATCTACATATTTAATAACACTTCTTATTTTTTGATAACTTTGATAACCATTATCAGAATTATAATACTCTTCTTTATCTATTATCCACTCTCCTTGTTTTTTTCCTTCTAAATCAACCAACCATTTTCTTCTTTCTCTGAAATAATCATCAAAATACTCTTCTCCTATTAATTTTCCATTATAATAATTTCTTTTTGCAATTTCTTCACCATCTTTTTCTTTTAAAATCCATTCTCCATGTCTCTCATTATCTATGTATATGCCAGTTAAAAGTAAACCATTATTTTTTTCTATCCATTCTCCTTGCTTTCTTCCATAATTATCTTTTTTATTTATTTTCTTTAAAGGTAATTCTTCTTGTACAAATTTAAAATCTAAAATTTTATGGTCTTTTTGTAATTCTTCTTTCAAAATTTTAGTAATTTCATTTTTTAATGTATTAACAATTATTTCCTTAACTTCTTTCATCGTATCTGAAAATTCTAAAATTTCTTCTTTCGGTCTTTCTATTACTACTTGATTACCATCAAGCAAATACATTACTTCTTTACCTATTATTTTTCCAGTATCATAAACTCTCTTTTTATATGTTCCATCAGGATAATAGTATGTTGATTCTCCATGAATTTCCCCATTTAAATAGATTATTTCTTCACGACTACCGTTACTAAATTTTCTCTCTGCTTTTCCGCTTTTCATTCCATCTACGTAAAATCTTTCTTCTGTTCCGCCATCTTTCCAAAAGTATATAGAAATTCCATTTTTTATTCCTTTTTTATAATACGATTTCTCCATTTCTCCATTTATAAAATTTCGTAATACTTCTCCTTCCATTACTTCATTTATATAATTAGCTCTTGTACATCCCACTTTTTTATCCCATGTTAATACGAAACCATTTCTTTTACTTTTTTTATAATTTCCCCATTCCCCTTCTTCGAAATTATCAGAATATATAAACATACATAGTCCATTATAATAATTTTGTTGTCTTTCATATTTATTTTTTAATCTATAACATTTCATTATTTCATCTTTAATTTTTATTTCATTTATTAACATTTTAATTCTCCTCTAGAAAATAAAAAAGAGCTGTATAAACAACTCTTAAATAAAAAAGATTGGCAAGTTCCTATCC
>ENA-OWPF01001399-OWPF01001399.1-human-gut-metagenome-genome-assembly--contig:-NODE-1399-length-21309-cov-5.808460_pt1 | contig 21309 bp, 13 predicted proteins | sample MGYA00248261_ERZ651840 | MGnify/ENA primary metagenome ERZ651840 (study PRJEB26924, sample SAMEA4378268) | human gut metagenome | biome: human gut; feature: human-associated habitat; material: faeces... | reverse complement strand
GTTCCAGGGCGGTGTGCAGGCGCTGAGCCGCAGCCACTTTGCCAAGATCATCCCGCAGGAAAAATCTGGCGAATACTTCGGCCTGTTCGACATCTGCGGCAAGGGCGCCTCCTTCCTTGGCACCATGATCGTCAGCGTGGGCAGCCAGCTGACCGGCAGCGCCAACGTGGGTGTGGGCTCCATTGCCATCCTGTTTGTCATCGGCTTTGTGCTGTTCAGCATTTCCACCCGGACAGAAGAGACAAAGCAGGTCTGACCATTTTATGAAAAAACGAAGCCCGGAGCGTCCGCAGACGTTCCGGGCTTCGTTTTTGTTCAGAGGGGTCGCTGTACAAAATGCTGTCGGACGCGGGCGGCACAGGCAAAATTATCATGCAAAAAATACATCCTTGAAAAAAGTGGAATTAACCTATTGACAAACTAGGTAGAACGGGATATAATGCAAACATCCAATCCACCAGTCTTGTAGGGAAATGAAACAGAGGTTCCCCGGCAGGTGGTACATAGAGGAATGGAAAAGTTTTACCGGAAGGAGGGCACAAAGATGAAGCTGATCTGGAAAGAACTGCTGCACGCAAATTATCGCTGTGGGCGAATGCATACCAACCGGGCACCGGCATCGGATGTGTACTGTATGTTGCCCTCGGCTGTGCGAATGTGCACCCGAATGTGACAGCAGCAGCTCCGGTAGACCACACTGCCCGGTGCGCCTTTGAAAACGCATCGGGATTTTTTATACACAATAATAATACTTTTGGTATATAAAGAGAGGTAAATAACAATGTCTGAATATAAATTTGAGACCCTGCAGCTTCATGTCGGTCAGGAGCAGGCCGACCCCGCCACCGATGCCCGTGCGGTGCCCATCTACCAGACCACCTCTTATGTGTTCCGCAACAGCCAGCACGCCGCCGACCGCTTCGGTCTGGCCGATGCAGGCAACATCTACGGCCGTCTGACCAACTCCACGCAGGATGTGTTCGAAAAGCGCATCGCAGCGCTGGAGGGCGGCGTGGCAGCACTGGCTACCGCTTCCGGTGCAGCCGCCATCACCTACACCATTCAGGCACTGGCACAGGCCGGTGACCACATCGTGGCACAAAAGACCATCTACGGCGGCAGCTACAACCTGCTGGCGCACACTCTGACCCAGTTCGGCGTCAACACCACCTTTGTGGATGCCCACGACCTTGCACAGGTGGAGGCCGCTATCCAGCCCAACACCAAGGCTGTGTATCTGGAGACGCTGGGCAACCCCAACAGCGATATCCCGGATATCGACGCCATTGCCGCCATCGCCCACAAGCACGGCCTGCCGCTGGTCATTGATAACACCTTCGGCACCCCGTACCTCATCCGTCCCATCGAGCACGGCGCAGACATCGTGGTGCACTCTGCCACCAAGTTCATTGGCGGCCACGGCACCACGCTGGGCGGCATCATCGTGGACAGCGGCAACTTCGACTGGAAGGCCAGCGGCCGTTACCCCAACATTGCCGCCCCGAACCCCAGCTACCATGGCGTCTCCTTTGCGGATGCCGCAGGCCCTGCCGCTTTTGTCACCTACATCCGCGCTATCCTGCTGCGTGATACCGGCGCTACCATCTCCCCCTTCAACGCCTTCCTGCTGCTGCAGGGCACCGAGACGCTGAGCCTGCGCATTGAGCGTCATGTGGAGAACACCAAAAAGGTGGTGGAGTTCCTTGCCAACCACCCGCAGGTGGAAAAGGTGAACCATCCCTCGCTGCCGGATCACCCGGATCATGCCCTGTACCAGAAGTATTTCCCCAACGGCGGCGCATCCATCTTTACCTTTAACATCAAGGGCGGCCGCGAGGAGGCCTTTACCTTCATCGACAACCTGAAGATTTTCTCTCTGCTGGCCAACGTGGCGGATGTGAAGAGCCTTGTCATCCACCCGGCCTCCACCACCCACAGCCAGCTGACCGATGCCGAGCTGGCCGAGCAGCAGATCTACCAGAACACCATCCGCCTGTCCATCGGCACCGAGCACATTGATGATATCCTTGCCGATCTGGAAGCCGGCTTCGCAGCCGTCCGCGGCAAGTAAGCAGCGATTCTCTTTCCCGCAAAGGGAATGTGATCTTCCTTTTATTCCTGTCCAAGTCTCCATAAGTGTGCGACAAGACCCCCGGCTGCCCGCCGGGGGTCTTGTCATCATTAAAAAAGTGGTTCAGAAACGCCTGTGGGCGTTTCTGAACCACAAATTATACTGCCTTTTTTCCGATTAGCGGCCGATCAGCAGGTCGCGGCGGCAGCGCAGACCCACAGAGAGGGTAGCATTGCTGCCCAGATGCCGCAGGGTGACGCGGGTGCCGGACTTCTGTCCCTCGCACAGCAGCGAGAGGTTCAGAGTGGTGGTGTTCTTCTCGGTCACCAGCACCAGCGTTTTCACGCCGTTGGCCTGCAAAGTCTGCATATCCTCGATGGTGGTGCGGAAAGTAGCCACCTCGGCGGGGACGTCCAGCGTCAGCACGCCGTCCTTCTGGCGGGCGGTGTACAGCAGCTGCTTGCCCAGCAGACCCTTGACGGTGTAGCGTGCCTCGGTCTTTGCGGTGTCGGCCAGCTCATCGCCGGAGATCAGCATGATATTGCCCTGAATGGGATTGCCCTCCGGGGCACCGTAGCCGCCGTAGCTGGGGTCTTTTTCGCCCACGGCAACGTCACCGCTGTGCAGTGCGATGTCACCCTGCACCATCTGCTCCTGCGGGGGCAGATAGCCCTCCACGCAGGTGGAATCCACCTCGGCGGCAAATGCACCCACGCTCAGCATGGCAGCGGCACACACCGCCACAGCGGCACAGCTCAGGGTACGGACAAACTTTTTGTTCAGCATCTTCATAGGAAATACCTCCTGAAAACGGCAGCCGCAGGGACTGCCTTGTTTTTTTGCATCATAATCTTTTTTGGAACCATGGTTCAGCTGCGGCGCATTCACAATGGAAAACCGCCGTATCTGCTTTGTAAACGGATACGGCGGCCGGATTATTGCAAAAGATTCAAAAATTTTTATTTTCAGGGATTTTCTGGTTTATTTTCGGTGTCGTCGCGGTTGAGGATATCCATGAACTCCTCGCCGGTGATGGTCTCTTTCTGGTACAGGTACTGGGCCAGTTCGTCCAGTTTGGCGCGGTTCTCGGTCAGGATGCGGATGGCCTTTTCGTGCTGGGTCTTGACCAGATCTACCACCTTCTGATCGATCTCGCGCTGGGTCTGGGCACTGCAGGCCAGCGAGGTATCGCCGCCCAGATACTGGTTGTTCACGGTCTCCAGCGCCACCATGTCAAATTCATCGCTCATGCCGTAGCGGGTCAGCATGGCGCGGGCAAGTTTGGTGGCCTGCTCGATATCGTTAGACGCGCCGGTGGTGATAGAATTGAAGGCTACCTCCTCGGCGGCGCGGCCGCCGGTCAGGGTAGCGATCTTGTTTTCCAGCTCGGCCTTGTTCATCAGGTAGTGGTTGCCCTCGTCCACCTGCATGGTGTAGCCCAGTGCGCCGGAGGTGCGGGGAATGATGGTGATCTTCTGCACCGGGGCAGAGTTGGACTGCTTGGCTGCCACAAGGGCATGGCCGATCTCGTGGTAGGCTACGATGCACTTTTCGTGGTCGGTCAGGATGGAGTTCTTCTTCTGGTAGCCGGCAATGACCACCTCGATGCTCTCCTCAAGGTCGGCCTGCGTCACGCTCTTGCGCCCTGCCCGTACGGCACGAAGAGCAGCTTCATTCACAATGTTGGCCAGCTCTGCGCCGGAGGCACCGGAGGCCATGCGTGCCACGGTGTTGAAGTCCACACCCGGGGCGATCTTCACCTTTTTGGCGTGTACCTTCAAAATTTCTTCGCGGCCCTTCAGGTCGGGCAGCTCCACGGGCACACGGCGGTCAAACCGGCCGGGACGGGTCAGGGCAGGGTCGAGGGAATCCGGGCGGTTGGTAGCCGCCAGAATAATGACACCGGTGTTGCCCTCAAAGCCGTCCATCTCGGTAAGCAGCTGGTTCAGGGTCTGCTCGCGCTCATCGTTGCCGCCAAACTGGCCGCTGTTGCGCTTCTGGCCAATGGCGTCGATTTCATCAATGAATACGATGCAGGGTGCTTTTTCTTTGGCCTGCTTGAACAGGTCACGCACCTTGGAGGCACCCATGCCCACGAACATCTCCACGAACTCCGAGCCGGAGATGGAGAAGAAGGGCACGTTGGATTCGCCTGCCACGGCCTTGGCCAGCATGGTCTTGCCGGTGCCCGGAGGGCCTACCAGCAGAATGCCCTTGGGCATGGAGGCGCCGATCTCCTCGTACTGCTTGGGGTCGTGCAGATAATTGACGATCTCCTGCAGGTTCTCCTTGGCTTCGTCCTCACCGGCCACATCCGCAAAGCGGATGCCGTGGGTGGACTGCACATACACCTTTGCGTTGGATTTGCCCGCGCCGCCAAACATCATGGAGCCCGGGCCGCCGCCTGCTTTTTCCATCAGCTTTTTGTTCATCTGGTTGCCGATGAAGCTGAACAGCAGGATGGGCAGCACGAACCACAGCAGAAAGCTGAGCACCGGCGAACCCTGCTCCACGATCTCGCTGGAGAACTGTGCACCTGCGTCGTACAGGCGCTCGGTCAGACTGGGGTCGTTCATCAGGCCGGTCTTGTAGATCTGCTTGTTGTCCTTATCCGTAAAAATGATCTGGTTGGACTGGATATCCACCTTGCCGATGTTTTCCTGCTCGGTCATGCTCATAAAGGTGCCGTAGTCTACCTCCTGCACCTGACGCTCGGCCAGCCACGGCATGACCACAAGGTTGATGACCAGCAGCACCAGCAACACGATGGCATAGTAGATAGCCAGCGGCTTTTTGGATGGCTTGACTTCTTTCATGGGATGTTCCTCCTTCTATATAAAGTGGGCTTCCACCCATTTGCTGCGTCCAGTATACCACACCTTACCGCCTAGCAACAGCGCAGCGAGGGCAACTTTGCAAAAACTTAGCAGTTTCTTAACAAAGAGGGCTAAAGCCGCTCAGTTACCATATTATAGGTGCGCAAAGGGCTTGCCGGATGAGGGGGCAGGGGAGCAACGACCTCAATTTTGCATGATTTACCCCATGGTATTGTGAAATGCTTTCATCTTTATCCTGAACGAAACTTCTTGACACTTTCTGGCAGTCGTGCTAAAATTATCTCACTTTCAACAAAGTGCAAATGCGTTGACAGGGATAAAACGATCTTTCTTCTGCGTGCAGAGAGCCGCCGGGTGGTGCAAGGCGGGTGCAGAGAACTTCGGATACTGGCCCCCGAGCGGCAGAACTGAACGGACAAGTAGGTTCTGACGGATGCCCACCGTTACAAGGGCAGCGATTCGCTGTTTTGGCCGATCGTGCAAAGTGGCTGTACCTGACCGTGCAGCAAGGAGAGTGGTACCACGGGTGCCCTGTAAAAGCAATTTACAGGCTCTCGTCTCTCAAGGTTTTCGCCTTGAAAGACGGGAGCCTTTTTGTATGCGGATACCCCTTCAGGCATCGCTACGCGATGCCAGCTCCCCCAAGGGGGCGCCTTTGGGCAATGCCGCAAACTTTACCGCATTCCGGAAAGCCGTCCCCTTGGGGAAGGTGGATGCGAGTGAAACGAGCAGACGGAAGGGGTGCATTTTTATGCACCACAACATCAGGAGGACAACAGGATGATGGACGCTACCAAGTACGCACCGGGGTACTATCCGGTACCCGCCGGTTATGACAGCTGGGTAAAAAAAGACCATATTGAAAAGGCTCCCGCATGGTGCAGCGTGGATCTGCGGGACGGCAATCAGGCGCTGATCGTGCCCATGAGCCTTGCAGAAAAGCTGGAGTTCTTCCAGATGCTGGTGAAGATCGGCTTCAAGGAAATCGAGGTGGGCTTCCCCGCCGCCAGTGAGACCGAGTACGAGTTCCTGCGCACCCTGATCGAAAAGAATATGATTCCCGCCGATGTCACCGTGCAGGTGCTGACCCAGTGCCGCGACCACATCATCCGCCGCACCTTCGAGGCCGTCAAGGGCGCACCCCGGGCGGTGATCCATTTCTACAACTCCACCTCCGTGGCACAGCGGGAGCAGGTGTTCCACAAGTCCAAAGAGGAGATCAAGCAGATCGCCGTGGACGGTGCAAAGCTGGTCAAGCAGCTCAGCGAGGAGTACGAGGGCAACTTCCTGTTTGAGTACAGCCCCGAAAGCTTTACCGGCACCGAGGTGGATTACGCCGTAGAGGTGTGCAACGCCGTGCTGGATATCATGCAGCCCACCCCGGAGCGCCCCATGATTATCAACCTGCCGGTGACCGTGGAGATGAGCATGCCCCATGTGTACGCCAACCAGATCGAGTACTGCGACAAGCACCTGAAGTACCGCGACAGCGTGATCATCTCCACCCATCCCCACAACGACCGCGGCACTGGCGTAGCCTGCGCAGAGTTGGCAGTGCTGGCGGGCGCACAGCGCGTGGAGTGCTGCCTGTTTGGCAACGGCGAGCGCACCGGCAATGTGGACGCCGTAACGCTGGCCATGAATATGTACAGCCACGGCGTAGACCCCAAGCTGGACTTCTCGGATATGCCCGCCATCTGCGCCACCTACGAGCGGGTGACCCGGATGCACATCTACGAGCGCACCCCCTACGCCGGGCAGCTGGTGTTTGCCGCCTTCTCCGGTAGCCATCAGGACGCCATTGCCAAGGGCATGGCGTACCGCAAGCAGACCGGCGAACACCGCTGGACCTGTCCCTACATCCCGGTGGACCCCCACGACATCGGCCGCACCTACGATGCCGACGTTATCCGCATCAACAGCCAAAGCGGCAAGGGCGGCATCGGTTTTGTACTGGAACAGAACTACGGCTACAATCTGTCCCCCAAGATGCGGGAGGCGCTGGGCTACAAGGTCAAGAGCGTGTCCGACCACAGCCACAAGGAGCTGAGCGCTGCCGAGGTGCTGCACATCTTCGAGGATACCTACCTCAACCGTGCAAAGCCGCTGAATGTGGTGGAAGCCCACTTTGCGCAGGTAAACGGCATTACCGCCACAGTCACGCTGGAGCTGAACGGCCAGCGCAAGGTGGTCACCTCGGTGGGCAACGGCCGTCTGGATGCCGTAGCCAACGCCATCCAGAGCGCCACCGGCATGGACTTCCATCTGGAAAACTACTCTGAGCACAGTCTGGACGAGGGCTCCACCTCCCGCGCAGCCTCCTATGTGGGGCTTGTCTGGGGAGACAACACGGTCACATGGGGTGCCGGTACCGACACCGACATTATCGTGGCCGGTATCCGCGCCCTTGTCAGCGCAATCAACAATCGATAAAAAGGAGAAAACTACCATGGGAATGACCCTGACGCAGAAGATCCTTGCCGCACACGCCGGACTGCCGGAGGTCAAGGCAGGCCAGCTGATCAACGCAAAGTTGGACATTGTGCTGGGCAACGATATCACCACCCCGGTGGCCATCAACGAGTTTGAACGCGCCGGTTTTAACCGCGTGTTTGATAAAGAGCATATCGCTATCGTGCTGGATCACTTTGTACCCAATAAGGATATCAAGAGCGCTACCCAGTCCAAGCAGTGCCGAGAGTTCGCCAATAAGTACGATATCCTCAACTTCTACGATGTCGGTCAGATGGGCATTGAGCACGCGCTGCTGCCGGAAAAAGGCATCGTCACTGCCGGTGACTGCGTGATCGGCGCGGACAGCCACACCTGCACCTATGGTGCGCTGGGTGCCTTCTCCACCGGTGTAGGCTCTACCGATATGGCCGCTGGCATGGCTACCGGCATGGCATGGTTCAAGGTGCCCTCTGCCATCAAGTTCGTGCTTACCGGCAAGTTTAACCCCCGGGTGTCCGGCAAGGACCTGATTTTGCATATCATCGGCATGATCGGTGTGGACGGCGCACTGTATAAGTCTATGGAGTTCACCGGCCCGGGCGTGGCAGGCCTTACCATGGACGACCGCCTGTGCATCTGCAATATGGCGATTGAGGCCGGTGCCAAGAACGGCATCTTCCCGGTGGACGAGGTGACCAAGGCTTATCTTGCAGGCCGCAGCCAGCGCCCGCCGGTGTTCTACGAAGCTGACCCCGATGCCGTGTATGAAAAGACCATCGAGATCGACCTCAGCGCACTGGAGCCCACCGTCAGCTACCCCCACCTGCCCGAGAATACCCATGTTGCCAGCGAGGGCAAGGACATCAAGATCGATCAGGTGGTCATCGGCAGCTGCACCAACGGCCGTCTGGAGGACATGGAAGCCGCCTACAACATCCTCAAGGGCAAGCACATCGCCAAGGGCGTGCGCGGCATCATCATCCCCGCCACCATGGCTGTTTATAAGGAGTGCATCCTGCGGGGCTGGACTACCGCCTTTATCGATGCGGGCTGCATCGTATCCACCCCCACCTGCGGCCCCTGTCTGGGCGGCTACATGGGCATTCTGGCAGCGGGCGAGCGCTGCGTTTCCACCACCAACCGCAACTTTGTGGGACGCATGGGTCATGTGGACAGTGAGGTCTATCTGGCCTCTCCCGCCACCGCCGCCGCCAGCGCCCTGACCGGCTACATCACCGACCCGCGCACGGTCTGACCCGAAAGGAGCATGAGCATGAACGCAAGAGGTTCTGTTTTCAAATACCCGGATAATGTGGATACCGACGTCATCATCCCGGCACGCCACCTGAACACACAGGATGCCAAGGAGCTTGCCAGCCACTGCATGGAGGATATCGACAAGGATTTTGTAAACCGGGTGCAGCCCGGTGATATCATGGTGGGCGGCTGGAACTTTGGCTGCGGCTCCTCCCGTGAGCACGCACCCCTGTGCATCAAGACCGCCGGCATTGCGGTGGTCATTGCCAAAAGCTTTGCCCGTATCTTCTACCGCAACAGCATCAACATCGGCCTGCCCATCATGGAATGCCCGGAGGCTGTGGACGCCATCGAGGCAGGGGACACCGTTCGGGTGGACTTTGACACCGGCGTCATCACCGACGAGACCAACGGCAAGGTGTTCCACGCCGAGCCCTTCCCGCCCTTTATCCAGAACATCATCTCCGCCGGCGGCCTGATGAAGGCCATCCAGAAATAAGCCCCCTCAGCCTCACTTCGTTCGGCAGCTCCCCCAAGGGGGCGCCTTACAGCAATGCCGCAAACTTTCCCACTACCGCGAAAAGCCGTCCCCTTGGGGAAGGTGGCACGGCGTAAGCCGTGACGGAAGGGGTGGCTTGCAGGCGCTGCTAATTATTGTAAAAGGAGTACCTCATGGAAAAAAATATTGCTGTCATCTGGGGCGATTGCTCCAGCCCGGAGATCGTAAAGCAGACCCTCCGGGTGCTGGATAAGGTGGCTGAAAAGTACGGCCATACCTTCCATTACACCGCTGCCGCCATGGGCGGCGAGGCCATTGACAAGTACGGCGACCCGCTGCCCCAGCACGAGCTGGACAAGTGCCTTGCCGCCGACAGCGTGCTGCTGGGCGCGGTAGGCGGCCCCAAGTGGGAGGGTCTGCCCGGGGAGCAGCGGCCGGAAAAAGGCCTGCTGCGGCTGCGCGCCGGCATGGGGCTGTACGCCAACAACCGCCCGGCTAAGATCTGGCCGCAGCTGGCGCCTGCCAGCCCCCTGAAGCCCGAGATCGTGGCACAGGGCATTGACTTTATCATCGTGCGGGAGCTGATCGGCGGCGTGTACTTCGGCCAGCACCAGACCCACACGCTGGAAAACGGCGAAAAGCAGGCCGTGGACACCATGCCCTATGCAGAGCACGAGATCGAGCGCATTGGCCGCATCGGCTTCGAGACCGCCCGCAAGCGCCGCAAAAAGCTGTGCTGCGTGGACAAGGCCAACGTGCTGGACACCAGCCGCCTGTGGCGCACTGTGATGCACCGGCTGCAGGCCGAGTACCCGGACGTGGAGTACAGCGAGATGTTCGTGGACAACTGCGCTATGCAGATCGTGAAGAACCCTGCGCAGTTTGACGTGATCGTCACCGAGAATATGTTCGGCGACATCCTGTCGGACGAGGCTTCTATGATCACCGGTTCCATCGGTATGATCCCGTCCTCCAGCCTTGGCGACGGAACCCGGGGCCTGTACGAGCCCATCCACGGCTCTGCCCCGGACATTGCGGGCAAGGACATCGTAAACCCCACTGCCTGTATCCTGTCCGCCGCCATGATGCTGCGGTACTCCTTTGGCATGGCAGCGGAAGCCGATGCCATTGAGAACGCTGTGAGCCGTGTGCTGGACAAGGGTCTGCGCACCGCCGACAACATGAGCGACGGCTGCACTTGCCTTGGCTGCACCGCCATGGGCGATGCCATTCTGGCAGAGCTTTGAGCCGCAGCGCTATTTTTAATGAAACAAGCCCGGAAGGTCTACCGACTTTCCGGGCTTGAATTTTATGGGATTATAATTACAGCATCTTGGAGAGGAAGGCTTTCAGGCGGGGGTGCTTGGGGTTGGTGAACAGCTCCTGCGGCGACTCATCCTCCTGAATTTTGCCATCGTCGATGAAGATGACCCGGTTGGACACCTCACGGGCAAAGCCCATTTCGTGGGTGACCACCAGCATGGTGATGCCGGTGTGTGCCAGCTCCTTCATCAGCTCCAGCACCTCGCCCACCATCTCGGGGTCAAGGGCGCTGGTGGGCTCGTCGAACAGGATCACGTCCGGGTCCATAGCCAGCGCGCGGGCAATGGCAATGCGCTGCTGCTGACCACCGGACAGGCTCTTGGGGTAGACGTTGGCCTTGTCGGCCAGACCTACGCGGGCCAGCAACTCGTCTGCACGGGCAGAGATGGCTTCCTTGTCCTTCAGCTTCAGCAGGGTGGGTGCCAGCTCAAGGTTCTTTTTCACGGTCAGGTGGGGGAACAGGTTGAAGTGCTGGAACACCATGCCCATCTGGCGGCGCATGGCGTCGATATTCACCTTCGGGTCGGTGATCTCCGTGCCGGCAAAGGTGATGGTACCGGCCGTCGGCTGCTCGAGCAGGTTCAGGCAGCGCAGGAACGTCGACTTGCCGGAGCCGGAGGGGCCGATGATGACCACGTTTTCGCCGGGGCTGACGTGCTCGGAAATATCATCGAGCACGAGGTGGTCGCCGAACGATTTGGACAGATGTTTAACGTCGATCACTTTGACGCAGCCTCCTTTCAAGCACACCGAGCAGCTTGGAAAACAGCATGACCAGCAGCAGGTACATCAGCGCGATGCCGAACAGCGGGAACAGGCCCTGATACGTCTTGGCGATGACCGCCTTGGCCGCATAGGTCATCTCCTTGCCGCCGATGACGGTGATGAGAGACGTATCCTTGAGCAGGGTGATGAACTCGTTGCCGAGGGCCGGCAGGATGTTTTTGATCGCCTGCGGAATGACGATGAAGCGCATGGTCGTGAAGTAGTTCATGCCCAGGCTGCGGCCGGCCTCCATCTGGCCGGGGTCGACCGACATGAGGCCGCTGCGGACGATCTCCGAGACGTAAGCGCCGGAGTTGATGCCAAGGGCCAGAATGCCGATCATGGTATAGTTGCGGCTGCTGGCGAAGATCACGAGGCTCATGATCAGCAGCTGCACCATCATCGGCGTGCCGCGGATGATGGTCGTATAGATCTTGCAGATGGCGTTGAACACGCCGAGGATCACATTCTTGTGCCCGGCGCGCTGCTGGTCGTGCGCCGTGCGGATGACCGCGACGACGACGCCGAGCACGACGCCCAGCAGCAGCGCCAGGATCGTCGCTTCGAGCGTGGTGAGCAGGCCGTTCAGATACAGTCTCCAGCGTCCGGCGGCCACAAAGCTCTGGTAAAAGCCGACGAAGGCGTTGTCCCAGAAGCCGAGGGCCTGCCCGGCCTGCAGCTGCGCCGTCAGGTCGGCGTAAAGCTGCGCCCAATTACCCATGTAGATACCTCTTTCTTTCTACGCGCAAAGGGCGGCAGTTGGCCGCCCTTTACGTGGTTTGCATTTTGGATGCGATTACTTCGCGGAAATATACTTGTCGATGATGGACTGGATGGTGCCGTCCGCCTTGAGCTCGGCCAGCGCCTTGTTCAGGGCTTCCTGCAGCGCGGTGTTGTCCTTAGCCATGCCGATGGCGTAATCCTCGTTGGCGTACTCGGTGTCCAGAATGGTCAGACCGGCGTTCGCCTTGACGTACTCCTGAGCCGGCGCTTTGTCGATCACGACGCAGTCGACCTTACCGGCGAGCAGGTTCTGCACGGCGGTCGCGCCGTCATCAAAGGGAACCACGCTGTCCTCGCCGTAATCATCGATGCAATAGCTATAACCGGTGGTGCCGCGCTGGGTGCCGATCTGCTTGCCTTCGAGATCATCAATGCTCTTGATATCGGAGCCTTCCTTCACGATGACGACCTGAACGCCGTTGGCGTAGCTGTCGGTGAAGCTCATGGTGTTCTGACGCTCGGGCGTGACGGTCACGCCGGCGGCAACGATGTCGCTCTTGCCGGTCTGGACAGCGCTCAGAGCGGAGTCAAAGTCCATATCGTCGACGACCAGCTCCAGGCCCAGCTTCTGCGCCAGAGCGTAAGCGATCTCGATGTCGATGCCTTCAAAGCCGGTGCCCTCGTAGCCCTTGCCGTCGTCCGCAACGGACTCGTACGGCGGGAACTGCGCGTTGGTGGACATGGTGAGCTTGCCGGCGGTCACGGTCTTGATGTCCGAACCCGTCTGGGTATCCTTCTGGCCACAGGCGCACAGAGATGCGACCATGAGGACTGCCAGAAGCAGTGCAACAAATTTCTTCATTTTATTAGCCTCTTCCTCAAACAAAATAGATTGGGGCTCGCGCCCCGTTTGGTATGGTCGTATGATAGCACGCGAGCGTGAGGCTGTCAAGCATTTTCGTGCATGAATATTCGGATTTCTCCCTTGAATATTCACAAAACGCGCGAATATTCAGAGAATCAATGAATATTTGCAGCCGAATTCGCGCTTTTGCACAATGCGGCAGAGGCGCGCGTTTGAAAAATTGACAGTTTTGTGCTATGCTCTTTTCACGCATTTTACACGGGAAACGGGGACTTTTTCATGGATAAGCGCCACTATGTCTATCTTCTGCGCTGCGCAGACGGCTCGCTCTACACGGGCATGACGCCGGACATTGCGCGCCGCCTGCGGCAGCACGTCGCGCGTCTGCCCGGCTGCGCGAAGTACACGCGCAGCCATCCGGTCACGGCGCTGGCGCTGCTGCTGACGACCGACACCGCCACGACCGCCCGGCAGCTCGAGGCGCGCATCAAGCGCCTGACGCGCGCGCAGAAAGATGCGCTCATCGCAGATCCGGCGTGCCTGCCCGACCTCTGCCCCGCTCTGGCCGGGGCGGATATCCGGCCGGTGCCGGACGCAAAGCTCGCAGACCATCTCCCCGACATGACAAACCCGGCAGACGCCGGGTTTTCCTTATATCATGATTCCGCTGATTCAGCGCAGACCGCGCAGCTCCAGATAGCGGAGCACGAGCTTGGCAACGTCGCTGATCTCCAGCCCGTCGGTATTGACGCACAGGTCATAGGCCTGCGCATCGCCCCAGCGCTTGGAGGAGAAGAAGTTATAGTACGCCGCGCGCTCCTTATCCACCTGGCGGATGCGCTTTTCCGCTTCCGCGGGCGTGGTGTTCGTGCGTGCACTCTCGCGGCGGATGCGGGCAGCCAGCGGCGCGTGCACAAACAGGTTCACGAGCGCAACGTTCGGATCGTCGCGCAGGACATAGTCCGCGCAGCGGCCGACGATGACGCACGGCTCGCGCGCGGCGATCGTGCGGATGACCTCCGACTGCGCCTGAAAGATCTGCACCGGGAACGGCTGCTCGTCGGCGACAACACCGCCGCCCGTCACGAGCGAATACAGGAAGCTGCCCGGACGGTGCTCCTCATGCGTCTCGACAAAGCTCTTGGCAAAGCCGCTCGCTTTCGCCGTCTCGTTGATGAGTTCCGAGTCATAGCACTTGACATCCAACGCCGCTGCCAGTTCGCTGCCGAGCTGGCGGCCACCGCTGCCGTTCTCTCTTCCGATTGTAATGACAAGATTGGCCATGGTATGATCTCCTCCTGTTTTATTTTCCCGTGACGACGGCATTGACGCGCCACTGGTCAAAGCGGTGCAGGATCGCTGCCGCCTCGGCGCGCGTGGCAACGCCCTGCGGGCGCAGATACGTCGCGTTTTCATCCTGCACACCTTTAATAAGTGAGTTGGCAACGGCCCAGCCCATCATGGTCTGCGCCCAGGACGAAACGCTCCCGCCGTCCGCAAACGCGCTCAGGTCGGCGACCGCCATGGTGTTGTAATCCATGAATTCGGCATAGCCGTAGAACATTTTCGTCATCTGCTCGCGCGTGACGTTTTGTGCGGGGGCAAATTGCGTCGGGCTCGTGCCGTCGACGACGCCGCAGTTATACGCCCAGATGACGGCGTCCGTGTACCACTGACCGGACGGCACATCCGTGAACGGTGCGGTCATGCCCGCCACGCTCGGCGAGCCGTTCATCCGGTAGAGCACCGTGACAAGCATGGCGCGGCTCATCACGGCATTGGGCGAGAACATCATCGTTGAGGTGCCGACCATGAGCTTGTTCTGCGTGACATAGGCCACGTCCTCATAGTACCACGCGGTGCTGCGCACGTCGCGGTAGGGATTTTTCCATGTCTCGACCGGTTCGGTCTTGGGGAGGAATTCATAGCGCAGCTTGGCACAGCGCTGGCAGGTGTAGGTGATCACGCCGACGGTCTTGCTGGTCGGCTCCTGCCGTGCAGTCTCAGCCCATGCGTGGCCGAGCGCGGGCACATAGCTGCTCTCTTCAATATACGTATCGCCGCAGGCGCAGGTGTAGCGCGTGTAGCCCTGCTGCTCACAGGTCGGATCTATGACCGTGGGAATGTGGTTGTGCACATGATCCAGCTTCTGGATCGCGGCATCCTGCCGCTCGCCGCAGACCTTGCAGATGCGGTGCTGCGCGCCGTCGGTCTGGTCCGTGGCCTGCTTGTCCACAATCCAGTCGCCCCAGTCGTGGCCCTTTGCCGGGATGCGCACCAGATGCACATCCCCGCACCGGCCGCAGACATAATACTCCGTGCCCGGCTGCGTGCAGTCTGCTTCTCTGCTTTTTTCCGGCTTGAGCTCGTAATTGTGCCGCAGCGGATCGATAATCTCCGTATAGGTGTCGCCGCAGCGGGAGCAGTTATATTCCTTCAGGCCGCTCGTGGTGCAGGTCGGCTCGACGATCGTGCGGATGCCGCTGTCGCCGCTGTAGTCATGGCCGAGCGCCGGCGTGCGGCTGCCCTCGACGATGTAGTGCTCGCCGCACGGCAGACCCGCCTTGTTGATGCAGCGGTACTCCGTGTAGCCCTGCTCAGTGCAGGTCGGCTGGACGACGTGCTTTTTCATGGTGTGCTCGTGGTGGTCGCTCGGGATGGCATACGTCTCCACCTCACCGCAGCGCATGCATGTGCGCTGCTTGATACCATCCCGTTTGCTGCCGGCTTCCAGAAGGACATCCCAGTCGCTCCAGTCGTGGCCGAGCGCCGGGGTCTTTTTCTCATACCAATAGTCGCACTGCGTGCACATGTAGCGCTGATAACCGTCCTGCGTGCAGGTGGCATCGTGCCCGGAAGAAACCAGCTTGTGGCCGGTCATGGGCAGCACGACCCGGTCGGTCGCGCCGCAGTCCTTGCACACAGAGACAATGGAGCCATCCACCGTGCAGGTGGGTTCGGTGCGGGTCGTCTCCCAGTTATGGTCATTGAGATAGGCGAAATTGATATGGAAGCCCGTATCCGTGCGCGTGATCTGCGCATCGTAATGCTGCAGCGTCGTTGTCGTCAGGACATAGGTGATCTCGTTGCCGTAATCATCGTGGATGGGCAGGTTGTCAAAGACGGCCTGTCCGTCCTCGGGATCGGACGAATGGTGCGCCACGACCACGGCATCGTTGTTGCGGCTCAGCTCCATGTACACGCTCGTCGGCCGGTCCTTGGTATAGACCTCATCGGGTGCGATCTGCTCGTTCGTCCACTCGAACGTGACCGTGATCGAGCGCAGCTCGCTCGGGTCGGCCGTTTTGTAGTGCAGCGTGTGATCGAGCCGCAGCTTGCCGTTTTCCACGTCGGGCAAAATGCGCGCGCCGTCCTTAATGATATACGCCACCGAAGCGTCGGACGCCGTGCGCGTCTGGATGTAATACGATTTGCCATACGGCACCGTGCCGAAACCGACGAAGCCATAGGCGTCGGACACGGCCGTGCGCTCGATGTGCTTGCCGTTGTCGGACGTGCCGGTGAGTTCAAACGTCACACCGGCCGGGATCGGCGCGCCGGTCTCCGCGTCGACGGCATAGAACCACGCGACGTCGGACGAGGCGCTCAGCGGCGTGGAGGCCAGCGACGGCTTTTCATCCTGCAGGTAGTCGAACGTGGAGTACATCGTCGGCGACCAGCTCTTGTTCTTGAAATTCGTGACGAGCTGCGACTTGTCGCCGTTGGACTTGCGGATCTCCAGTTCCTCGAGCAGCGTCGTCAGGTACGCCGTACCGCCGCGCGTGACGGTGAACGAAATGTTCGCCATGGTCTGCGGCGACGTGGTGGCAAACTCGCCGCCCTGCGATGTCGTGAACGTATCGTGGAACTCAAAGTCGCCCGCGTTGTTTTTCGTCGAGGGCGAGGTCATGTTCGGGAACTTGCAGCCGTCGGCATTGACCGACAGGCACTGGCTGTCATACAGCACATGGCCCGTAATCTCGTTGACGGAGCCGGATGTCAGCCGGAACCAGTAGGTATACGAAAAAGTATCGCCGACATGAAATGTCCGCGTTGCGCCGGAGCGCGTGTAGACGACCAGCTCGTCGCCGGTGTCCGCAGGCGTGTCACCGTCAGCGGCGAACGCCTGCAGGCCGCAGACGGACACGAGCATGACCAGCGTCAGCAGCAGCGCCAGGAAACGTTTCATTGCATTACCTCCTCTTTCGGTCGTGCCGAATCGTACAGGGATACGGTTTTATCATATCAGGGATTTGCGCATGATGCAAACAAAAGTTGCAAAAAAATGACGAATTTAAAACAGACTCATCTGGCTGCTGTCCGGCATCTCGCCGAGCGCGCCCATGGCGCGCAGCTGCTCCAGGTGCGTCTGGCTGACCTTCGGGCAGGCAGCCGAGAGCTCCTCGACCGACACGAACTCTCGCCCGTCGGCACGGCAGGCCACGAGATTCCACGCCGCGCTCTCACCGAGACCGGAGATGGCCACGAACGGCGGCAGGAGCTTCCCGTCGCGGATGAGGAACTTCGTCGCGTCGCTCTCATAGAGGCTCATGGGCGCGAACTCAAAGCCGCGGAGGTTGAATTCGTACACGGCCTCCAGCGTCACGAGCAGGTCCTCCTCCTTGGCCGTGAGCGTGGGCTTGTTGCGCAGCTCGTTGATCTTGCGGCGGGTGTAATCGAGGCCGCGCGTCATCATGTCGGCGTCGAACGAATCCTTCTGGCTGCGGCGATAGAAATATGCGCTGTAAAACGCCAGCGGCTCGTGCACCTTGAACCACGCGATGCGAAACGCCATCATGACGTAGGCCACCGCGTGCGCCTTCGGGAACAGGTAGGCGATCTTGCTCAGGGACGTGATGTACCACTCCGGCACACCGTGCTCCTGCATCGTCTCGACCCAGCCGTCCTGGAAGCCGCCGCGCTTGACCTTGCCCTTGCGGACGCTCTCCATGATCTTGAACGAGAGCTTGGCGTCCATACCGCGGCTGATGAGGTAGAGCATGATATCGTCGCGGCAGCCGACCGTCTGGTTGACCGTCGCCGTGCCGGACATGATGAGATCCTTCGCATTGCCGAGCCACACGTCCGTGCCATGCGAGAACCCGGACAGACGCACGAGGATGTCAAAGCCCTTCGGCTGCGTGTCGACGAGCATCTGGCGCGTGAAGCCCGTGCCGAACTCCGGGATGCCAATCGTGCCAGTCTTGCCGACAATCGGGTCGTCGTCCGTCAGGCCGAGCGGCGCCGCGCTGCAGAAGATGCCCATGGTTTCCGGATCGTCGAGCGGGATCTCGCGCGCGTTGACGCCGGTCATGTCCTCAAGCATGCGGATCATGGTCGGGTCATCGTGGCCGAGCTCGTCGAGCTTGAGGAGGTTCGCCTCCATGCAGTGGTATTCAAAATGGGTGGTGATGATGTCGCTGTTCGGATCATCGGCCGGGTGCTGCACGGGGCAGAAATCCGTGACGTCCTTGTCCTGCGGGATGACGACGAGGCCGCCGGGGTGCTGGCCGGTCGTGCGCTTGACGCCGACGCAGCCGAGCGCGAGGCGGTTCATCTCCGCCTTCGGCAGGGTCTTGCCGCGCTCCTCGAGGTACTTGAGGACATAGCCGTAGGCCGTCTTTTCCGCGAGTGTACCGATGGTGCCCGCGCGGAAGACCTGCGTCTTGCCGAACATCTCGACCGCGTGCGCGTGGGCGCGCGCCTGATATTCGCCCGAGAAGTTCAGGTCGATATCCGGCACCTTGCCGCCGCCGTAGCCGAGGAAGGTCTCGAACGGGATATCGAAGCCATCCTTGACATACTTCGTACCGCAGACGGGGCACATTTTGTCGGGCATATCCGCGCCGCAGCCGTACTCGCCCGCGTGGAACTCGACGTTGCGGCACTTGGGGCAGCGATAATGCGGCGGGAGCGCGTTGACCTCGGTGATGCCGGCCATGTACGCAACGAGCGATGAGCCGACCGACCCTCGCGAGCCGACGAGATAGCCGCACTCGAGCGAGCGCTGCACGAGCTTCTGCGCCGACATATAAACAACGTCGTATTTGCCCAGAATACTGCCGAGCTCAACGTTCAGGCGGTCGACGATGAGCTGCGGCAGATCGTCGCCGTAAAGCTCATGCGCTTTCCCCCATACCATGCGGTTGAGGTCTTCCTCCGAATTTTCCAGGCGCGGCGGAAACAGTTTGCCCTTGGGCAGCAGCTCGATATCCTCCACCTGCTCGGCGATGGCACGGGTATTCGTCACGACGACCTCGTAGGCCTTCTCCTTGCCGAGATAGTCGAATTCCTTGAGCATTTCGTCGGTCGTGCGGAAGTAGAGCGGGACAGGCTCGTTCGCGTCGGTAAATTTCTTCGAGGCGAGCAGGATATGGCGGTAGATCTCATCCTCGGGGTCGAGGAAGTGAACGTCGCCCGTCGCGCAGACGGGTTTGCCGAGCTCTTCGCCAAGCTTGACGACCGTGCGATTGAAGTCCTTGAGGTCCTCGTCATCGCGCACCGTGCCGTCGCGCACCATAAAGCGGTTGTTGCCGAGGGGCTGAATTTCCAGATAGTCGTAGAACGAGGCGATGCGCTTGAGCTCGTTCCAGTCCTTGTGGTCGACGATGGCGCGGAACAGCTCGCCCGCCTCGCACGCCGAGCCGATGATCAGCCCCTCGCGGTGCGCGATCAGCTCGCTTTTCGGGATGATCGGCACGCGCTTGAAGTATTTGAGGTTCGACGCCGAAATGAGCTGGTAGAGGTTCTTGAGACCCACCTTGTTCTTGGCGATCAGAATGATGTGCTTGGGGAAGCGGCTGCGCTTCGCGCCCAGCGGACGGAGCTTCGTCATCTCGTCGTTGATCTGCTGAAGGCGCGTCACGCCGCGCTGCTCGAGCATGACGAAAAACTTTGCAAGCATCTGCGCCACCGGCACCGCATCGTCGGACGCGCGGTGGTGGTTGAACTGCGGGAGCTGCAGGTGGTCGGCCACGATATCGAGCTTGAATTTCGTCAGCTCCGGCAGCAGATTCTGCGCGAAGATGAGCGAATCGAGGTACGTCGGGTCAAACGGAATGCCGCACTTTTTGCAGCCCGCGCGGATAAAGCTGATATCGAACTCTGCGTTGTGTGCGGCGAGCGGGCGGTCGCCCGCAAAGTCGAGAAACGCGTGCAGTGCATCCTCCAGCTTCGGCGCGCCGCGCAGCATATCGTCTGTGATGCCGGTCAAGCCGATGATCTCGGGCGAAAGCCTGCGCTCGGGGTCAACAAAGGTCTGGAACGTGTCGACGATTTCGCCGTTTTTCAGGATGACCGCACCGATCTCGGTAATCGCGTCATGCGCGACTTTCAGTCCGGTCGTTTCAATGTCGAAGCAGCAGATCTCCGTCGAAAAATCGCCGTCCTGCGGGCCGTGCACGCAGATGCGGTCGTCGATATTGTTGAGAAAATAGCCCTCACAGCCGTAAAGGACTTTTATTTTACCCTCACCGGCGTGCCAGGCATCCGGGAAGCTCTGCGCCACGCCGTGGTCCGTGATGGCGATGGCGGGCATCCCCCACTTGACGGCGCGATTCACGACTGTGGTCGTATCGGTCAGCGCATCCATGTTGGACATACGGGTATGCAGATGCAGCTCCACTCGCTTCTCTTCCGCCTTGTCCATGCGCTCCTCGTGGTCGATCTGCATGATATCCTGCGGGTTGAGCTGCATATCCTTGCCGTCGAAGGAAAGCTCCATGCGGCCGCTGACGCGCAGCCACATACCGTTGGAGATCCTGCCGTTCAGCTCGACCGCTTCGCGCTCGGGCATACTGCGGCGGATGATGAGAGAGCCCTCGTAGTCCGTGATCTCAAGCAGCATCGTCCAGACGCCGGCACGCCGCGTCTCATGGCAGTCGAACTTGAAGACCTTGCCCTCGACCACAACATGGCCGGCCTTGGGCGTCAGCTCACTGATGGGGAGCACACGTCCCTTGGCGATCTCATGGCCCAGAATGACGCTGCCGCCGCCGCTCACCTTTCGCCCCGCGTTTTTCATCATGTCGGGAAAGGCCTCCGCGGTCGACTTGACGCAGATGCTCACGCGCTTTAAGTCGTAGCTGCGCGCAAGAAGCTGCTCGATCGTCTCGCGTGTCGCGTCGGTCATCTCCGCGCGCACGGTCATGTCGAGCGTCATCGTTCGCTTTTCCGGCTCGAGCACCATGTTCGTGACCATCGCCGCATTGAGCGGGACGCGCAGGTCAAAATCCGGCGAAAAGTCGGTGAATAATTCAAAAAATGGAATCTTTTGTGCCATAGCAACAACCTTATCTCAGTCTCTCTGTCAGTTTGCTCAGAGCTTGTCGATCTCCTGCATCAAAGCGTCCACAAGCTTTTCCTGCGGCACTTTGTAAAGGATTTTTCCTTTTTACGTTTCTCATGCTCGGAAGCGGAGAAATGCCAGGCTTCACGCTTTAGTTTCAGATAGCTTTCATACACTTTGGCATCCAGCGAACCTTCTGCGACCGCTTCCAGAACAGCACAACCGGGT
>ENA-OWPF01001388-OWPF01001388.1-human-gut-metagenome-genome-assembly--contig:-NODE-1388-length-21405-cov-4.340328_pt1 | contig 21405 bp, 18 predicted proteins | sample MGYA00248261_ERZ651840 | MGnify/ENA primary metagenome ERZ651840 (study PRJEB26924, sample SAMEA4378268) | human gut metagenome | biome: human gut; feature: human-associated habitat; material: faeces... | reverse complement strand
CGGTATCCCAGGTCTGTGCAAGCAGTGTACCGATCGGCCATGCGGTTGCATACTGGTAATAGGTCTGATCGCCATCTTTGTATTTCTGTGTAATACGAAGACCTGCAGGTCCGTCAGACAGGTTTACAGGGGTGATGCCTTTTGTATCGTTTCTCCAGGTAGATCCTGCCACACCTTTAACGGTTGCATCACCTGAATGACCGTTCACCAGTTCTGCCAGTTCTTCCAGTGACAGTGCAGATACAAACTGTTCAATACTGAGCTTCTTAAGTTTAACGTCCATCAGCGTCGCTTTGCTGAAATCACCGTCAAATTTTTTAACGTGCTCGTTGTATGTTACTGTATAGTCGGAGCTGTTTGCATTTCCTTTTTCAACACGGCTGATCTCGCCTGTTGCTCCGTCTTTGTTTTCTGCGATCAGATATTCTGTCTGCGTTGTATTCGATACGTATACATCGACATCTTCGTTTTCTTTGATGATTTCCGGTGCTTTGTAACCTGTGAAATCAACTGCGATCGTGGATGCTGCTGCGATCTCATCTGCTTCACCGTCGTATGTGATCGGTGTTGCACCTTCGGTTGTCATCGGCTCGAGTGTCGGATATTTCTCATCATCTGCAACGTTCGGATTATCTTTTACCGGAACCATCAGATTGCTGTACTGTTCTGTGATCGTATCTTCCGCTACGCTGATCTTGCCTGCTACATGTGTGTTTCTGGAAGAATTACCGACACGGATGATGTAATCGCCGTCCTCCATCACGTATGCTGCCTTGTCTGTATCGTAAGATCCCATCTCTGTTGTATCGTATGTGATCGTCAGTACCTGAGATTCTCCAGGTGCCAGCTCGTCTGTCTTTGCATATCCTGCCAGCTCCTGATACGGTTTGTCCAGATTGCCTTCCGGGGCTGAGAAGTAAACTTCTGCTACTTCTTTACCGGATACGGAACCTGTATTTTTCACTTTAACCTTAACGGTTACTTTGTCTTTGTCTGCTGTTACAGACTGTGTGCTCATTGCAAATTTAGTATAAGATCCGCCATAACCGAATTCGTAAGCTACGTCTTTACCAAAGGTATCATAATAGCGATATCCTACGAAAATATCATCGTTGTACAATTCCTGTGCATTATTTCCATCCTCATTTGCAAATCCTGCACTGGATGGGTTGTCATCAAAATTAACCGGCCAGGTATCTGTTAATTTACCGGATGGATTTACGGTACCGTTTAATACTTCTACCAGTGCATCACCGCCGGTCATACCTGCCTGAGACATCAGGAGCATGGAATCCAGCCCATTGATCTCACTGAAGAACTTAGTATCAATGATTCCGCCTACGTTCAGGACAACAACTACGTTATCAAATGTTTTTCCAAGCAGTTCCAGATTGGCCCGCTCATCATCCGATAAGAGATAATCACCTTTTCCGGAAGAACGGTCTGATCCTTCACCTGAGTTACGTGCAATAACATAAATTGCAGTATCTGTCTGATCTGCCGCTGCTTTGATCTGGTCTGCCGCACCTTCTGTCTGTTCATAAACCGGTTCATTCACCCATTTAAATCCCCAGCCCTGACTTGTGCCGCCGCCGTTTGCTGTCCAGAGCTCATGCATCTGGTTTACAAAATCTGCATTCACGATATCATATCCGGCATTTTCAAAACCCTGCTGTACGGTAACATTGTCACGCTGGTTTACAGCACCGGAACCGGTACCGCCTTTGATGGTGTTGTAAACACCCTGTCCGAACAGTGCTACTTTTGTTCCCTTCTTTGCTGAAATCGGCAGTGAGTTGTTCTTGTTTTCCATCAGGACCATGCCCTGTGCTGCGATGTTTTTAGCCGCGGTCTTATGGTCAATCTCACGCTGGCTGATATCCGGGTTTGTTGTAGCTGCCATCGCTGTCATGCTTCCGCCTAAGAGCATCGAAGCGGACAATGTGACTGCTATCACTTTTTTTGAAGTTTTCTTCATTCTTTTTCCTCCTTTACTGCTTTACTGCTTTCTTGTTATGTTTTTCGCTTTCCGATGTTGATATTCCATCAACATTTTCTCGTGTGATTTTATTTTATATAACTTTTTTATGATTTTCCATGTAATATTATACGTTTTTCTTGTAAATTTTTATGTTTCCTGTTAGTCCTCTGTTTTTAATCGTTATTTTGAATAAAATATGGTATGTATTTTCTTGTTTTATATATTTTTTATATATTTTCCATATTTTTTGATACAACAGATACACTATCTGTTCGCACTTCCGGTACATCGCAGGTATATTGCACTCCCACTAAGACAAAAAATGCACTCACATCTGTCTCTCGATGCAAGTGCACTTCCTGTTTTAAAAATTTCGTATTGGCTTTTATTTCTTTTTCTTTCTGGACCATACATATCCGCCAATCAGCACGATCAGTGCGATCACTGCGATGATAAGTGGTCTTAAAACATTGGTGTTATCTCCTGTTTTTGCGGATGTAACCGTGCTGCTTCCGCTCTGGGTTCCCGCAGTACTGCTGCTTCCGGAAGATGTTCCGCCGAAGGTGCTGCTGCCACCGGAGGTATTGCTGTTTCCGGAAGGTGCCTCGGTCTGGATACCGGAGCCGCCCTGGTTATCCGATCCACTTCCGTTTCCGTTGTTTCCATTATTGGATGCTGTCTCGGTCTGTGGTTCTGTGGAGGAATCATTTCCGCCATTGTTGTTTCCGTTATTGTTGCTCTGTCTTCCCACCGCTGCGTTCAGCGGTACATCGGTCACGGCAACGGCTGCATTGTTATTCTGCAGTTCTTCCGTCTTTGCGGAAACCGTTACGCTGTCACCGTCTTTAACCGAATCCTGTACCTGGAAAGTCATTTCAAAAAGTGTTCCGTTTGTATCCAGTTCTGTAGAGGATGCAAATACAAACACTGCTTCTCCTTCGGATTTATTGCCACTGACCGGATCGTTAATGTCGGTCAGAACGCCATTCATCATGGAGCCTGCTTCCGTTGATACCAGCTTCAGCTGTGAGCTGTCATACGTCACACGGATCTTGCCGTTTGTAATTTTCGTATCGCCGCTGATATCAAGGGTAACTTTCCACGCATCACTTCCTGCCTGAAGTGTGTCACCGTTTACCGTTACGGTTGCCCCCTCAGCTGCGGATACATTCTGATGCAGGCACAGGATTGCTGCTGCAAACAGCATCATCGCACATAATACTTTTTTCATGGTTTGTTTTGCCTCCTCTGGACTGCATTATTTTACACGGACAGCTTTTTTATAGCCAAATTTTCCGTAATGTTTCTTACCGTCAATGATCTTGTAGGAACGGATTCTTACATAATATTTTGCTCTGCCCTTTCCTTTTACCTTGACTGTCTTTTTCACTTTTGTGTTTTTCTTGATGTTGACGATCTTTACTTTCCTGGTAAACTGTTTGTCGCGTGCAATCTTGATCTGGTAGCCGTCTGCCTGTTTCTTTTTGGACCAGCAAAGGGATACTTTCTTTCTGGAATCTGAAACTGCTTTTTTGATCCTTGGCGGTCTCGGTGCTATGTAGAAGGTCATCGTCTTGCTTCCTTCGTATTCTCCGATACCTTTGATCGTAACGCTTGCTTTTCCGATCTTTTTATTCTTTTTGTAAGTCAGTGCATAATCTTTGGCTTCTGTCAGTGTTTTTCCCTTATACTGGATCGTCACACCCGGACGAACGGCTCTTCCTGTGTAAGTCTGATCTTCGATTTCGGCGATCTGTGTAGCATTCAGGCTGATCTTCTTTTCCGGTGTTGGTGTCGGCTCAATCTTGTCGATCACTTCGCTTCTGTACTGAAGATCTTTGATGCTGACATTAATATCCGATCCGCTTGTTTTGTTCCACTCTTCTGCTTTCAGGTTCAGACCTGTATCTTTGAGATCAAGTTTCTCACTTGCGGAGAATGTCATGGTCACCAGATTGCCGCTGACTTCCTGCTCTCTGGAAGAAGCAAATACAAACACGATCTCACCTTCTGCTTTGTTTCCGTCGATCGGATCGTTGATAACCGTCTGAAAATTACCTTTTTTCAGTCCATCTCCTGCCTCTGTCTTTACCAGATGCAGTTTGTCGGCTGCGTATGTAATCCTTAATTTTCCGTTGCTGATCTTGCCCACGTTCTCTGCTTTACAGGAAACGGTCACGATACCACTCTTTGCCTGAACGGCATCCAGATAAATTCTGGCGGTATCTGCTGCCCTCACAGCTCCAACGTTCAGTGTCAGAATCAAAAACATCGCCAATACTACAGAAAAAATCTTACTTTTCTTCATTCTTTTTACCTCCTTTTTGATTTCGATTCCTTTCTGTGCCTTAGTGAATCTATTTTATCTGATTTCTCGGTAAATTTCCATAGATTTTTATTAGATTTGGTTGAAATTTTTTTAGATTTTTTCTAACTTTTTTCTATTTTTCCACTTTTGTAAGAGGAATCATATAATATCTTTCATTTTCAAGGTTCAGTTTCTCTACACTGCCGTTATGAAAAGCCAGCACATCTATGAACTGCATCAGTGCTTTTGCATGCAGTTTTGTATCACACAGAACACTTCCGAGGATCTTATCTTCATCCACCAGTTCGCGTACTTCTTCGATTCCGTCGATTCCGACCACCTGCACTTCGGTGCATCCTTTTTCTTCGAGTGCTTCCCAGGCTCCCAGTGCCATGTCATCATTATTGCTGATGATCACTTCAATCTGGTTCGGATACTCTTTCATCCACTGCCGTACGATCACGTTCGCCTGATTTTTTTCCCAGTTTCCGGTGCTGCCTGCGATCTGCTGCGTCGGGATTTTTTTGTTTTCCAGCTCTTTCAGCACCCACTCTGAACGGATCAGCGTGTCCTGATGACCGGACTCTCCTTCCAGCATGGCAAACTGTATGACGCCGTCACCATTCCGGTCGATTTTACTGCGGTTTTTTTCCAGTGCATCTGCAATTACATCTGCCTGCAAAATAGCAGACTGTTTTGCATCCGATCCTTCATAATAAATCTGATCACTCCGGAAAATGTCTTCCCGCACCGGCTCTCTGTTGAAAAATACAACCGGAATATCCGCCTGCGTCGCTTTGTCGATGATCACAGCCGCATTGGTGCGATCCACGATATTGACCAGCAGAAGATCATAGTCCAGACTGATGAACTGATCGATCTGGTCGTTCTGCTCCTGCTGACTGCCCCTTGCATCGGCGATCTTTTTGCGGATCTCCACGCCTGGATGGTCTTTTTCGTACTGAAAAATTTCATCCTCGAGATAACCGCAGATCTTGCTGACATAAACATCTTCTTCGTTGTATACAGCCACCCCGATCTTGACCTGCTTTTTGCTGTTCTCACTCTCCGCTGTCTTTGTACATCCAAAGACCAGCATGCACAGACCAAGTACTGCGATGGCTGCCTGCAGTTCCTTTTTTGACCCCATTTGTTTTTGCCTCCTTCTTCCACCTTGTAAAGCGGACATTAACTCCTGCGATTTTATCAATAGATTGGAAACAGAAAATCATACTTTTCTTTTATATTGTCCTGCGTGATCCACTCGCATTTTGTCTTTGTGAGATGATCCACTTTCTTTCCTTCTATGGAGTAAACAGCAGACTTCACTGCATAAATCCCGAAAGAATACATGCTGTATGCCATAACGCCTTCCACTTTCCCTTCCCGGATCCCCTGCAATACCTCATCGGAATAACCGATCCCATAAATGACCTGGTTTTTGCTTTTCAGATAGTCTGCCGTCTCTTCTGTAATCTTTGGAGAACTGCAGATAAACACAGCCTGCTGCTTCCTGTCCCGATATTTTGCAAGATTTGGAAGTGTCATTTTCTTTTTCTCGATTGCAATCCCCTGGTTCTGAAATGTTTCCTGAAAGATTGTCCACATTCGCTCCGACATTTCTTTCTCATCCGTTAAATATACCACCGGCTCTTCTTCCTGACGCTTCTGATGGATTTTTTCTGCCAGACATTCTGCCATATCCTGCACATCAAACCAGACACGGATCGTTTTTTCTTCTGTTCCGCCCGGATTCACCAGGATCAGCGGGATTTTCTTCTTTTCTGACTGCAGATAAGAGAGAATCTGTTCTTCTTTTTCTGAAAACACGATCAATGCCTGAGAGCCGTTTTTGATCTCACGGTCTATGTACTCTTTGATCGTGTCATAATCTTCCTCTATCTCCAGATACTCGACATCCACACGCTTTGCATTTGCTGCTTCCTCAATACCTCTTTTAAAATCTTCTACCTGACTGTTTTTTCTCTTGATCCCGATCACAGAAATCTTTGTGATATCTCTTTTCGTCTCTCCGCCAAACAAATTTGAATACGAGAGAAACATAAAAACAACCATCAGAATCCCCACGCACACAATACCGATTTTCTTTGCCCTTCTCATTCTTTCTTTTCTCCATACATAATTGCCGGAAGATGCAGCAGGATTTCTGTTCCCTCATCTTCCTCTGAAATGATCTGTACCCCGTATTCTTTTCCAAAGTGCAGCTGAATCCTCTCGTGTACGTTTCGTACACCAATGCCGTTTCCTTTTGCCGTCTTTAATTCTTTCGTGTAATCCAGAAGTGCCTCTGCCTGTTCTTTTGACATCCCCATACCGTTGTCTTTCACAGAAATGTAGAGATCCCCGTCTTTTGTATAGGCATGAATCACGATCTCACCATCGCCGTACATCCCTTCCAGTCCGTGATAAAGTGCATTTTCCACAATTGGCTGAACGATCAGTTTAATGACCTGAAAACATTCTGTGCCAGGATCTTTTTCAATCCGGTACGTAAACTGATCTTTTGCACGAAGTGACTGGATCATCAGATAATTCCTTGCATGTTCCAGTTCATCTGCTACCGTGATGATATTTTTTCCTTTGCTGAGGCTGATACGCAGAAATCTTGCCAGTGCCGTAACCATGCCTGCGGCATCTTCTTTTCGGTTTTCCTCGATCATCCACACTACAATGTCCAGCGTATTGTAAAGAAAATGTGGTGTAATCTGTGCCTGAAGACTGTCCAGTTCACTCTTTCTTTTGGCTTCCTGCTCCTGGATCACTTCCCGCATCAGTTTTTTGATCCTGACTGTCATCTTCTGAATAGAGCGTCCCAGATGATACACTTCAAAACTTCCGGCAGTATGGACTTTGATATCCAGCTCTCCGGCTGAAATTCGTTTGACATCTTCCTCCAGGTTGCAGATCGGTCTTGTCAGCACCATTGAAATATACGATCCGACAACCTGGAAAAACAGAACTACCTGACAGATGACCGCCAGCACAAAAAAAGTACTTTTGATCCCATAACTTCTAAGTTCTTCTTTCCCGATCACACGAATGATCTTCCATCCGGTGTATCCCACCGTCTTGACACTGCAGAACACCTGCTGTTTCCCGATTTCTGTTTCATAGGATCCATCCTGATATTCAGCCAGTGTTTCTGGCGGTTTTTCTATAATCCCACTGTTTACAAGGGCGTGCCTGGGATGGTAGATCAGTTCTCCGTTTGAATCCATCAGAAAAGAATACTGGTTCATATCATCTGTTGAGTTCCTGAAAACTTCAGATAATGCACTGTATTTTATATTGATGAGCAGCACTCCGCTCAGCACCTGATTTCCGTGCGTGATCTGCACAAAACGGCTCATCGGGATCACCCACGGAAAACTGCTGTTATGTTCAAAGCAATCCTGTATCTGCGGTCTGAAAAAATGAATGTTCTCACTTCGCTCAAGTGCACTGGAAAACCATTCTTCCTGCATAACATCTGAGGAAGCGGCAGATGACAGTGCCGGCATGACCTGCAAAAGTGTCCCATCCTCCTGAAACAGGGCAATGCTCTCCACATAATCTTTGTAGCCGTCATACATCGCCTGAAACATCTGTTCCATCTGTCCTCTGTCGTTTCCCTTGATGATATTATAATAAAGTGTATCTGATAGACGCATCATACTGTGCAGATACTGTGACATAGATACGTTGATCTGTTCTGCCAGCTCCTGATTATCCTGAACGATGATCTGTGCCTGCTTTTCCTGCTGAGACTTTGAGACAAAAAATCCTACAAAGACAGCGACAAGCAGCGTCAGCGTCAGAATGATCACATACAGAATATTCTGCATACTCTGTTTCGGCAGAAACTTCCGAAAGTCCTGTCTGATTTTCCCCCACATACAACCTCCCGTCTATTGCCCCTGTCTGCGGCACTGGATCGGGGACATTCCATATTTTTTCTTAAATACATGGCTGAAATATCCGGATTCCAGATAGCCCACTTTCTGGGCAACTACATAGATTTTTTCACTTGTCTCTTTTAAAAGCCGCATGGCTTCTTTCATTCTGGTGTCCGTCAGATACTCTACGAAACTCATGCCGGTCTCTTTTTTGAACAAGCTGGAAAAATAGGTCTGTGTCAGTCCGACTTCAGCAGCAATCTTTTCCAGTCCGATATCCGGATCTCCGAACTCTTCCTGGATTTTCTGTTTTGCCTCTTCAATGATACCTTTCGCCTTGTTCTCACGTTCCCGCCCCTGGCTGGCATTTAAGCGGATGCACTGTTCTTCCAGCCATTCCATGAACGTATCCGCACTGGCATACTTCTGCATGATCTCCAGATAATTCGGAATCCCGTCAAAGACTTCTTCAATCTCAAGGTCCTGCTGTCTTGCAAAAACAAGAAGTGCATTGATGACGCTCATGCTGTACGCCTGATAACTGCTGCTGCTCATATCGGCTTTGATCAGATATTCTTTCATTTTTCTGATCACGGCATGAATATCTTCTTCTTTTCCGAATTTTACTGCCGTAAACAGCTTGTCCTGTGCTTTCTCATCAAACAACAGGATCACCTGCTCGGATTTGTCAATATCTTCCATATAAATGACATCTCCGTCCTGCGACATTTTGCGGTAGGAGAGTGCTTCTTTGGCTTCTTCAAAAGATTCTTTCACTTTGATCAGCTCATCTTTGATCTTTCCGACACCGATCGCTGCCTTGATCTTCATCACACGTTTGCTCTCTTTTGCAATATCATTGAGCTTTAAAAGAATCTTTTCCATTTCTTCCGGTTCATTCATACCAAACAGAATACATTCCCCGAGCGGATTGTAAAAAGCTTCATAATAAATATCATCCGATATGGAATTTCGGATCAGATTGCGGATGTAGATGGATGCCAGCTGGCTGTCCATGGTTTCTCCATGGTCTTTCTGCTCGATCTGATAAATCTGTGCCAGTGCCGTTGCCCAGTATTTATATTCTCCCATGCGGATCAGCCCTGTCTTTTTTTCTTCCTGAAGTGCTTTTGCCTTGATATTTCCAAGTACCAGCCGGTTCAGGAAATTTTCCCTTATGATCGGCTGATTTTCCAGATACAGGTTTCGAAGCTTCTGGATGCTCTGCTTTTCTTCCAGCTCGGTATCCATTTTGTCTTTGACTTTCTGAAGAACTTCTGACATTTCCCTGGCATTGATCGGCTTTAGAATATAATCCAAAACGCCATGGATCAGTGCTTCTTTTGCATACTGGAAATCATCATACCCGGAAATGATCACCAGCTTTATGTATGGATATTTTTCTTTGATCTTATGCATCAGTTCGATTCCGTCCATAAAGGGCATCCGGATATCGGTAAACACGATATCTACATCGTGATTTTCCAGAAATTCCAATACATCCAGTCCATTTAAGAATGCTCCGACTACCGAGAATCCGTACTTTTCCCAGTCCAGCGTTCTCTGTATGCTCCGCAAAACCTCCGGTTCATCATCTGCCAACACAACCCTGTAGTTCACTTTCTTTCACCTCTCCTTTTAGCTATCCATTCACTTTCATTCTCCAACCTGAAAGATATTTATTTTTCAACGTCCCATTCACCAGTTTTCCCCAGCCGAGCGGGTAACCATCCACACAGACCAACTGCCAGCCTTTCTCTTTTCCACACTCCAGATCCGAGACATCCACCGTTTCCCCCTTCAGATAACGGATCACTCGCTCATCCTCTGCCGGAAAATCAATACTGGAGGCAAATTCTTTTTTCTGTAATACCATCGCAAATGCCTGTGACGGCTCGAAGCGGTCTTTTCGTATCTCCCCAAGATAGAGTCCGTTTCGCACAAAGACCAGATTTTTTTTACCTTCCACACCTTCCGGGAGGTAATAGGCAAACCCTTTTCGCACCTCGATGCGTTTCCAGTCAACTTCTGCCTTTACATCGGCAAAAAAGCTCTCCAGAACGGCCTGTTCCTGTCTGGTGCATCCTGCCGCCTCATTTCTTTCCTTCTGATCTTTTCGTCCTTTTTTTGCTTTTTTCTTTTTCTTTTTTACATCATCCTGATCCGATGGCTCTTCGTCTGCTTCCGAAATATATGCGGATGATTTTTCTGGTGAAACATCATCCATTTCCGGTGTCCGACTCTTCTGCATCAGAGCCACAAAATGTCCTTCGCCGTCCATATGATGCGGCCAGATACGTACACATTTTTTCAGTTCCGGATTGCCGTCTGCAAGATCCGGTCTTCCCTCGGAAAATCCTTCGTATCCTTTCATCGGGATCAGCTGCATTTCAGGAAATTCACGCAGCACCCATGCGATGATCTGCTCATTCTCTTCCGGTGAAAAGGTACAGGTCGAATAGATCATCATGCCGCCCGGTTTCAGCATGGAGATCGCCTGTTTTACGATCTCTCTCTGCATTTTGGCACATTCCGGCGGTTTTTCTTCACTCCAGACGCGTGCCGCTTCCGGATTTTTACGGAACATGCCTTCCCCGGAACACGGGGCATCCACCAGGATTTTGTCAAAATACGCCGGAAACTGTTCGGCGATCTTTGCCGGCACTTCATTTAAAAGAAAGGAATTCGGAATCCCCATCACTTCAATGTTTTTCAGAAGTGCTTTCACCCTCGAAGCACTGATGTCATTTGCCACCAGAAGTCCTTCCCCAAACAGTTTTGCCCCAAGTTCCGTGGCTTTGCCGCCCGGAGCCGCACAGAGATCCAGTACACGCTCCCCCGGACCTACCGGGAGTCTTGAGGCAGTCGTCATCGCACTCGGCTCCTGAATATAATAAAGCCCTGCATAATAATACGGGTGTCTGGTCGGTGCATCTTCCTCTTCATAATAAAATCCATTTTCCACCCACGGAATCTGTGTCAGATGAAAAGGCACCAGTTCTTTAAATTCTTCTACGGTGATCTTTGCTGTATTCACCCGCAGGCCATAATGACGCGGTTTTTCAAATCCAGCCAGAAAATCATCATACTCCTCACCCAAAATTGCTTTCATTTTTTTCTGAAATGCCTCCGGCAAATACATCCTTCTGTTCTCCTTCTTTTTTGTTTTTATCTTTTACTCTACACTTTTCAGTGACTCTACCATATCGATCTTTTTCAGTTTGAAATACATCACACCGTTTACCAGAATGGAAAATCCATAGGTGATCAGGGCGGATATCACATAACTGAACACGCTGATGTTCCGTCCGAACATACAGACATCCACTTCCACGGTCACAATGATAAAGCGGTGCAGCAGTATACCGAGGAATATTCCGAAAATACTTCCAAGGATCGTCAGCAGAATATTTTCCCGGTAAACGTAAGCTGATACTTCTTTGTCATAAAATCCAAGCACTTTGATGGTCGCAAGCTCTCGCTTTCGTTCATTGATATTGATGTTATTGAGGTTGTACAATACCACAAATGCCAGCATACCCGCAGAAAGGATCAGCACACCGATCACGGAATCCAGTGCAGTCAGCATATTATCAAGCTGTTCTTTTGTGTTGCCCGTATAAGTGACACTCAGTGCCGCATCACATTTCATGGCACGTTCGCCTGCTTTTTCTGCGATGCTCTCATCCCGGTCTGTCACACGGTAGAGAATACTGTTGTACTGTGGTTTTTCTCCGTAAAGTTTCCGATACATATTCTCAGTCATATACGCAAAATGTGACATATAGTTTTCACATATTCTGTTGATCGGAATCTTTACACCGCTGTGTTCTCCTGTCATCTCCACAGAATCTCCTACCGAAACGCCAAGCAGTTTTCCTGCTTTTTCGGTGAGGATCATACCCTGATCATCAAGCTCATAGGCTTCTTTTGTCGTTCTGCTGCGGAATTTCACAAACTCATCAATCGACACATCATCCGGCACGACCATCAGATAGACATCCAGTTTTTTGTCAGCGGACGCAAACTCTACCTTTTTCATGGATACTTCTGCAAACGCTTCCACGCTTCCGTCATCAGCAAGCTCCTGTTTCAGTTCGTCCTGCCCGCTCTGATCTGCATCTGCATCCAGAACAATCATGCCATCGTAAACCTGAATATCCTGATACTGCAGAATTGCCACATCCATAATGGAATCACGCAGTCCGAATCCAACCAGCAGAAGTCCCATACAGCCGCCGATTCCGATAATTGTCATGAAGAATCGTTTCTTATAACGGAACAGATTGCGTACGGTTGATTTCCAGGTAAAACTTAAATGTTTCCACAAAAACGGAATTTTCTCGATCCAGACACGTCTGCCCTGTTTTGGTGCAGGCGGACGCATCAGAACGGCCGGCCATGCATGAAGCTCACGTATGCATGCTTCCAGCGTCGCGATCATCGTACAGAAGATCGCCGCTCCGGCTGCGATAAGAGCAAATTTCATATTATATGGAATACATATCGTATTCATATGTAAATACATGATACCATAAGACCGGATAATAATATACGGTAATATTTTCTCCCCTGCCAGAACGCCAAGGACACTGCCGCCGACCGTCGCAAACAGTGCATACAGCAGATATTTTGCCGCAATGTCCACTTTGCTGTAGCCGAGTGCTTTCATCGTTCCGATCTGGGTACGCTCTTCTTCGACCATTCGCGTCATCGTGGTCAGGCTGATCAGGGCTGCCACTAGGAAGAAAAGAACAGGGAACACTTCCCCAATGCTCTTCATTCGTTCGGCATTATCTCCGTAATTGGTGTACTCCAGCAGATCACTGCGGTCTTCGACCGTCCATTCCGGTTCTTTGATATCATCCACTTCTTTTTGTGCGTCATCAATCTTCTTTTCCGCTTTTGCAATCTTTTTCTCTGCTTTTGCCTTTTTCTTTTCGTATTTACGTTCGCCTTTTGCAAGCTTTTTCTCATTTTTTGCGATCGTCGCTTTCGCATCTTCGATCTGTTTTTGTCCGTCTTCTAATTTCTGCTTTGCATCTTCAATCTGCCGTTTCCCATCGTCAAGCTGTGCCTGTGAGGCGTTTAACTGTGCTTTTTTTTCATTTAACTGGCTTCTCGCTGCACTTAACTGTGCCTCACCTTCTTTTAACTGTTGTTTTGACTGATCAATCTTCGCCTGATTTTCATCCAGTTTTTTCTGTGCCGCATCAAGTTGATTCTGTGCATCATTTAACTGCTTTTCCCCGGCTGTGATCTGTGCCCCGGCTGCATCAAGCTGCGTTTTTGTTGCATCAAGCTCTGCCTTTGCCTGCGTCAGCATTGCTTCCGGAACGCCCTGTTTTTTACTGTTTTCGTACTGGGCAAGATTTTCCTCATACTGAGCCACACCGTCCAGATACGTCTGCTTCTGCTGCTCAAAAGCTGCTTTCTGCTGTGCAAACGTCTTCTGATTTTTCTGTAAACTCTTCAAACCATTTGCAAGCTCTTTTTCTCCTGTGGAAATCTGTTCTTCTGCAGATGCCTTCTGCTTCTGAAATTCACTCTCTTTTTCCGCCAGCTGATTTTCCGCACTCTGAAGCTGTATGCGTCCGTCTGTGATCTGCTGCTGTGCATCGGCAAGTTCCCACTCTTTCTCTGCCAGCTCTTTTTTGCCGTCGTTTAATTCTTTCTCTTTATCGGCAAGCTCTTTTTTGCCGTCCTTCAGTTTCTTCTTTGCATCATCGATCTCTTTTTTCGCATCGGCAAGCTTGTGATCCGCCTCAGCCTTTTTGTCCGCCAGCTCTTTTCTGGCATCGCTCACTTTTTCCTGAGCTTCGTCTTTTATTTCTTCCTGACGCCTGGTACAACGCTCTTTTTCTATGCTTTTAACCTGTTCTTTTGCCTGTGCAACTGTTGTATCATAGGCATCCGTGTAGGCTGTCAGCTCTTTTGCACCTTTCACCTTCAGATAAATCTGCATATAGTAATCGGTCGTAAATGTTTCCTGCGGCACATAGACAAATCCTGCAATCTCACCGTTTCCGACATTGGTGCTGCCGCGGCTGAACGAAATATAGAGCGGGCTGCTGCAAAGTCCCGTGATCGTGAAGGTGTCCGATTTTAAAGTGGCATCCTCATCTTTTTCCAGCTCTTCGCTGATCCGGAAGGTATCGCCGATTTGATAGCCGTTGTGCTCTGCATACTGAACATCCATCAGACATTCGTCCTCTTTTGTCGGGTACTCGCCTTCTTCTATCGTCACCAGATTGCTTTTTTCCGGAATGGATAAGATACGCAGCACTTTCCGCTGTCCTTCTTCCCCTGTCAGCACATCTTTCAGACAGACACCTTCCGCCGTTTCAATGTCTTTTAAGTTCTGCAGTGCCTCCACATCGTCCCCCGTCACACCCATTGTGCCTGTGACCTGAATATCTGAGAGTTCTTTTGCATCAAAATAAGCATCCCCCGAATAACGCATATCCGGTGAGGAGGACTGAATACCGGAATAAAAAGCCGTTCCAAGTGCCACGATAAACAAAATCGATAAAAATCTCGGAAGACTTTTTCGAATCTCCATAAAAAATTCTTTTCGAAGTGCACGTTTTTTCATTCTATCACCACTCTATGTTTTCTATCGGTTCTGGATTTTCGTTCAGATACATTTTCGATACTTTTCCGTTTTTGATCTTGATCACACGATCCGCCATCGGCGTCAGTGCCGAATTGTGCGTGATGACGATCACGGTCATTTTTTTCTGCCGGCAGGTATCCTGCAAAAGCTTGAGGATCGCTTTGCCGGTCTGATAATCCAGTGCTCCGGTCGGCTCATCGCAGAGCAGAAGCTTTGGATTTTTTGCAAGTGCCCTTGCAATGGAAACTCTCTGCTGCTCACCACCGGACAACTGTGCCGGGAAATTGTCGAGACGGTTTCCCAGTCCGACCTCTTTTAATACCTGCACCGCATCAAGCGGCTCCTTGCAGATCTGAAGTGCCAGCTCTACATTTTCCTTCGCTGTCAGGTTCGGCACCAGATTGTAAAACTGGAAAACAAATCCAATGTCATCCCTGCGATATCCTGTCAGCTTTCGCTGGGAATATTTGGCAATATTCTCTCCATCGACCAGCACATCCCCTGAAGTCACCGTATCCATTCCGCCAAGAATGTTCAGCACCGTTGTTTTTCCGGCACCGCTTGGCCCTACCACGACCACAAACTCTCCTTTGTCGATCGCAAATTCTATCTTGTCAACCGCACGGATCTCGACTTCACCCATCCGGTAGATCTTCGAAACATTTTTCAGTTTGACAAAATCTTTTTCAAAATCCTGATTTTTCGCCATCTTGCTTTCCTCCCCAACTTTTATTTGCAAACTTTATACACCTGTCATTTTAATAATCTTCTTCTCTATCGGATAAAGTGTGTTGCTACTCTTTCTTCGGTTTCCGGCAAGCCAAACTTCTCTTTTCCTAAGGCGATACTCTTCATCAGAAATACCATATTTCTTGCAAGTACACGCATGGTCTGTTTTCCTTCTTCGTCCATCTCTGCCTCGCCCTGTGCCCGTCCATGGATTGAATTCCAATACTGGCTGGAAGCAATCGGCATATTTGAGATAGTAAAATATTTATTCAATTCATCAAAGGTCGCAGAACATCCGCCTCGCCTTGCACAGACAACGCTTGCTCCTACTTTCATAGGTTGATCTCCTTTACTATTTTTCTTATCCCTAATCTCTAAATTTCATTTCACATCAAAAAATCATTTCTCTATATAAAATTATTCATCATCTTTAAGCATATAAAACAAATCTTGATATCCTGACTGCACAAGTAATTGTTTGAACCCAGAAAGCACTTCTTCTTTTGTGTAATTATTGTTCTCCAAAAACTCACTGTCTTTTTCACTAAGATGTTGATAAAAAAGAGCTGCCGCCATGACCTCATCTTTGTTTGTATAGTCAATGTTATTTAAAAGAATATTCTCTGCTTCGTTAATCTGGCCTGAATCAATCATGTCAAGAAAACTTTGCAGTTTTTTACCAGATACTTCATATTTGTTTTCTTTTTCAATTTCAACAGAAACATACTTTTTTCCAAACACTAGAGAGAATAATACTCTTACCATTTCTTTTATTATTCGCATAATATAATCTTTTTCATCTGTGAAATCCATTCTTTCACCTGCCACTCAAAATGTGATTAAATATACTCACACCGAGATAATGTAGACCCTCACGAGTTCTACTTACTGCTTTATCGTGTATGCTTTGGATTGACCGAAATCATATCTACTCACAAGTTCTTGTACACTCCACAGTCGTAAATTCCCGAAATAGCCTTCGGTACATACCTACGTTCGCGTTTATTTATGCAACTTCGTAAGTCATGGCATCTCTCAAATTAAGTGCAGCATTGAGATCTCTGTCTTCGACATAACCGCAACTGCATTTAAACATTCTATCTGAAAGCTTTAAATCTTTTTTGACAGTGCCACAGCAGTGACAGGTTTTAGATGATGGATACCATCTGTCTACTACCCGAAGTTCGATTCCATTTTCATTGCATTTAGCTTGAAGCTTTGTTCTAAACTCATAAAACTTCTGTGACGCAACTGCTTTTGAAAGATGTCTGTTTTTCATCATGCCTTTTACATTTAAATCTTCAATCGTAATGTAGGATGGTTTGGTTTTCACTATCTCTGCGATTGTTTTGTTAATGTAGTCGGTGCGGATATGATCTATCCTATGATGAAGTTTCTGTACCTTGGACTTTTGTTTTTGTATATTCGCTCTTTGAGTGGACTCTCCTTTCTGTAAATTTTCATATTTTCGAGAAAGACTTCTCTGTTCCCGAATAAGTTGTTTTTCAAGTTTCTTTAATTTTGCTGATTTGTTAATATTCTTATAAGTTTTACCATTAGAAACAGTGGCGAAATCCTTTAATCCAAGATCAATGCCAATTCCTTCATTGGAATTATCAGCTGTCTTGTTATCCGGCAGTTCTACAAGAACTGAAACATAGTATCTGTCAGCTTTTATTGAAACCGTACCGCTTTTGATTACATATCCATCTTTTGTTGTTGGAATATATCCTTTCTCTTTGATGCGGACCCAACCCAAAGTTGGAATCTTAAGTCTATGCCTTTCACACACGCAATCCTTTGGGTTATTTCTAACGAAATACATTTTTACATCTGATTTACCTTTCTTTTTAAATTTAGGAAAATCACTCTGATGTTTAAAAAATCTTGTAAAAGCAGTACATCCGTCTTCGATGGATCTTTTCACGGCTTTTGAATACGCTTCCTTAATCCATGCTTTATCAGGATTATTTGGAATGTATTCATTGTTAAGCCATACACTAAAGCCCTTACCAGTCATAAACTTTTCACCTTTATCATACAAGGCTTTGTTGTGACAAAGGTAGAAGTTATAGACATATCGGCAAGTGCCTATCGTCTTGTGAATCCTGATTTTCTGCTCCGGTGTGGGATTGATTTCCGTCTTGAAGCTCTTTAACAATTTCTTCATCCCTCTCTATTTGTTTTTTATACTTACGGAGTCCATACAACCTGCAGGAGAACACAGGAAGAATAGAAACAATATCCTGCACGAGTTCTTCTTGTGGTGATAGTTCTTCATTGTTTACGATCACTATGGTCGTATGAAACTTCATGCAAAACTTTTCAAACCAATCATAGCCAAATCTGATAAATCTATCTTTGTGTGTTATGATTATGGTTTTGATTTTTTGTTCCATTACATCATCTAATAATTTATTCCACTTCTTACGATTGTAATTCAGACCACTTCCATATTCTTCCATACATTGGTCTACAATAATGCCTCTGGCATTACAGAATTGACGTAAAAACGATACTTGATTCTGTAAATCATCCTTTTGATTCTTTGTAGAAACTCTTGCATAAATAACTACTTGGCGTATATCATTTTGGGTTTTTATGCCTTTAAATTGAAGATATTGGTCGTAAGTATAATAACGCCTATCCGTTGGAGTCCGATTTGCCTCTAGAATTCCTTCCCTGTCCCAACGCTGTAATGTTTTCACAGAAACACCTATTAATTCAGCAAAATCTTTTGGTTTATAATTCGTGATATTTGACGTGTTCATAATAATACCTCCATAGGTATATTTAAACACATTTAACCATATTAAGCAATATATTTAGTTACTTATAAATTCCTCCTTTCCAGCTATTTAGAAAATTTTCTAATTACTTTATATATATCACTCTGTTTTCCCGTTGTCAATCACTATTTAGAATTTTTTCTAAATAGTTTTTTAGGAACAAGCCATAAACCATGCTGCACGTTCACAGGCGTAATTTTGCGGCTTGATTTTTTCTAATTTTCACATACCGGAATCAGAATTTCGGTCACAAATTTTCCGGTGTCATTTGTGATCCCATAGTCGATGAGGGTGATCTCTCTGGAGAATCCTGCGATTTTGAGCTGATGTTCTTTGATATAGGAGAGAAGTTTCCGATAATATTTTTCTGCCTCCTGATGTCCGCCGCAGAAGCGGATCGATACGCTCAGGGTATCCGGCAACTGCTCGACTTCACCCTGGTAGTTTTCTTCGTCATCCAGCACCAGAAATACCCGGTCATAAGCATCCAGTTGACCGTTTTCCAGCTTTTCTTCGGATATGCCAACACCCACTTTTCCAAGGAAGGTCAGAGAATCCGGCTGGTCTTTTTCCAGACGGCGGATCGCATATTCCAGATCCAGATGCGAATGGATCTTCAGGCTGTCCCGGATCCAGACGATCCGGCAGGCTTTGGTCTGCTGCATGCGGATCTCATCCAGCTTCGATGAGGCCGCATCCTGGATCTGATGGATTCTGTGGTCGATTTTCCGTTCTATGACCTCCAGCTGACGCTTCTTTTCCCGAATCATCTCTTTTTGATTTTGCAGTTTTTCTTCGATCACCTGAATGTCGCGGTTGGCGAGGAAATCTGCAATCTGCTCCAGCGGCATATCGAGCACCCGCAGATAGCGGATCGTATTGAGCACCTCAAACTGGCGGATACCATAGTAACGGTAACTGCTTTTTTCCTCGATAAACTCCGGGACGATAATCCCAATCCGCTCATAATGACGAAGCGTCCCGGTGCTGATATGGAACATTTTTGCCACATCTCCAATGCAAAATAATTTTTCTTCTTCCATGCTTATCCTGCTTTCTGCCATTCATAAACAACGTGTTATCTTACATCTGATCTATGCTTTTTTGAAACTCTCACTGTGCTATCTGCTGTCTGCACATTCTGCAATCTTTTATGCTGTTTTAGCCAGACGAATGCCGCCACGCAGATCAGTGCTGAGAGCAAAGAACCGCAGGCAGTCGCGATCCCCATCGGGAAAAGGGTCTGTGGGAACCATTTTGAGGTCAGGTAAGCTCCCGGGATTCGCACGCACAGGATCGCAACGATGTTGTGGAAAAAGGAAATCCCGGACTTTCCGTAAGCACAGAAGTAACCGCTGAAGCAGAAATGGATCCCGGCAAAAAAGCAGTCAAAAATATAACCGCATATGTACTGGCTTCCAAATGCGATCACAGTCTGATCGGATGTAAACACTCCAACGACCGGTGATGCGATAAACTGGATCAGGATTGCGATAAAAATGCCGAATCCGCCGGCGATCAGCAGAGCGTAGTGAAGCGTCTCTCTGGCACGGTCGTGCTTTCCGGCACCGATATTCTGTGCCGCCAGTGCTGACACGGAAGAAAGCATCGAGGATGGCACAAGAAACAGAAAACTGATGATCTTTTCCACAATACCGACGGCTGCCGCCTGGTTTAATCCTCGACGGTTGGCGATGATCGTAATAACAAGAAATGCGACCTGGATAAACCCATCCTGAAGTGCCACCGGCACGCCGATGTTCAGAATCTGTCCCATCACTCGCCTTTTCGGCCGGAGATTCTGCTTTTTCAGGGCAATCCCCATCTTCTTTTTCCGAATCATAAAAAGCGAGATCACAACGCTGACCGCCTGAGACAGTGTCGTTCCAAGTGCCGCCCCGGCAGCTCCCATGTGAAAAGCTCCCATAAACAGATAGTCAAGGGCAATGTTAATCACGCAGGCGATGGCGATAAAGTACATCGGACTTTTTGAATCACCGAGCCCGCGAAAAATCGAACTGATCACATTGTAAGCGATGATAAACGGAATGCCGACAAAACAGATCGTAAGGTAGATCCTAGTACCTGCCACGGCTTCCTGTGGCGTGGACATAACCTGAAGGATCGGATTCACCAGAAGCAGAAGGATGGCAAACATGCCTGCCGCCACCACAGCAAACAGTGTGACCGTATTTCCGATGGCATTTGCCGCCCTCCTCTTGTCGTTTGCTCCGATCGCCTGACCGATGCTGACGGTCGTTCCCATCGCAAGTCCCACGATCATAACCGTGAGCATGTGCATGACCTGGCTGCCGATTGAGACAGCGGTCGTATCTGCCACGCCTTCAAACTGTCCTATGATAAAAAGATCCGCCATTCCGTAAAGCGTCTGTAAAAAGTAAGATAATAAATAGGGCAGTGAAAAGTACACGATGTTCTTTAAGACACTGCCCGAGGTAAGATTTTTTTCCATAAGGCTATCTAAAGCTCCTTTCCATGTCCGGCAACGTTTTATTCTGCCATTTGTTGCTTTATGATAAACCTTACAATAATTGCAAAGTCAATGCAAGTTTTTAAAATAATTTTTGTACTACAAAGTCTCTTTGATTTTATCCAGCTGCTCTTTCGAAATTTCCGTCACCTGCAAAATCTCTTCTTCTGACATAGTTCCAAGTTTCAGGAGCTTTTTTGCAATTTCCCGGCTTTTTTCTTCCATGCCATATTTTCTTCCCCGCTAAATTCCACTCTGGACTCCACGTTTCATTCCCTGCTGAATTCCATGTTCTTCTACTAAATCCGATAAATTACACATCAAATGCATCTCCTTTCCGAGCTGATCGCTCATATGTAACTCTTTCTGGCTCAATACACGCTTACATTGTGCATCATAACGTGCTTTCACATCATTCAGGGAAAGATTTTCTGAAAACTCATTTGTCATCTTTTTCTCCTGTCATTATAAAATATTTTGTTGTCTTTGTGAACTACCCATTGTCTAAAGCCAATGGGCTTCCTGCTTCGCAGACCTCGTAACCTACTATCTCCACAGGCGTTCATTCGGGCAGTCCCTGCCCTATATTGTTATT
>ENA-OWPF01001383-OWPF01001383.1-human-gut-metagenome-genome-assembly--contig:-NODE-1383-length-21476-cov-6.976425_pt1 | contig 21476 bp, 20 predicted proteins | sample MGYA00248261_ERZ651840 | MGnify/ENA primary metagenome ERZ651840 (study PRJEB26924, sample SAMEA4378268) | human gut metagenome | biome: human gut; feature: human-associated habitat; material: faeces... | reverse complement strand
ATAAGTGTCTTTTTTTGTTTATATATTTGTCTGATTTAATTATACAATTCAGGAAAGAAAAAATAGATAACGTAAAAAAAGTATCTCTTGCTTTATGTTTTATAGGAGCATTTATAGCTGTTACTAATGGTAGATTAGATTTTAAAGCTTTAAATGGATTTGGGTTACTTTTAGGTGTTGGTTCATCTATAACTTATTTATTCATTCATGCCTATAATAAGTAAAACTGCTTTAAAATACTGTGATAGTGTTACATTAATAATATATGGCTTCTTATTTGGAGCTATACTTATACTGCCTATAGCTAAACCAGTTGATATGATAAACTGCTTAGCAAATTCTAAGGCTTTAATATTTGCACTTAGCTTAGGTATTGTTACTGCAGCACTTGCTTATATATTCTATTTAAAAGGAATAGATACTGGTATTGATTTATCATTAGTTGGAGTTTTAGCTAGTGTAGAACTTGTAATATCATCTGTATTAGGTTGGACTATACTTTCAGAAGATTTTTCTTTTATTAAGTTATTTGGAGTATGTTTAATGATGGTATCAGCTTATATAGCAACTAAATCATCAAGTGATGACTCTGTACAAGATGAGTATGAAACTGCTTGCTAAAATTCACTTCGATTGAGCAACGTGTTGGCGAACTATTTTCATTTCGCCAACGATATATACTCGTTCTCACTTCAGATATATCCGTTGCTCAAAAACTGTGAATTTCTAGTAAGTAAAAGAGTATCTTAAATATTTAGGATACTCTTTTGTTATTTAATTTATTACTTAAAGATTTCTACACTTCTATCTAAGATACCTGTAAAATATGCTATAACTAAACCATAATTAGTTATAGGAACATTCTTTTCTTTACATAGATTAATTTTATTTATTACACTTTTTCTATTTACCATACATGCACCACAATGTATTACCATATCATACTTTTCTACATCTTCATCGAAGTCATAACCTACTTTATACTCTAAATTTAACTCTCCACCAGCAATTTTAGTTAACATCCTAGGTATTTTTACTCTACCTATATCTTCATGCGATACATTATGAGTACAACTTTCACATATTAATATTTTATTACCAGGCTTTAAATTCTTTAATTTATTTGATCCTTCTAAAAAGTCGCTAAGCTCTCCTTTTTGTCTTGCAAATAATATAGAAAAGCTAGTTAAATTTATTTCTTTAGGAACTATCTTATCTACTTCTTTAAAAGCTTGTGAATCAGTTATAACTAAATCTATATTTTTAATTTCCTTTAATGCATCTTCAAGTTCTGTATCTCTTACAACGTAAGTTTTTATACCATGGTCTAAACAATCTCTTATTACCTGCACTTGCGGAAGTATAATTCTTCCCTTTGGAGCTTCAGAATCTATTGGTACAACTAAAACTACATTTGATCCATAAGGAAGTAAATCTCCTACTATAGGTTTGTCTTCTTCATCTTGTTCTAAAGACTTTATAAGTTCATCTTTTAATTTATCTATATTTTCATTATTTTTAGCTGATATAAAAAGTGGCTTATCAAAAATGTTATTTATATTACTTCTTTCATCATCACTTAATCTATCTAATTTATTTACAACAACCATGTGCTTTATGTTGTATTTATTAGCTTCTCTTTTCCACTTTTTATAAGTATCTACATCTAAATTTTTTCCATCTACTACATATATAGCAAAGTCTAATCTTTTTAAATACTCAAAGCTTTTTTTAACCCTTATTTCACCTAATTGGCTTTTATCTTCAAGTCCTGCTGTATCTATTAAAAGTACTGGCCCAAATGGAATAAGCTCCATTGCTTTTTGAACTGGGTCTGTTGTTGTTCCTTCAACATTTGATACTAATGATATATCCTGTCCTAGTATTTTATTCATTAATGAAGATTTTCCACTATTAGTGTTTCCATATATTCCAATATGTTTTCTATTTGCATTTGGAGTTGTGTTCATTTTTGCCTCCTAAAGATAAAAATCTCTTTGCCCTTTTTTCATTTTTTCCATACTTTCTTTTGTTAATGACTTTATATCTTCTCTTTCTATATTTTCAACTTCTTTATCTATTATTTCTAAAGACTTTTTATATAGTTCTTCATCACCGTAATCTAGAGTAAACTCAAGTAAAGTCATTAAAGCATTTGGTTCACAGACATATTTTATGTTACCTGATTTTGCTAGGCTCATAAATCTATCTCCTGTTCTTCCTTTTCTATAACAAGCTGTACAATAACTTGGTATATATCCATCACTTAATAATTCTTTTAATATTTCTATTGGACTTCTTTCATCATTTGTTTTAAATTGTTTAACTTCTTTACCTTCTTCTCTTTCTTTATATCCACCAACGCCTGTTGAAGAACCAGCAGATATTTGAGATACACCATATTTTAATAACTCTTTTCTCATCTCTGGTGTTTCTCTTGTTGAAAGTATAAGACCAGTAAAAGGAACTGCTATTCTAAGTATAGCAACAATCTTTTTAAACATTTTATCATCTAATAAATGTGGGTAGTTTTCTAAACTCACACCATTTGCAGGTTGAAGTCTTGGAACTGATATTGTATGAAATCCTACTCCAAACTTTTCTTCTAAATGAGCATTATGCATCATAAGGCCTAATACTTCAAATCTAGGATCTGCTAATCCAAATAAAACTCCTGCTCCAACATCATCAATACCAGCTTCCATAGCTCTATCAAAAGCAGTTAAATGATAATTATAATCTCCCTTTAATGACTTTGGATGCATTTTATCATATGTTGGTTTATGATATGTTTCTTGGAATAATATATAAGTTCCTATACCTTTTTCTTTAAGTAACTTATAATTTTCTACTGTTGTAGCTGCAATATTTACATTTACTCTTCTTATTTCACCGTTATTATTTTGTGTTTTATATATTGTATCTAAACATTCTAGTACATAATCTATAGGTGCATTAACTGGATCTTCTCCAAGTTCAAGTGCTAATCTCTTATGACCCATTTGTTCTAATATTTTTACCTCTTGAGCTACTTCATCCATTGTAAGTCTTCTTCTATTAAATTTGTTATCTCTTTTGTAGCCACAATAAACACAATTATTTACACAATAATCACTTACATAAAGAGGTGCAAATACAACAACTCTCTTTCCATATATATCTTTTTTTATTTCACCTGCTAAAGAATAGATTTCTTTTAGATCCTTTTCATCTTCTGCTTGAAGAAGTATTGCTATATCTTTATAATCTAATCCTTCTCTATTTTTAGCTCTATTTAATACTTCTTTTATTTGTTCGTTACTTGGATTTTTAGTTTCTTCAAGAATTTTGTATATATATTCATGATTTATAAACATTGCTATTTCCCCCTTTTATAATTTTTCTACAAAGTCTGGATTATCTCCTCTTGTTATCTCTATCTCAAATCCTACTTTCTTTAACTTTTCTTCTATCATCTTTTTATACTGAGCATCTTCATCTAATATATATGCTTTGTTATCATATAGAGAATACTTTTTTCTAACACTCATTGGTGATAGATTAGGCATTATAACATTTCCTCCAGCCTTTAATCCCTCTTCTCTTCCATTTTCAGATATACTTGATAAAGCTGTTGTGGCAGGAAGTAAAACCTTTGGAAGTAATAATCTAACTATAGCTAAACATATAATAGTCTTTTCTAAACTTCCATGTTCATAATCTTTAAGAGGTGTATCTTTATGTGGTATAAATGGTCCTATTCCACACATAGCTGGTTCAAATTCTTTTACAAATAATAAATCATTAACTAAGTCTTCATTAGTTTGATTAGGTATTCCAACCATAAACCCAGCACCCGCTTGATATCCTATATCCTTTAAGTTCTTTAAGCACTTTCTTCTAATCTCAAAAGGTTCACCAGGGTGTATATCTTCGTATAACTTTTTAGATGCACTTTCATGTCTTAAAAGATATCTATCAGCACCTGCATTATACATTTTTTTATAAGATTCATAACTTCTCTCTCCAAGAGATAATGTTATTGCATTATTTGGAAACTCTTTTTTTATAGATTTAATAATATCTACCATTACTTCATCATTAAAGTATGCATCTTCTCCACCTTGTAAAACAATTGTCTTATATCCTAATTTATCTCCTGCTCTTACACACTCTAATACTTCTTCCTTGCTTAACCTATACCTTTGTGCATTTTTATTTGTTCTTCTTAATCCACAATATAGACAATCTTTTTTACAAAAACTTGTCAATTCTACTAGCCCTCTTATATATACTTTATTTTTAAAATATTTTAGCCTAGTTTTATGAGCTTTTTCTATAAGTAGCTCTTTAGATTTAGAATCTATATTATCTAATAAATATAATAACTCTTCTCTTGATGCATTATTTTCATTATATAATTTATTTATAATACTTATAGTATCCATATCTTCACCTCTATTTCACTAATATTTAATTTAATACCCCAATCTGTAAATTAAAATTCATAACTCTATATAATTATTTTTTTAACCATGTAGAATAAAAAAATATTATCTATTTTTCATAACATTTTTGTAAATTTACACATATTCGTTATAATTTATTATACTAATTAACTTTTTATGAATAAAAATATTCTAATAGAAATTTTATCCATTCATTATATTTACTCCTGTATAAATAACTACTTTAAAACTTTCTATAATAACTACTTAAATTCCTATTTGTAAAATATAATTTTGTATAAGTATTATAAAATTCAAGGACTTTCCTATAATTTATAGAAATTTATACAAATATAAAAATTCAGTTATTTATTAACAACTAAACTTATATAGTTCATCTATTTTAAATTTAACTAAGCATAGTTTTTATAGATTATCATTTTTTATTGTAAAGGAGGTTTTTCTATGAATGAAAATCTGTTTTTTATAAATACATATGAAGATTTTTTATTAGGTAATTTAGAAAATTTATCAATAGATAAAAATATAGGTACAGGTGCTATAGTTTTATCAAGTAACAATAATAAATACATAGAATATGGTATATATACTTCTCAAGTAATAAACCTAAAAACATTTAAAAGACTTTTAGTTTCATGGAATTGTGAAACACCTAAAGGTACATGGATTGAAGTTCAAGCACGAGCATTTATTTCTTATTATGATGATAATAAAAATTCTACATATGAATGGTCAGATTGGCTTTCTTTTGGTAAATGGGGGACTCATATAAAAAGAAGCTCTAAAAGTCCTGACTCACATCTTGCTAAAATTAGTACTGACGAATTTATAATTAAAGGTAACTATACAGATACTGCCTCTAAAATACAAATACGTGCACTATTGCATACCGAAAATACTAATGTAACACCATCAATAAGGCAATTTGTAATTTCATACAAAGATAACACCCCTCGTCTAAAGAGTATAGAAATTCCTTCAGATAAAATAATAGATGTTCCTTCATATTCTCAATATATAAGAGATAAAAATATAGGAAGTGTTATTTGTAGTCCAACAAGTATAACTATGTTGCTTAATAGAAGAAATGAAAACTTAATAGTTGAAGAAACTGCATGGTCTTGTTTTGATTATGACTATGAGGCTTTTGGTAACTGGTTATTTAATGTTGCATTTGCATCTAGTCTTGGATATGAATCTTTTGTTGAGTACGGTAATTTAAAAAGCTTAAAAAGAGAAATATATAGCGAATATCCAGTAGCTGTAAGTGTGAAATATACTAATGATATAAATAATTTAGAGTATCCTTACATAGAAAATGCTCCAATAACCACAGCTGGTCATATTTTAGTTGTTCGCGGATTTGAGAAAAAAGATGATATTGATTATGTAGTTGTAAATGATCCTGCTGGTAAAAGCAACGAATCAGTAACTAGAAGATATAAGCTTAGCGAATTTGAAAGTGCTTGGCATAGAGGAAGCAATATTATGTATATAATACACGATAAAGAAGTTGAAATAAATAATAATCGAATAGAGGCTAGTTTAGAATTAAAAAATAATAAAGAAAATTTATATTCAGTTTTAGTTAATGATACTTATCTAGATTTAAGCTCTGATTTTGTAAAAACAATTCTTATAACTTATGATAATGGTTTAACTTTTGAATATTTAGTTCCATATAATAATCATTATCTAGCTTTAGAAAATAAAAACAAATGTATTATATATATCATTGGAAGTGATGGCTTTACCTATGTTTGTAACTGTTAATAAAAAACTGTAGATAGTTAATTATCTACAGTCTTTTATTGTTTAAAGTTTTTAGTATGTCATAATTAGAATTGTATACACAATCATTGAACATAAAGCTTCCTATTTTTTTATTTTTCATAGAATTAAATATTGGATTTTTGTAGTTATATATTACTTTTTTTAGTTTACTTCCTTTTTTTATACTATTAGTAATATTATAAACTTCATAAGTATATTCATCTATAATATTTATATCTTCATTTTTTATAGCTTTAACAATTGTTTCTGAAGCTTTTAGACCAGATAAAACGGCAAAGTATATTCCTTCTCCTGTTATTGGGTCTACAAATCCAGCAGCATCACCTACTAGCAGTAAATTTTTGTCTTGATTTATAGGTTTATTTAGATATTGTCCAAATGGTATAAATGCACCTTTAAACTCACTTCTATCACAATTAATACCTACACTACTTAAAAATTTTTCAAATTCACATTTATAGTCTATCTTTTTATCATACTCACCTATGAATCCAACACTTAGATGGTTCTTTTTAGGAAATATCCAACCGTAACCATAAGGAAGTACACCATAGTACATAGACATTTTATCACTATTATAGTTTGTATTTATTTTATCTACATCTACTTGCAAACAAAACCCATTAGGCTTTATATCTTTATCAACTAAAGAACGCGTAATACCTACTGCCCCATCTGCTCCTATTATATATTTAAATTTTATATTTTGATTATCGTATAAAGTTATAATATTATTTTCTGTATCAATATTTTTTATTTTAGTATTTTCTAATAACTTTCCACCCTTCTTTTCGTAAGCCCTTACTAAATACTCATCAAATTCAAATCTATCTACCAAATATGTATTACCTTTACATTCTATATCTGTTATGTACTTATCTTTTAAATATATACTTACACTCTTACTAACTATAGTATTTTCACCCTTAAACTCTTGACCTAAATTTAAGCTTTTTAATAATTCAAAGGTCTTTTGGGTTACTCCACCTGCACAAAGTTTATTTCTTGGAAACACTTGCTTATCAATTATACAACAAGATAATTTGTTATTTATAATATTGTGTCCTGCTGCAATTCCGGATGGACCTGCACCTATAATTACAACATCATAATTCATACTTATTAATCTCCTTTAATATCAATTAAATTTAATACAATTATGATTTCCATATTATAAAAATTTAAAACATAATTATACGTATAAAAAATTTTATATCATAGTTTCCTTAATACGTAAAAATAGTATAAGAAATTTAAATCTCTTATACTATTTTTTATTTCAATATTTATCATACTTATCGAAATCTTCATTTTTCTTTTCTTTTATTCTTTCTATAATTTTCACTATAAATAATATTACACTAGAAATTACAACTATAGCAGGAATACCTAGACCTAATATAGCACTTATAATAAAAAATCCATCATTACTCATCTTCTAATATAACTCCTGTACCATAAGCTAACATTTCAGCAGCACCTTGCATAACTGCAGCCGAAGTTAATCTAAATCCTATAATAGCATTAGCTCCTTGACTCTTTGCATCATCAACCATTCTACCTATAGCTATTTTTCTAGCTTCTGTAAGCATTTCATCATATCCAGTTAATTCCCCACCAACTAGTTGCTTAAACCCTGCTCCTATATCTTTTCCTATATGCTTTGCTCTTATAGTGCTCCCCTTTACTAATCCTACTACCTCTTTAATCTTTTTGCCTGGTACACTTTCAGTAGTTAATATTAACATATCTATCCTCCTAATTTAATATTTCATATTTACTATGACTTATTTTAATTATATTAAAATTTATATGTGAATATTTAACATTTTAAATATCCATCACTTTAAATTATATAAATTTTAATATAGACTCTTGATATGTGTACTCTATTGAAGTTACTATTATAAGTTCATTTTTATCATTTTCTAATTATTGTGCGTTATTCTCGTCTATAACTATTTATCTAATTCTTTAATAACTCTTTTTATGCTTTTTTTAGGCTCTTCTATGTATCTTTTTATATTAATGGCTGCATTAATTACATTTTCTGACTTTTTATCATTTATATTTATAAAGTAATAATATAAATCTGACTTTTTAGTTATTTCTTGTACTTCAGTTATATGCTTAATTACATTTTGTTTAGTACTTCCAATACATATTATTATTAATTTCTTATTTGTAAAATCTATATTGTAATTTCTTAAACTTTTATATAATTTAAAGTTATTTTCATCTTCCATAGCAATAGTTACTGCTATATTTGAATAATTATCAATATTTTTAAGTTCATCACTTACTTGATGTAATTTTGAATCTACTATTACTTCACTTATTTTATTTAAGACATTATTTATTTTTGTATTAGCATTGTCATATATTATAAGAGTATTATTCATATTATCACCCCTAGTTTTAAATAGTATTTTTATAAGTATATGCTTTCATCTTTTATAATAATTAAAAAGTTTAGGAATAACCCTAAACTTTTTATAACTCTATAGTAATTCATTTTTTAATATTTCTATTTTTTTATTGTTTGTCATATCTATATTTACTGGAGTTATTGTTATGTACCCTTCTTCAATTGCAATTATATCACTGTCATTTTCTTGTTCAAGTTCTTTTACTTTTCCACCTATCCAAAAATATCTTTTCCCATGAGGGCTGACTCTTTCTTCTAATACATTTTCATATTTTCTTTCTCCAAGTCTTGTTATTTTAGTTCCCTTAACCTCTCCATTTGGTATATTTACATTTAATATGCAATCATTTAATATATTTAACTTATCTTTAATATCATTTACTATTTTTGATGCATGTTTAGAAACTTGGCTATAAACTTCTTTTGATACATTAAACTCATTTAATGAAAATGCTATTGATGGTTTATTTTGGACAAAGCCTTCTATTGCAGCAGATACAGTTCCAGAGTATATTACATCAGTTCCTAAATTTGGTCCATTGTTTATACCACTTAAAACCATATCTATATTTACCTCTTTGAATAAAGCCTCAACTCCTATTTTTACACAATCTGCTGGTGTTCCTGATATTGAATATGCAGATATATTATCATCTATGTATTCTTTATTTACCATTATAGGATTATGTATCGTTATTGCATGTCCTGTTGCACTTCTTTGAGTATCTGGTGCAACTACATATATATTATGAGTTTTTGCAAGTTCTTTAGCGAGTTCTATAATTCCATCAGCTCTTATTCCATCGTCATTAGTAATTAGTATATTCATATTCATTCTCCTTTTTATTATATATATTCTTATAATTATAATATTTTAAACAAGATTTCATTCATCTATATTACAAAGATATATTTAATATCAATATACCTTTACTTTATTATATTTTTTATATCAATATCTTATAATTTACTAACTTTAAGATAAATATAAATATATTATTAAATTCGGAGGTATTTTATAGTGAATTTTAATCATTTAAAGTATATAAGTTACTTTTTAGATAATAAAAAAGACTTTACTATTAGATTTAATAAGAATAATAATTTAATTATCCCTAGCTTTGGTTTTATAGTTAGTATTACCCCTCTAATAAAGATTAATATGAATTTAAAGTCAGTTATAGACTATGTTGAAAAAAATAATACTATAATAATATTTAATGAAATATATATATTGTATTTAGGTGGCTGGTTTAAGGATAATAAATTTTATTTAGATATATCAATCGTTGAAAATAACAGAGAAAAGGCTATAAATATAGGTAAATATTGTAATCAAAAAGCCATATATGATATCGAAAATAAAACTACTATTTATTTACACTAGTAGTGATTAATACTTTAAGCCTTAATTTCATTAAATATAGAACAATAAGTAGTCAACAAGTTGATAATAAATGTTGCACAACAAATATAAAAGAATATAAGTATTAAATATACATTAAAGTAAAAAGTCATATTATAAACTTAAAGCTTATAATATGACTTTTTATTATGCGTCAAAATCTACATGATATTTTTTTTCAGGAGTATTTATATCTATATAAGATAAATTAAAATTCTCATCCATAACATCTATCTTAAATTCAAAAAATACGTCATCTTCCTTTTTAGACATAAATATATAACTTCCATTTTCTTTTTCCTCTATTTCATCACATATCTCATCATATATTTCTTCACCACTTACATATCCTAAGTATCCTGAAGCTTTTATTTTTTCTTCTATTAGTCTATATATTTCTTCCATAATAATACCTTCTTTCTATATTAACTAAATTTAATCCTACCAATAATTTATTATTTTTTCAATAGATTTAATTTAAATTAAAAATATTATTTGGAATTTAAATATTTTTATTATTATATTCTCTCAATATATCTAAAATAATTAATCTGTTGTGCTAGTTAATCTCTAAATATATTGAAAAGACTAGATATAGTTTTTAGACTACTGTAGTTTCACATAGTAAAGCCAAGTATTTTCAATAAATAAATTTAACTAGCACAACGAGTTAATTAATTTATATATTAATAAGTTTGTTAAATTTTTCTATTATATAAATTAATTATCTTTTATATTATACAAACTATATGTATAATCTTACATAGGGGGGGGATTACTATGAATAAATTAGAAAATGATTTTTTAATAATAGACACTAGTAAAGCTGGTGCAGAATTAACTAGAATATTCTCAAAGGCTCTAAATAAGGAAATTTTATGGAATGGCGATTCTAAGTATTGGGGTAGACATTCTCCAATCCTATTTCCTATTGTAGGACGACTTAAAGATAACGAAACAATTATAGATAACAAAGTTTATAATATGACTCAACATGGTTTTGCTAGAGATATGAATTTTAATTTAGTTGATACTGCAGATAATTCTATATCTTATAAATTAACTTCAAATGAAGATACTAAAAAATATTATCCTTATTCGTTTGAACTTATTATTACATATAAATTAATAAATAATAATGTTAATATTTATTGGGAAGTTAAAAATACTGATTCTAATGACATATATTTTTCTATAGGCGCTCATCCTGCATTTAATATTCAATCTAATGTAGAAGATTATTACTTAAAGTTTAATTCTAGAAACAATATAGAAAATATTTCTTTAAAAGGACCTTTTAATGATAAATATACTAAAGTAGATACATTAGATAGATTAGATTTATCTAATGATATATTTAAAAATGATGCTATCATATATACAAATATAGATGAAATAAGTTTAAAATCTAAAAAAGAGGATTACTTTATAAATGTATCATTTAAGGATTTTCCATTAGTTGGTATATGGTCGCCATACTATAAAGATACAAATACTATAGCACCTTTTATATGTATAGAACCTTGGTACGGTTTATGCGATAATATAAATTCTGATAAAATATTTAAGAGTAAAGCATTTATTAATAAATTAAAATCACAAGATACTTTTAACGCATCTTACTCTATAAGTATAGAAAAAAAATAGCTATCTCTATAAAGATAGCTATTTTTGTTATAATATTATAATAAATTTACATCCTTTTCCTAGTTCACTTTCAACGGATATTTGTCCACCATGCATATCTATAATTTGCTTAGTTATGGTCAGACCTAATCCACTACCACCTTTAGATTCTGCACCTTGGTCAATAACTTGATTAAATCTATTAAATATTGAGTCATGGTATTTTTTATCTATACCAATTCCTGTATCCTTTACTATTATCTTTACTTTTTCATCTAAATCTTCTATAGTTACTTCAATGGTTCCACCCTCTGGTGTAAATTTAGCTGCATTACTGACTAAATTAACTATACACCTTTCAATTTCATGCTCATCACATTTAATTATCTTTTCTTCCATTTCAGGGTCTATAATAAGCTCTATACCCTTTCTTTCTATATAATCTTTTAACGATAATGTAGCTTCCTCAACTATATATACTATATCATGTTCTCTTATATTTAATTGATATGATCCTGATTCTATTTTAGCTGTATCTATTATATTATTTATTAGATTTAATAGTCTCTTTGTATTTCTTCTAACTACTTGCATACATCCATTTAATTTACTCTTTCCTATTCCATCTTTAGATTTATTAAGTTCAGTTACAAGTTGCTCTGTAGAAGAAATCACATTTAGAGGGGTTCTAAGCTCATGAGATAAATTTACAAAGTAATTATTTTTTCTTTTTTCTAGCTCAATTACTTTTTTCAATAATTTATCATTCTTCTCCATCTCCTTAGTTAATTGTAAAGTTTTATTTTTTACAAGATTATCAAGTCTTTTTACACTATTAATTGTTCTATATATAACTATTGTTATAATTATTAAATATATTAATATTGCTGCTTTACTTTTCCAAATTGGAAGCTTTATAATAAACTTTACAGCACTTTCATCACTTACTTTTCCACTATAAATTCTTGCTTTTATTTTTAACGTATAAGTTCCTGGTGCTAAATCACTATAATTTATATTATTACTTCTAGATATATCCCAACTATCACTTACACCTTCTAACTTATACATATACTGTATATTTTTAGTATTTTTATAATTTGATATAAAAACACTTATATTTATAGTATTTTCATTATATTTAAACTCTTGATTATTTATATCTTTATATACCTTACCATTAACTTTAAATTCATCAAATATAACCGTAGGTACATATCTTGACCTATTAATATCATTTGGTCTAAATATATTTAATCCATTAATCCCTCCAAAGAAAAGTTCACCACTTTTATTTTTATAATATGCTCTTCCATTGAACTCATTACCTTGAAATCCATCAATAATATTAAAAGTTTCAAATGTCATTGTGTTAGTATCTAATTTAGATATTCCCAAATTTGTACTAGCCCATAAATTATTATTATCATCTACTAATAATCCATAAACCGTATTATTAGATAGTCCATCTTTTTCTAAATATCGTTCAAATGTATTGTTTGATTCATTTAATTTATTTAACCCATAACTAGTTCCTATATAAAGATTTCCATTTTTATCTTCTACAATAGATCTTATATTATTGCTACTTATAGATGTCTTATCTTCTTTTTTATTTCTATAATTTTCTATGGTTCTTTTATTTGGATCTATTTTAACTAATCCCCCATCTATAAAGCATCCTACCCAATAATTTCCCTTACTATCTTCATATATTACTTTTATATATTTATCCTCAATATTATGATTTGTTAATATATCAGTTATATCTATAATTTCATTAGTATTAGTATTTAGTACACTAATACCATTTGCTGTTCCTATCCATACGTTCTTTTTACTATCTGCAAATAATGCTGTTATGTTATTATTACAAATCCCATCTTCAGTGTTATATATATTTATAGTTTTTAAATCTTTATCGACTTCATTTAATCCATTTTTTGTAGCTATAAATATTTTATTATCAATTCCAACTATATCATTTATATTATCATCGCTTATAGGATAGTCTTTTGATGTTTTATTTAAATGTTTTACATTATAATTTTTTCTATTTATAACATTAACACCTTTTGAATTAGTACCAACCCATAATAGACCATCTTTATCTTCATAAATCCCATGTATAGAGTTATCGCTGATACTATTTTCATCAAATGGGTCTTTCTTATAATGTTCTATATTTGTATTTGGGTCAAACATACTTATTCCTGCATATGTTCCAACCCAAATTAATCCACTTTCATCTTCTTGTATACTAAATACTTCATCATTAACTAAACTAGTTTTATCATATATTTTATTTTTATATGTTGCGAAATTTTCTGTTTGCTCATTATATTTAGCAAGCCCATTATCTGTTCCTACCCATAAGTTTCCAGAACTATCTCTTAAAATATCCTTTACATAATTTCCTGGAAGTGATTTTTCATCCCTATCATCATTTTTATATTGCTTAACTTCATTAGTATTTATATCTATTCTATTTAATCCTTCTTTTAATGCTCCGGCCCATATATATCCTTTTGGATCATATCTTACTACATAAATATCATTTTCACTTATATCAAATTTACCATGCCCTGTTTTAAAGCTAATTATATTCTTGTTATTTTTTATATCAATTTTATCTATTCCATTATTTGTAGCAACCCAAATATTTTGATTTTCATCTTCAGCTAAAGAGCGTATAAACTGACTACTTAAGTCACTATCTTTATTGAAAATTCTATAGAATTCATCTTTCTTTTCATTATATATATTTAAACCATCTGATGTTCCAACTAAAACATCTCCAGATTTAGTTATCAATATATCTCCAATATTATAATGTGATAAGCTTTTTTCTTCATCATTCATATTATAGTTAGTTATTAAATCAGTTTTTGTATCTATTTTGCTTAATCCATTAGCTGTACCTCCCCATATATTTCCTGAATTATCCTGCTTTATATCTACAATATAATTATTTGTAATACTATTTTCCAATTCTTCATCATGCTTGTATATTTTAAATTCATACCCATTGTATCTACATAATCCATCATTAGTTCCTAACCATATATATCCTTGGTCATCTTGAATTATAGTTTCAACAGTTCCTTGTGAAAGGCCATCTTCACTAGTTATATTCTTGAAATTTATATTGTTATATGCTGATACATAAACTATATTTGTAGTTATTAGCAAAATAATCAATAATAACATATATATTATATATTTCTTATTCATTGTCTTCATATCTATCCCCTTACTAAAGTCGATTCTTGTATGCTTATGTCAAATTATAACATATATATTTATTACTTTCCATATTATGGTAAATAATATCTTTTGTAAATTTAAATACTAAAAAGCTCTGATAAAATATCAGAGCTTAATATTTATTGCCTTTTACTTTTAAATAGCATATATAAATTGTATATATTTATCATTATAATTAGTGCATTAGATATAACAACAGGGTAAGCTTTCACATTTAGACCATATATAACAAATAGTAAACATCCAATAGAGTTTATTATTCTTAACTTTACTATAGATGTCATTGTAAGTGATATTACTATAAATAAAGATGCCGAATATCCTACCCATTCAATATGTGCAACATTGAACATGACTTATATCTCCTTTTATATCTTTTTACTTATTATTTGATATTTTTAGTTAATTTATAATATATATTATAAATAACCGTACATAAGAATATGAAAATTATATTACAAATTTTATATCTATTTTATATTGTATAAAAATAGGAGATAAGCTTATTTTCACACAAACTTATCTCCTATTTATTATTCACTAAATTTTTCTATTAATTCTTTTAATATATTTTCTATATCTCCACTATCATCAACTTCTCTTATTCTTGGATTAGATAATCCACCACCATGTTCAAAGTCTACAACAGAGATTACAATTTCTTCATCTTCCTCTTCAAAGTCAAATAATAATCCAATTAGATTATCAACATTTAAGCTCAATTCTCCTATATCTTTTATAGTGCTATTATCCTCATATATATCATCTAAATAATGATTAAGTATATATTTTTTTCCATCTATAAACTCTACTTTTTCTGCCACCTCATATGTCTTGCCTATAGCAAAATGAAGTGCATACTCTCCATTTAGTAAAAGTTTTTTATAATCACTCGCATCTTCTAATTCTTCATAGTCTTCATCAAAAATTACGACATCCATATAATCTCTATCTATTAAACAAATTCTTGATACATAATTAGGGTATTCCGATAGTAATTCTTCAACGTTATCATTATAATAATTTATAAAATTTTCCAATTTAAATTCATCTGGATTAATTCTTATAGGCTCCATAATATATTTCCTCTCTTCATTAGCATTTTACAAAATAACTTATTTTTTGACAAACGATAAAATATACTATATCATAAACCAAGTCTTATTAACAATATAAAAAACAAAGGATGCTTAGTATAAAATTATAATTACAATAATTTAAAAGATTATCTAATTTAAACTTAGTTTACTTGCAGATATAAAAATAGCCTAAGATAAAATTTACCTTAGGCTATTTTTATATCTATAATTCTTGTCCATATACAGATATTTCTGATATGCATGTATCTTTATATACTCTACCATTAGTATATACTTCTTGGATAATGACTTTAACTGAATTTGTATTTATTCCACCAATATCTATAGTTTGGTACTCCATATTATTATCTTCTAGCTCATATACTTGTTGGCTCTTATCTGAAAACTCTATAATAACTTTTTTAACTCTATTATTTTTCATATATGTTTTTTGATTTTTACTAAATCCATTTATTATATCTATTTTATCAACTCTAAATGTATTATTACTTGAAAACTGTATAAATTGTCCTATTCCATCATCACTTACACCTTCTATCCAAGCAGTGGATGGATTATCATCAATAACATTTTCAACTTTATAATTCATAGACTTTTGAATTAAATGAGATGATGCATATACATTATCCCAAGTTATAAGATTTGATGTAACTTTATTATCAACTTGTATTGTATCATTTTCTGTTTTTTCTTTTATTTTTGCTCCCAAGGCCACTACACCTTTTATAATACCGCCTTCAGTATCTTCTTTATTAAACAATTCTTTTAATAATTTAATCGACTCTTCATATTTTTCATTTTCATAATACTCAGTAGCTAAAAGCAATTTATCTAACTGACCATTAAGATTTGAATATCCATCTATTTTGCTTCCTCCATTTTGTGATACATATACTAATAATCCCTTGGCTTGTTCAAACTCTTCTTTTGCTATTAAATCCTTACTAGATTTAACAGCATTTTCAAGCATTGCTATCTTATCATTACTACTGCATCCAGTTAGTAAAATTGTACTTGTAAGTATTATTGTTGCTAATCTTTTCACAGGTGCCTCCTAATATTTGTTCTAACTATATATATAATACCATTTTTACCATTTTAAGTTATTAATTTTTAGAAGTAAAATATATAAATATTTTAAGTCGATTTTATAAAATTTATATTATTTTTTTAACTTAGCTAAAGCTTGTGCAAATGGATTATTAAAATTCTCTACATCTTTATTTTGACTTTTTAAGTATTTATTTATGTCTTTTTTAGATGCTTTATTTTTATCTTCTTGTTTTCTCTTATTATATGCTGATAATTTTTCTCTATGTCCACAAGAACATATAAATGTTTTTGCTTCTCCTTCACCACGAAGCTCTAGTTTTTTATGACAAACAGGACATCTTGAGTTAGTTATTTGAGATACTGTTTTTCTAGTGTTACATTCCCTATCTTCACAAACTAACATCTTTCCTCTTTTTCCCTTAACTTCAAGCATATACTTACCACATTCAGGACATCTATTTTTAGTTAGATTATCATGTTTAAACTTACTATCACTATTTTTAATTTCTTTAACTATATCTTTTGAATAATCTTTCATTTCTTTTATAAATATATTTTTATTTAACTTTCCTTTAGATATATCTTGTAATTTCTTTTCCCAACTTGATGTAAGCTCTGGAGTTCTTAACTCTGTTGGCACAAGGTCTAATAGTTGCTTTCCTTTAGAAGTTATTAATATATCTTTCCCTTTTTGCTCTATTAAAAATGAATTAAATAATTTTTCTATTATATCTGCCCTAGTTGCAACTGTTCCTAAATTATTTTTTTCCATAGCTGTTAAAAGAGTAGCTTCATTTAAATAAGTTGGAGGATTAGTTTTACCAACCTTTACTTTAATATCATCTATTTTTAATATAGAATTTTTACTTATATTAGGCATACTTTCATAATTTTCTTCATCATCTAAGTCTTTGTAAGTTTCCTTCCATCCTAAGCTATTTATTTTATTACCTTTAGCTACAAATATTTCACCTTCTACATTACCTTTGACTTTTGTTTCTGTATATTCAAAAGGTGGACATAATACACTTAAAAATCTTTTAACAACAAGATCAAAGATCTTTCTTTCCTTCTCACTTAAGTTACTTATAAATACTCTTTCTTCTGTAGGTATTATTGCATGATGGTCACTTACTTTTGAATCATCAACAAATGATTTATTTACTTTTATATTTGATTTAAGTAATTTATTACAAACTTTTGAATACTCACTTACATTCACTGCTTTTATTCTATCCTTTAATGTATCAACTATATCACTTGTTAAATATCTTGAATCTGTTCTTGGATATGTAAGTACTTTATGATGCTCATATAGTTTTTGCATTATTGATAATGTTTCCTTTGCTGAAAATCCATATATTTTATTTGCATCTCTTTGTAACTCAGTTAAGTCATATAATCCAGGTGAATATTTCTTCTTATCTACTTTATTAACTTCTACAATTTCTAAATCTTTATTCTTTATTTTATTATATATATTATCTATCTTATCTTTACTAAATGTTGATGTTAGATTTTTCTTATCTTGCCAAGTAAACTTTACTATTTCATTTGATATTTTAGTTTTCACTTCTAAAGTATAGTATTCTCTTGGTGTAAAATTTCTTATTTCTTCTTCTCTTTTATGTATCATTGCAAGTGTTGGAGTTTGTACTCTTCCGCAAGAAAGTTGTGCATTAAACTTTGTTGTAAGAGCACGAGTTGCATTTATTCCAACAATCCAATCAGCTTCAGCTCTTGCTATTGCTGAGTTATATAAATTTTCATATTTTGATGCTTCTTTTAAATTTTTAAATCCATCTTTTATAGCCTTATCTGTACTTGATGATATCCAAAGGCGTTTTAATGGCTTATTTGTATTACACTTTTGTAATATCCATCTTGCAACTAATTCACCTTCACGCCCTGCATCTGTTGCTATTACTATCTCTTTTACATCATCTCTATTTATTTGAGATTTTACTATATTAAATTGCTTACTAGTTTTTTTTATTACTACAGTTTTTAGATGCTTTGGTAGTATTGGTAACTCATCTATATTCCATGCCTTATACTTTTGATCATAACTTTCTGGATCTGCCAATGTAACTAAGTGCCCTAATGCCCATGTTACTATATACTTACTGCCTTCTATGTATCCATTTTTATCATTTTTACATTCTAATACTCTAGCTATATCTCTACCTACTGAAGGTTTCTCTGCTAATACTAATGTTTTTTTCATAAGTTTTCCTTCCTTAATTGCCATTTTGTTTTTATAGTATATAGTATACCACTTGTATATAGTATATTTTAACTTTTTAATTTTTATAAACTATAAAATATATCTACATATAAAAAAGACTAACTTCTTCGAAAGTAGTTAGTCTTTTAACCCGTACATTATATTTTTATAAAGTTGTAGTTTTATATGCATATATGCATACACCCGAACAATTAAAATAAATGTATTTTAGGTAGGCATATCTAAAAGAGTTTTAGATATGCCTAATAATATTATATGAATTAGCAGTTTATATATTCTATATTAGTTTTTTTATAAATATAATTTTTTTCATTAGAAGTATTATTATTTAAATAAGATAACATAATACTTTATTCTAAAAATACCCATATTATATTTACTATAAAATAAGATATAAAAATAGTTCCAATACCTGAAACAAACTCACTAACTCCTACATTAGCAATTTTGTTAGCCACAAAAGGCATACTTATAAATATAATACATGTAAAAATAAACTTTAATATTAAACTATACATATTTTTAAAACTCGAATACTCTTCATCATTTGTATAAAAATCTTTTTCCTGATTCTCACTTTTTATACATCTAGATTCATCTTGTATATTCCTATTTTTCAAATTTATCATATTTTTCTTATTTATATATTTAACTCTTCCATTTTGGTAAACTATCTCCATACTCTTTATTTCTTCTGAGTATTGTTTTAGTCTTTCATCAAAATTATTATTCACTTTTTCCATATCATATCCTCCACAATTCATATTCATTTTTGGATAATGAAATTTCTAACTCATTTACGCAAACTTTTCGATTTTGTGGATAGATAACTAACCCATGTTCAAAATAAAGTGCACTATCAAAATCAAAACTTTCGTATTGGGTAGTCCCAAGCATACTTTTGATTTTATCTAAAAGCTGTTCTTCATTTTCTTCAAATGTTGCAATCATTACCTTCCCATATTGATCACCCCCATATGCTATTCAGTACTTCTCCGATGTCTGCATTTATGCAAATCGACTGTGATTTTATTTTCTGCGGACAATTCGCTTGACCAAAATTGATACAGGCATAAGTGCTTCGAGTATTCTGCATAGTCATTTGCCAGAATGGATATTTGATAATAACTGGGGTATTATATCCGACGCCTAATTCCAAGAACAAAATTTTTTCCTCTAATCTTGCCTGCAAAAAGTTTTCGTATCGTTCTGCGGCTTCATGCCAGCCTTTATCTTCCACAAAACGAGTATCAGAACGCAGGTTCATTGTCATCGGTCTGCCGCAGTGCGGGCAGACTGGCAGTAGATCCGATGGGATTTTCATATTCTTCTGTAGCTCGACCATTTCACGAATTAGTGTCTCATTCTCAAAGGTTTCCTGGCAACAAGGCTCACTACATTGAAACAAGCCGTAATCTCCCTGTGTATAGAAGATTCTGTTTTTAGCGAATCCTGCTTTCTGAAAACAATGATCCACATTTGTCGTCAGTACAAAATAATCTTTTTCTTTTACCAGATCATACAGGTTCTGATATACCGGTTTTGGTGCATCCATATATCGATTAATATAGATATATCTGCACCAGTATCCCCAGTGTTTTTCCAATGTTTTATATGGATAGAAGCCTCCTGAATACATATCGGAAAATCCATATTTCTTTCTGAAATCCGAAAAATATTTTTCAAATCTTTCTCCATTATACACAAAACCGGCTGATGTGGAAAATCCCGCACCAGCCCCAATTACAACTGCTTCTGCTTCCTCAATTTTTTCTTTTATCTGTAATATCTTATCTGAGTAACTGGTTGTAGAGTCGTTCATCTTCCTCTTTAAAAACATTAAATATCACCTTTATCTTTGATTTTGTCTTTTCTTTATATTGCTTTACTGTCTGTACTGCAAGCTCAGCAGCTCTTTTATTCGGAAACATAAACACACCGGTTGAAATACAACAAAAAGCAATACTCTTTACCTCATTCTCATCAGCTATCCTAAGACACGATTCATAGCAGGATATCAGTAAACGTTCATGTTCCTTTGTCAGCTTTCCCTGTACGATTGGGCCAACTGTATGAATCACATGATCACAGGGCAGATTAAACGCCG
>ENA-OWPF01001377-OWPF01001377.1-human-gut-metagenome-genome-assembly--contig:-NODE-1377-length-21558-cov-2.924662_pt1 | contig 21558 bp, 17 predicted proteins | sample MGYA00248261_ERZ651840 | MGnify/ENA primary metagenome ERZ651840 (study PRJEB26924, sample SAMEA4378268) | human gut metagenome | biome: human gut; feature: human-associated habitat; material: faeces... | reverse complement strand
CTTGCGGGCTTTGCCGCGGCGACCTATCAGCGCGGTATGGGCTTTGCCCAGATCCCGACGACGCTGCTGGCCGCGGTGGATTCGTCCGTCGGCGGCAAGACGGCCGTCGATCTGCCCACGGGCAAGAATCAGGCGGGCAGCTTCTATCAGCCCTGCATTGTGATCTGCGACCCCGACACGCTCGAAACACTGCCCGAGGAGCAGTACCGCTGCGGCTGCGCCGAGATCATCAAGTATTCGATGCTGGGAAGCGCCGCGTTTTTTGAAGAGCTTTACCAAACGCCTGTGCGCGAGCAGTACGAGCACGTCATCGAGGTCTGCGTTGCCATGAAGCGCGACATTGTCGGCGCGGACGAGTATGACCTCGGCCGCCGCCGCACGCTGAATCTGGGCCACACCTTCGGCCACGCGGTGGAGCAGTGCAGCGATTTTTCGCTCCTGCACGGCGAGGCGGTGGCTATCGGCATGGCGACCGTCACGCGCGCGGCGGTCAAGCGCGGGCTGTGCAGCGAGGAAACGCTGACGCGCCTGCTCGATATCCTGCACCGCTACGGTCTTCCGACCGAGACGGGCTACGCGCTCGACAGGCTCTATGAGGCGGAGCTGGTCGACAAGAAGATCTCCGGCGGCAAGATGCACCTCATCGTGCCAGAAAAGATCGGCCGGGTGCGCATGGAGACCATCCCTGTCGAGGCCCTGCGCGACTGGATGCGGGACGGTGGCATCCGATGAAAAGAACGATCACACCCGGCGCGCGCACGGGCCATGTGCGCATTCCGGCGTCTAAATCGCAGGCGCACCGCCTGCTCATCTGCGCGGCGCTCGGCGAAGAGAAGACCGAGGTCGTCTGCGACGGCATCTCTGCCGATATCGCGGCGACGGCCAAGTGCCTCAGCGCCCTTGGCGCAGATATCGAACAGACGGCGACGGGCTTTTTCGTCTCTCCAATCAAAAAAGTGCCCGAGGGGCGCTGCGACCTCTACTGCGGCGAGAGCGGGTCGACGCTGCGCTTCCTGCTGCCCATCGTCGGCGCGCTCGGCGCGCAGGCGGTATTCCACCGCGAGGGGCGGCTGCCCCAGCGCCCGCTCGCCCCGCTGGATAGCGTTTTAAAAGAGCATGGCATGACGCTCCGCGAGGACGGCGACCTGCTGTATTGCAGTGGACAGCTGATCGGGGGAAACTATACGATCGCAGGCAATGTGTCCTCTCAATATATTTCGGGCCTTCTCATGGCGCTGCCGTTGCTGATCAGAGACAGTCTTCTTATGGTGTCCGGCCCGCTGGAATCCGCGGCTTACGTCGCCATGACGGAGGATGCACTTCAGCTTTCCAAGCTGACCATCCCCAAAATGGGGGCGATGTGGGCGATTCCCGGTCAGCAGAGATGTCATCTGCCGAAGCGCACGGTCGTCGAGGGCGACTGGTCGAACACGGCGTTCTTCCTCTGCATGGGTGCGCTGTCGAAAGAGGGCGTGACCGTCGAGGGGCTGAATTTGCAGTCCTCGCAGGGCGACCGCGGCGTGCTGGACGTTTTGCGCCGGTTCGGCGCGGAAGTCACGGAGCACGGCGACGCCGTGACGGTCAGGCGCGGCACGCTGCATGGCGTGACGATCGACGCCGCGCCCATCCCCGACCTCATCCCCGTGCTGAGCGTCATTGCGTCGGTCGCAGAGGGGAAGACGCGAGTCGAAAACGCCTACCGGCTGCGGCTCAAGGAGTCCGACCGCCTCAAGAGCACGGCAGATCTCCTGCGCGCGCTCGGCGGACAAGTCGAAGAGAAAGAAGACGGCCTTGTCATCACGGGCGTCTCCGCGCTGCACGGCGGGGAAGTCGAAACGCAGAATGACCACCGCCTTGCAATGTCCGCCGCCACAGCCGCCTGCGCCGCGACGGGCGAGATCACAGTCGATAACGACGGCTGCGTGGCAAAGTCCTACCCGCGCTTCTGGGATGACTTTGGCAGCCTGAAGGGAGAGAGCCTATGAGCAGCACCTACGGTGAAAATCTGCGCCTGACGATTTTCGGTCAGTCGCATTCCCCGGCCATCGGCGTGACGGTCGAGGGCATTCCGGCAGGCGAGAAAATCGATCTGGACGAGCTCCAGCGCTTTTTGAATCGCCGCGCGCCGGGCAAAAACGCCTGGTCGACGCCGCGCAAGGAGGCCGATGCGCCGGAGATCCTCTCCGGCCTTGTGAACGGCTATACCTGCGGCGCGCCGCTCACGGCCATCATCCGCAATACGAATACCCGCTCGCAGGATTACGCGAATCTTGCTGTCACGCCGCGCCCCGGTCACGCGGACTACACCGCCGAGGTCAAATACGGCGGCTATCAGGACCGCGCGGGCGGCGGACACTTTTCAGGCCGCTTGACCGCACCGTTGTGCATCGCGGGCGGCATCTGCCTGCAAATCCTCGCGCGCGAAGGAATCAAGGTCGTGAGCCGCATCGCCTCCATCGCGGGCATTTCTGACGAAGGTGAGTTGACAAGCTCGACTGCGGACAAGGAGTTCCCCGTCGTCAGCGATGCGCGCGGCGCGCAGATGCGAGAGGCCATCGCAGCGGCACGCGAAGCGGGCGACAGCGTCGGCGGCGTCATCGAATGCACGGTTTTCGGCGCGCCCGCGGGCCTTGGCGATCCGATGTTCGGCGGTATGGAAAACAGGATCGCCGCCGCGCTTTTCGGCATCCCGGCGGTCAAGGGCGTGGAATTTGGCGCGGGCTTCGGCGTGGCGGGACTGCGCGGCAGCGAAGATAACGACGCATTTGCGGTCGAAAACGGCAGGATCGTCACCGAGACGAACCACTGCGGCGGCATTCTCGGCGGCATCACGAACGGCATGCCCATCGTGTTCCGCACGGCGCTCAAGCCGACGCCGTCCATCGCGCGCGAGCAGCAGAGCGTCAACTTGCAGACGATGACCCCGGAGAAGCTGGCCGTCACGGGCCGCCACGACCCGTGCATCGTGCCGCGCGCCGTGCCCTGTGTGGAGGCGGCGGCCGCCATCGCGGTCTATGACGCGTATCTGTCGCGCAAAAAGGAAATGAGGTAAGGGAACATGGACTTAAACGACTATCGAAAAGAGATCGACCGCATCGACGATCAGCTCATCGCACTTTTTGCCCGGCGCATGGAAACGGCCGAGAAGATCGCAGAGTATAAAAGGGCCAACGGCCTGCGTGTGCTCGACGCGCGCCGCGAGAAGGAGAAAATGCGCGCGCTTATGGACAAAACGCCGGAGGATCTGCGCGAGTATGTCTCCTCGCTCTACTCCCTTATTTTCGAGCTGAGCCGCAGCCGCCAGAGCTGTCTTCTCGGCACGAAGGGCGACCTGCCCGCAAAAATTGCCGAAGCGATCGGGCATACGCCCCAGCTCTTTCCCGAGGACGCCGCCGTCGCCTGCCAGGGCGTGGAGGGAGCATATTCCGAGCAGGCCTGCGAGCGGCTCTTCAAGCGCCCGAGCACGTTCTTTTTCAGTTCCTTTGAGGCGGTGTTCTCCGCCATTGAAAAGGGCCTCTGCCGCTACGGTGTGCTGCCGCTGGAAAACAGCACGGCGGGCAGCGTGAACGCGGTCTACGACCTGATGATGCAGCACAACTTCCGCATCGTGCGCTCCGTGCGTATCAAGGTTGACCATAATCTTCTTGCCAATCCGGGCGCGAAGCTTGAAGGCATCCGCGAGATCTACTCCCATGAGCAGGCCATCAGCCAGTGCGCGCGCTTTTTGCAGGGGCTTCCGAACGTGAAGGTCATCCGCTGCGAGAATACGGCGGTGGCGGCGCGCATGGTGGCCGAGTCCGGCCGCAGCGACGTGGCGGCGCTGTCGTCCCGCGCGTGCAGGGATCTCTACGGTCTTGACTGCCTTGCGGCGTCCGTGCAGGATCAGGGCAACAACTTCACGCGCTTTATCTGCATTGCGAAAGATCTCGAGATCTATCCCGGGGCGGACCGCACGAGCCTGATGATGGTGCTGCCGCACCATCCCGGCTCGCTGTATAAGGTGCTCTCGCGCTTCAACGCGCTCGGCGTGAACATGAATAAGCTCGAGAGCCGCCCGATGCCGGACCGCAACTTTGAGTTCATGTTTTACTTCGACCTTGAGACCTCGGTCTACGCCCCGCAGTTCACCCAGCTCATGGGCGAGCTGCCGGAGCTTTGCGAGGACTTCTCGTATCTCGGTTCTTACAGCGAGGTGATCTGAATGAAACGCTGCGGTCTGCTCGGCGAAAGGCTCGGGCACAGCTATTCGCCCGCCATCCACGCAGAGCTTGCGGACTATGACTATAGGCTCTATGAGGTCGCGCCGGAAAAGCTCGGCGAATTCTTAAAAGATGGGGAATTTGACGGCCTGAACGTCACCATCCCCTATAAAAAGGCGGTCATCCCCTACTGCGCGGCGCTTTCACCCATTGCGCAGAAGCTTCAAAGCGTGAACGTGCTGGTCAGGCGCGAGGACGGCACGCTGTACGGCGACAATGCCGATGCCTACGGCTTTGCCGGCATGGTGAAGGCGAGCGGCATTGCTGTTGCGGGCAAAAAGACGCTTGTGCTCGGCTCCGGCGGGGCCTCTGCGACGGTCTGCGCCGTGCTCGAGGAGCTGGGCGCGCGCAGCGTGACCGTCATCTCCCGCAGGGGAGAAGACAACTATGACAATCTGGACCGCCACGCGGATGCGGGGGTCATCGTGAACACCACACCCGTCGGGATGTATCCGAGCTGTGGCGTGTCGCCGGTCGATCTGTCGCGTTTCCCGAAGCTTGCAGGCGTGCTGGATATCGTCTACAACCCCGCGCGCACGGCGTTTGTCTTGCAGGCGGAAAAGCTTGGCATTCCCTATATGAGCGGACTCTATATGCTCGTCGCGCAGGCTAAGCGCACGGCAGAGGTCTTTGAAAACCGCGACATCCCCGATAGCGAGACCGAGCGCATCTGGAAAAAGCTGGGCCTCGGGATGCAGAACATCGTGCTCGTCGGCATGCCCGGCAGCGGCAAGAGCACCGTTGCCGCGCGCCTTGCTGAGAAGCTTGACCGCATCGCGCTTGACAGCGACGCTGAGATCGAGGAGAAAAACGGCGCGACCTGCGCCCAACTCATCGAAAGACGCGGCGAGGCGGAATTCCGAACGCTCGAGAGCGCGGCCATCGCAGACCTTGGCAAGCGCTCGGGCGCGGTCATCGCCACGGGCGGCGGCTGCGTGACGCGGGAGGAAAATTACGACCTCCTGCACCAGAACGGCATCATCTTCTGGCTGGAGCGCGACGTGGACAAGCTGCCGCGCGAGGGACGCCCGCTTTCCGCGGGCGACCTTGCGGCGCTGTACGACAGGCGCTGGGCGTGCTACGAACGCTTTGCCGACCATGTCATCGACAACAACGGCACGGTGGAGCAAACCGTGCAGGCGATCCTTGATATTTTGCAGCACTAAGAGGCGAAGCCCCCGCTGTGACAGCTTTTGTCACAGCGGGGGCTTTTTCATGCAAGTATCACGGTGCGGAACGGTCTGCTTGCTGCGCGAGCGCTTCTTCATAGCATCTTGCGCAGCGCCGCCAGTCGATCACGCGCACGCGCAGGGCGAGCGATTCCTCGCTGCACGGTACCACCGGCGCGGTGAGATCGAGCAGCACCGTGCCGAAGGCGATATCGGGATCCTTTGTGCCGGTGAGCCGGAGTGCGCCGTCTGCCATCAGCGAGAGCAGGACACGGCCGCCGCAGGCGCGGCGCAGCGCGTGCGTGAGCACGCGCTCGAAATCCTCCGGTCCGCCAAAATCGCGCGTAATTGCAGCTTCCAACTGATTCAAAATAGACCACCTCGCTCCACGCTATGCAAAAGCAGGGCGGGGCAGAACAAAAAAGCGGAAGGACCCGAGTCCTTCCGCTTTGCGCGCAATGGAAGCGTTAAATATGGACGACCTTCAGCTCGCTGGCCTCAAAGAGGCCAAGGCGCTTGCTGACGTTGACATACACCTGCGGGTCGCCGCTCGTGCAGATGATGAATTTGCCCTTTTCCTGGGGATTGACGGCGTTCTGCTCGGTGAGATAGGCTTTGACGGCGTTTGCCTGCTCGAGCGCGGGGTTGATGAGGTGCATTTCGGGGTAGCACTCGCGGAAGTTTTCCTCCACGATGGGGTAATGCGTGCAGCCGAGGATCAGGTTTTCGACCTTTTCGCGCGCGAGGATGTTATCCACCTGCGTACGGATCTCGGTGTTGATGTCGTGCTGGTTGAAGTCGCCGCGGTCAACGAGTGCCGCGAGCAGGGGAGAGCCCTTGCCGACGACCTTGCACTCGGGATCACCCTCATGGATGAGCTCGGCGTACTTGCCGGAGGCAACAGTGAACTCCGTCGCGATGAGGCCGACGCTCTTGAGATGCTCGCGCAGGACGTATTTGGCAGCTTCTTCCACGATGCTGATGATCTTGTAGTCGAAGCAGGGGCGCAGGCGGTCGGCCATGGTGGAGATGGTGTTGCAGGCGATGGCAGTGCACTTGACACCGTTGTCGCCGAGGAATTGGAGCATATTGCGGCTGAGCTCGAAGATCTGATCGGAAGTCTTATTGCCATAGGGACAGTTGGCGCTGTCACCAAAGTAAATGATATCTTCGCCGGGGAGAATGCGCTGAAGCTCGCGCACGACGGTCAGCCCGCCAATGCCGCTGTCCATCACACCGATGGGGCTGTTTGCGTTCAACATGGTTGAAAGCCTCCTTCTTTTTACTGCGAATATTGTAACACATGAATAAAGAAATGCAAGCAAAATCTCAAAAGGACGTTTTTTTGCGAAAAAAGAGGAAAAGCATTGCAATTTCTCATGCGGCTGATTAAAATACTAACTGGTGAGAGTTGGGTATTTCTGCCCTGACGCATGGAAATGCGTCGTGAACGAAGGATGAGAGAGGATTCAAAACGATATGACGATCTTTAACATCTTTACCCTCTTCGGCGGCCTCGCGCTGTTCCTGTACGGTATGCGTCTGATGGGCGACGGGCTGAAGAGAGGCTCCTCCGATGCGTTCAAGAGCGCAATGGAAAAGGTGACGAACAACCCGCTGGTCGGCTTTCTGCTGGGCCTCGGCGTGACGGCGGTCATCCAGAGCTCTACGGCGACCATTGTGCTTACATCAGGCCTCGTCGGTGCGGGCATCATGTCGCTGCACCAGTCCATCGGCGTCATCCTGGGCGCGAACGTCGGTACGACCGTGACGGGACAGATCATCCGTCTTCTCGACGTGAACGCGTCGGAGACGTCGCTTCTGAACTTCTTCAAGCCCTCGACGCTGGCGCCGCTGGCCGCAATCATCGGCATTATTTTCCTGATGGCGGTCAAGAGCCGCAAGTCCGATACCATCGGCTCGATCGCAATGGGCTTCGGCATTCTCTTTACCGGACTTCTCAGCATGACGGCAGCGGTCAGCCCGCTGTCGGAGTCCGAGAGCTTTGCCAATATGTTCTATCAGCTCTCCGGCCAGCCGGTGCTCGGCTTCCTGCTGGGCGCTGGCGTTGCCTTCCTGCTGCAGAGTTCATCGGCCACCATCGGCATTCTGCAGGCCATCTCCACGACCGGCGCGCTGACATTTTCATCCGTTTACGCCATCATCATCGGCGTCAACATCGGCGACTGCGTCACGACCGCCATCGTTTGCTCCATCGGCTCCAAGGCTGACGCCAAGCGCACGGGCGTGATCCATATCCTCTTTAACGTCGCGGGCTCGATCCTCATTATTGTGGGGTTGATGCTCCTGCACGGCTTCGGCGTGCTCGACCCGCTGTGGGATAAGGTCCTGACCTCCGGCGGCATTGCGAACGTGCACACGGTGTTCCGCCTGATCTCGGCCATCGTGCTGCTGCCGGTCTGCGGGCAGTTTGAAAAGCTCTCGCGCAAGCTCGTCAAGGACGATGTGCAGCTTGGCGAAAACGTGGATCACGAGCTTTCCCTGCTCGATGAAAAGTTCTTCACCTCCCCCGCTATCGCCCTCTCGGGCGCGGGCGAGGCCATCACGACCATGGCGCGTCTGGCCCGCACGGGCGTGATGAGCGCGATGAATGTGCTCGACAAGTACGACCGCCATTCGATCAATGTCATCAACGAGAACGAAGAGCATATCGACAAACTCGCCGACCACGTGGACAACTACCTCATCCGTCTTTCTCCCCATGTGCCGACGGGCCACGCGAACGACCTTCTGAACTATTACATCCAGTGCTTCGGCGAGTTTGAGCGCATCGGCGACCACGCCGTGAACCTGACGGAGAACGCGCAGGAGTTCATCGAGCGCAATGCGAGCCTGTCGCCGGTGGCGCATCAGGAGCTTGCGGTGCTCAGGGAGGCACTCGGCGAGATCCTCGACTACACCTACAGCGCCTTCGGCGCGACGGACTACGAGGCCGCGCGCAAGATCGAGCCGGTCGAGGAGGTCGTGGATGACCTCGTTGCTACGCTGCGCTCCAATCACATCCGCCGCGTGCGCGACGGCCAGTGCACGGTGTATGCGGGCCTTACCTTCCTCGATATCCTCGTCAATGTGGAGCGTATTGCCGACCAGTGCTCGAATGTCGGCGTTTTTACGCTCTCGATGTTCGATAAGCACATCATGAACAATCACCACGACTATATCCACGAGCTGCATCAGGGCAAGGACCCGGTCTTCAACCGCGCCTATCAGGAGACGCACGACAAATACTTCGGCGAGCTGAAGCGCATCGAGCAAGGCAAATGAGGAGCCGGTCATAACGATTGAAAGCATGAAAAGGGTGAGGCCTCTTGTATAAGAGACCGCGCCCTTTTGTTATATGCTGAGGAGATGCGCTGCCCGCGGGAAGGCGGGTCATCGCTTACCCTGCTTTTTTGCGCGCAGATACAGTACCGCCTCGACCACGCCGCCGCCGACGGCGAGCGCCTTGTCCGAGATCGTCGTGCAGTACTCCGGCTTGCAGCGCGGGTCGACGTCGCCGGACTTCATGCCCTTTTTGACGGGGACGCCATCGTCCAGCACGCCGCGCAGCACGCCGCTGATGGTGCACTTCATCGGCTGACCTGCGACAAAGCCGATGGTCTCGCCCTCCTCGACCGTGTCGCCGATGCGATGGACGGCGGTGAAAATGCCGTCGCACGGCGCGCGCAGCACGCGCTCGCCCGTAAAGCCGCCGATGAGCCCCGGAATATTCGTGTTCGGCAGCGCACTGCCGGAATAGATGACGCGGCCCAGCGTGTGGCCGCGCATCGTCTCAACGACGGCGTGGCAGTCCTCGCCTGCCGTAAAGCCGGGGCCGACGCCCACAACGATCGGCGCGTCCGTGATCTTGGTGCCGAGGTTGCGCTTGGCCAAAATCGCGTCCACGAGCGCATCCGGCGAAAGCGCCTCGCGGCACCGGCACTCAGGGTCGGCCAAAACGGGCAGCACACCCTTGTGCAGCAGTTTTTCTGCTTCTGCGGCGTTTTCCGCGCGCACGGCGCGCAGCCCCTCGACCGTCGTCTCCCCGTGAACGATGGCGTCGGAAAAGGCCACTGTGCGGCGGATCGCCGTCGGTCGGGCGAGATCGGTCATCACTACGTCGATGCCGCAGCGCCACAATCTCATGGCAGCGCCGCTCGCGATGTCTCCCGCGCCGCGGATCAATGCAAGCATACATACACCCCCTGCTGCAGGCTGCCCGCGATGACCGGGCAGGAAAATTCATTTGCCATGGTCTGCGCCGCTTCATAATCGGCGGCAGACTCGACCTTGTTGATGTAAACGCGGTCGCCGTAGCCCTCGGCATTGACGACGCGCGCGGCAAGCTGCGGCGTGACGATCGCTTCCTCGTCTGTGCCCGCAAGCTGTGCATAGAGCGCGCTGCGGTGGCAGGCCTCGGATATCTTTTTGCCGATGCCGTCGATCCCTATGACCGTGATGACGCGCTGCGCCTCCGCCGGGATGACCGGCTCGTGCGGCGCGTGCGCCTTGAGCGGCAGACGCTTGGCGCCGTCTGCCTCGACGAGCACAAAATCCACACAATGCGTGAGCGCGTTCATCGAAAGCCGCGGCGCGCAGAGCTTGCCGTTTTCGGCCGCTTCGCCGACGCAGACAATGTTAGACCGGTCAAGCGCTGCCGAAACAGCGGCCTCGTCCGCGTCCAGCAGCGTCTCATACTGCGCCGGACGGCGGATGTGCGTCGTGGTCGTGATGATAACCTTGCCTTTTTTCGAGAGCTCTTCGGCGAGCGTTTCCATCAGCGTCGTCTTTCCGCCGCCGCCGATAATGGCGGTCACGCCGCGGCCGATCTGAAGGAGCGGTGCAAGCTTCATGCGCGCCGCCTCACTTTCCGGCACCCGCGCGACGGGCGCGGTGTTCGATCATCTCCGCCGCGATGCTGATGGCGATCTCCTCCGGCGTCTCGGCCAGGATGGGAAGGCCGATGGGCGCGTGAACGCGGTCGATCTCCGCCTCGGTAAAGCCGTCGCCGCGCAGACGCTCGCGCGTCTTGGCGACCTTGCCACGGCTGCCGATGCAGCCGATATAGGTCGCGTCGCTTCGGAGCACCTGCGAGAGGATCTCATAATCCGCCTGATGGCCCGGCGTCATCACAACGGCATAGTCGTCCGCCGTGAGCGTTACCTTGCCGAAGATATCGGCAAAGCTGCCGAAGATGACCTCGTCCGCCGCGGGATAGCGCGCGGGCTTTGCCAGCTCCTCGCGGTTATCGTACATCGTCACGCGGAAGCCGACAGACGCGAGCACCGGCACGAGCGCACAGCCCACATGACCTCCGCCGAAAATATAGACCCGTCCCGCGCGGGCGAGCGGCTCGATATAGAGCCCGTCCCGCCAGAGCGCGCGGGTCATAAAGAGCGATCTCTGCTCCTGCGGGAGCTCTGCGCGCGTGAGCACGCGGAAATCTTTGACCAGCTCGCCGTCGAGCGTGAGCAGCAGCCAGAGATCAACGCTCTCGTCAAGCATTTCGCGCCAGCGCTTCAGCACGGCGATCTCGTCCCGCTGCTGCGGGGAGAAGATCTGGAAATACACCGTCACCTCGCCGCCGCAGATCATGCCGATATCGTTCACGTCGCTCGGGTGCAGCGCATAGGACCCGAGCTCGTTTTTCCCGCTTTTCATCGCTTCGAGCGCGCGCAGACCGCTCAGCCGCTCCACCGCGCCGCCGCCGATGGTGCCGAGCGTGCTGCCGTCTTCAAAAACAGCCATCTTTGCGCCCGCGCCGCGCGGTGCGGAGCCGGAGGAGGCCAGGATGCTGCACAGCGCCACGCGCTCACCGCGCGCAAGGGCGGCAAGCATCGCATCGAGCAGCTTCTTCATGCCAAATCACTATCCTTTCAAAAGTATCAGGCTTTGCATTGATTATAGCAAAGCTGCCCCGCAAATGCAATGCGCGAAGCACCGTTTTTCCGTATCCGGTCGAAAAAAGCGCACGGCGCGAAAAGACGGACGCAAAAAGGGAGAGCCCCTCCCGTGCGAGAGAGCCTCTCCCTGTCAGGTCCTTTCCCGGACCGGCTTTTCAGCGGTGCTTATACACGCGGCGGTTGTCGAGCGCGAAGATGCGCGGGCTGAATTCACCGGCGTTCAGCGGCGCAAGTGCCTCGCGGTAAATTTCCATGCGGCTGTCGATCTGGTCGATGAGCGAGAGGAGCTCCGCCTCCGCGCACTGGGGCAGCACCGCCGCGCCGAACTGAGGCTCGCCGTGATGCGAAAGCAGCAGATGCTGCAAAAGCATCGACTTTTCCTCCGGGATGCCGAGCGCGGCGGCGGCCTCGCCCACCTCCTGCGCGCCCATGACGAGGTGGCCGAGAAGCTGGCCCTTGGTGGAGTAATCCGTCACAAGACCGAGCTCGGAGAAGGTGAACTCCTGCTCCTTGCCGAAGTCGTGCAGCAGCGTGCCGGCAAGCAGCAGGCTGCGGTCCACGGTGTCTGCGTACTGCGCGGCAAGGAAATCAGCCAGACGCAGCATATTGTACGTGTGCATCAGAAGGCCGGAGAGAAAGCTGTGGTGCACGCTCTTGGCGGCAGGAATGGTGCGGAAGGCCGCCTTATGGCGGCGCAGCATCTCCTCGCACACGGCGCGGTGATCCGGGTCCTCGATGGAGGCGACAAGGCGCTCAATGTCGGCGTAAGCGCCGTCGCGGTCAATGGGGGCGACGCTCACAAGGCGCGAGACGTCCACATGGTCGTCGTCCGCTGCCAGGCGGAGCTTGTCGACTGTGATCTGCAGGGCGCCGCGGTAGTCCGACACGCTGCCGCGAATTTTGATGGCCTTGCCCACGTCGCGCTCACCGATGGGACCGGTGTAGTCCCAGACCTTGGCCTCGATCGTGCCGCTCTCGTCGGCGAGCACGGCGGTCAGGAACGGCTTGCCGGTGGCCGTCACCTTGGAGAAGGCGGATTTGAGCAGATAGAAGCCCTCGACGTCAATGCCGCGCGCCATGCGCGCGATGGGCAGATCGTATTCCATCGTGATATCCTCTTTTCTGCCCGCCTTTGGCGGGCGGTTCTTTTGATCTCAAGACTGCATTATAGCACACTTGCCGGCGGCGCGCACGTATTTTTCACGCTTTTCCCGCGCGCTCGAGCCAATCTTTCCCCTCGGTGAAGCGTGCGACGAGAAACGACACGACGTAATCGCCCGCGGAGTTGATCATCGTCGCGGGCGGGTCGACAAGGTTGCCGATCGTCACGGCGATGGGGTAGGCGATGGCCATTTGCGAGGGGAAAAAGAGCGTGCAGATGATGTATTCGCCGATGTATCCGCCGCCGGGGATGCCGCTCATCGCGACCGAACTGAACACGGCGACGAGCAGGATTTTAACGATGAGCCCCGCGCCCTCGAACGGGATGCCGAACACGCCGAAGAGGAACGCGATCTTCAGCACGCAGCTAAAGCAGGAGCCGTCCATGTGCATCGTCGCGCCGAGGGGAAGCACGAGGTCGGAGATATCGCGCGGCACGCCGCTGTCCTCCGCCGCCTCCAGGTTGGTCGGGATGGTCGCGACGGATGAGCAGGTGCCGAGCGCCGTGACCGCGGGGCGCAGAATGTGCCGCCGCATGACGGCAACGCCCGCTTTCCCGCCGCCAAGGTAAGCGTAGAGCGGAAAGGCGAGGAGCGCGTAGGCAAGGCAGAGCGGATAGTAGACGAGCATCGCACGGCCATAGGCCGCGGTGATCTGCGCGCCGTAGGTCGCGACAAGCGAGGCGAAGAAGCCAAAAAACGCAGCAGGCGCGTAATAGGAGATGAGCGAGACGACCTTCAGGAGGCAATTCGTCATATCCTGCAGGACGCGCGCCGTCAGGCAGTCCGCGCCGCCGCTTAGGTTCACGCCGAAGCCGATGAGAATAGAGAAGACGATGAGCGGCAGCATCGCGCGGCGGGAGAGAAGCGCGGCGAAGTCTTCGACCGTGAAGAAGTTGACGAGCAGCTCCGCAACGCTCGCCTGCGCGTCGACCGTGCCGGCCACTGCGTCCGCCCACGGCTCGAACACCGGGGGATAGAGGCGCATCACGGCGACCATGATGATCGCGGCGATGAGGCCTGTGACGATGAAGACGAGAAGTGTGGTCCCCATGATCTTCCCCGCGCGCTTGGGGCTTTTCATGCAGGCGATGGAGCTTGCGAGCGAGCAGAATACGAGCGGCACGACGATGCAGAACATCAGGTTGATGAAGATGGTGCCGAGCGGCGCGAGACACGTTGCCTCCGGCCACAGCGCGCCCAGCACGCACCCGAGCACGATGGCGAGCAGCATCGCGCTTATAAAGCCGTAGGTGCGGAAAAAGGAACGAGACATAGAATTCCTCCCTTAAAAATTTGCGTTCAACACATTATACCGGGAGGACTTGGACCAATATGCAGAAAAAGAGCGCATCCTTTCGGATGCGCCCCTGACTTTCGAAAAAGCGGCTCCGCCGCTTTTTCGAAAGCCTTGTGCAGTTACTCCAATTCGAATGCGCCGGTGTAGAGCTGGTAGTAAGTGCCCTTTTCCGCGATCAGCTTTTCGTGGCTGCCGCGCTCGATGATGCGGCCGTGGTCGAGGACCATGATAACGTCGGAGTTCTTGACGGTGGAGAGGCGGTGCGCGATGACGAACACCGTGCGGCCCTCCATCAGCTTATCCATGCCGCGCTGGACGATGGCCTCGGTGCGCGTGTCGATGGAGGACGTTGCCTCATCCAAAATCATGACCGGCGGGTCGGCGACCGCCGCGCGCGCGATGGAGATGAGCTGGCGCTGGCCCTGCGAGAGATTTGCGCCGTTGTTGGCGAGCTCCGTCGCGTAGCTCTGCGGGAGTCTCGTGATGAAGTCGTCTGCACCGGCGAGCTTTGCCGCAGCGATGCACTCTTCATCCGTTGCATCGAGCTTGCCGTAACGGATGTTGTCCATCACCGTGCCGGTGAAGAGGTTCACATCCTGCAGGACGATGCCGAGACTGCGGCGCAGATCGGCCTTTTTGATCTTGCTGACGTCGATGCCGTCGTAGAGGATCTGGCCGTCCGCAATGTCATAGAAGCGGTTGATGAGGTTGGTGATGGTCGTCTTGCCCGCGCCCGTCGCGCCGACGAAGGCGACCTTCTGGCCGGGCTCGGCGTAGACGGACACGTCGTGCAGGACCTCCTTGTTCGGCTCGTAGCCGAAGTCCACGTCGATGAGACGCACATCGCCGCGCAGCGCGCGATAGCCGACCTTGCCGTTGTCATTGGGGTTCTTCCACGCCCAGTGGCCGGTGTGCGTGTCGCTCTCGGTCATGGTGCCGTCGGGGGCGATATTCGCGTCGACGAGCGTGACGAAGCCGTCATCCGTCTCGGGCTTTTCGTCGATGAGGGAGAACACGCGCTGCGCGCCCGCGCCCGCCATGACGATGGAGTTGATCTGCTGGGAGAGCTGGTTGACGTTGCCGGTGAACTGCTTGGTCATGTTGAGGAAGGGAACGAGAATGGAGATATCCAGCGCCTTGCCGGAAAGGCTGACGTTCGGCAGGTGAATGAGCAGGAACACGCCGCCCACCAACGCGAGCGCAACATAGAGGAGGTTGCCGATGTTGCCGATGATGGGGCCGAGCACGCTTGCATAGGCGTGGGCGCGGTAACTGTCCTCAAAGAGGGCATTGTTGATCTCATCGAACTCCTCGATGGAGCGCTGCTCGTGGCAGAAGACCTTGACGACCTTCTGGCCCGTCATCGTCTCCTGAATGAAGCCCTCAGTCTTGGCGACGGCCTTCTGCTGGCGCAGGAAGAACTTGGCGCTGCCGCCGCCGACGCGCTTGGTGACGGTGATCATCAGGATGATGCCGAGGACCAGCACCAGCGTGAGCCAGAGGCTGAAGTAGAGCATGATGGCGAACACGACCAGCACGATGGCGCCTGACTGGATGAAGGCGGGGATGGCCTCGGAGACGAGCTGGCGCAGCGTGTCGATATCGTTGGTGTAAAAGCTCATGATATCGCCGTGCTGGTGGGTGTCGAAATAGCGGATGGGGAGGTCCTGCATCCCGCCGAACATCTCCTGGCGGAGCTTGTTGAGAAAGCCCTGCGTCATGTAGGCCATGAGCTGCTTCTGCACCAGGATCGCGAGGATGGAGAGGACATACAACACGATGAGCAGCGTCAGGATGGGCTTGAGCTCGGCCTGCGCCGCGGCCCAGTCGCGCGAAACATACCACTTTTCGATGACCTGAATGACGTTCTGTGTGAAAAGCGAGGGGATGGAGGACACGATGGACGAAAACAGGATGCACGCGAACGTGATGGGGGCGAGCACGGGGTAGTAGGAGAACAGCTTTTTCACCGTGCGCTTCAGCATAGCAAGGTTTGCGGCGCCGGCATTGGGGCCGCGGCCGGTGTCGATGGACTTACGCTTCATCCTGCTCACCTCCGTTCGTCTGGGATTCATAGACCTCGCGGTAGATCGCGCTCGAGGCAAGGAGCTGCTCGTGCGTGCCCATGTCCGCGATGCGGCCGTTGTTCATCACAAGGATGAGGTCGGCATCCTGCACGGATGCGACGCGCTGGGCGATGATGATCTTGGTCGTTTCGGGAATATAGGTGCGGAAGCCCTCGCGGATGAGCGCGTCGGTGCGCGTGTCGACCGCGCTGGTCGAGTCGTCGAGAATGAGGATCTTCGGCTTTTTCAGCAGCGCGCGGGCGATGCACAGGCGCTGCTTCTGCCCGCCGGAGACATTTGTGCCGCCCTGCTCGATATAGGTGTCGTACCCGTCGGGGAAGGAGCGGATGAATTCGTCCGCCTGTGCGAGCCTGCACGCCTCGATCATCTCGTCGTCGGTGGCGTTTTCATTGCCCCAGCGCAGGTTGTCCTTGATCGTGCCGGAAAACAGCACGTTCTTTTGCAGCACGACACTGACCGCACCGCGCAGGACCTCGAGGTCGTATTCGCGCACATCTCTGCCGCCGACCTTGACGCTGCCCTCGCTCACATCGTAAAGGCGCGGGATGAGCTGCACGAGCGTCGACTTGCTCGAGCCCGTGCCGCCGAGGATGCCGACGGTCTGTCCCGGCGCGATGTGCAGATCGATGCCCTGCAGGGCGAACTTCTCCGCCGCGGCGGAGTATTTGAAGCTGACGTTTTCAAAGTTGATCGAGCCGTCCTTGACCTCCGTGACGGGGGAGGCGGGATCGGCGAGCGCGGGCTGCTCCTGCAGCACCTCGCAGATACGCACGAACGACTCGTAGGACATCGTGAGCATGACATAGATCATCGAGATCATCATCAGCGACATGAGAATCTGCATCCCATAGGTCAGCATGGCAGAGAGCTGGCCGACGTCGATGCTTGTGCCGCCGCCCGTGATGATGAGCTTCGAGCCGACATAGAGCACAAAGACCATGTTGAAGTATACGCAGAACTGCATCAGCGGGCCGCTGAGCGCGACCACGCGCTCGGCGTAGGTGAAGTCCTTGGCAATATCGCCCGAGGCGGCCGCGAACTTCTTCTTTTCATACCCTTCGCGGGCAAAGCCCTTGACGACGCGCATCGCGCGGACGTTTTCCTCCACGGATTCGTTGAGCCGGTCATATTTGCGGAAGACTGCGCGGAAGGCGGGCATCGCCTTGCGCGCGATGAGAAGAAGCCCGACGACGAGCAGCGGGATAACGATGACGAAGGTCGTCGCGAGCGCGCCGCCCATGATATAGGCCATGATGATGGCGAAGAGGAACATCAGCGGGGCGCGCACGGCGATGCGGATGCACATCATGAAGGCCATCTGCACGTTATTGACGTCGGTCGTCATGCGCGTGACGAGCGAGGCGGACGAGAATTTGTCGATATTCTCAAAGGCAAAGCTCTGCACGCGGGTAAAGACGTCGTGACGGACATTTTTGGCAAAGCCCGCGCTCGCGCGCGAGCCGAACAGACCGCCTGCCGCGCCGCAGCCGAGCGACACGAGCGCCATCAGAATGAGCACGAGGCCCACGCGCACGATGCCGCCGAGCTCTGCGCCGGCCTTGACCTCGTTGATGAGGTTTGCGGTGAAAAACGGAATGAGCACTTCGATCGCCACCTCGCCGACCATGCACACAAGCGTCAGGATGGTGGGCTTTTTGTACTCGCGGATGCAGCCCATGAGCTGCCGGATCATGTTCATTGGCAATGCTCTCCTTTCCCGGGGGGACAGGGAGGAAGCTTTCCCTGTGCGATGAGGTGCTCGCGCTGCTCCTCAAAGGTGTCGTGGATGGTGCGCAGCGCGTCGCAGAAGCGCTCGCGCTTGCCGCTTTCAAGCTGGTCGAAGAATTCGCGGAACTCCGCCGCGTCCTTTTCAAGAAAGCTCATCACGTATTCGTCGGCCTTCGTCGTGGCGCGCAGGCGGATGACCCGGCGGTCGTCCGGGTCGCTCAGCCGCTCGGCAAAGCCGCCGTCGACCAGCTTGTCGACGAGTTTGCTCATCTGCTGCTTGGGCATACGGGCAAAGTTTGACAGCTCCGTCATCGTCATCGTGCGCTCGCTGCGGCGCAGGGACTGGATGCAGTAATACATATCGAGGCTCACGCCGTCGTTGAGCATCCGCTTGAACGGGCGGGCAAACCAGTAGTGCCAGGCGGGGATGGTGTCGAGCAGGAGCTCCTGTATCTCGTTGGTCTGCATGAGATTCTCCTTTCCTCAAAATGGTTAGATAGTCAATCTGAATTGACTATTGTAATAAATTGACAGTGATTAGGATACAACAGTTAAAAACGAAATGCAAGAGGGAAAATGTGCAGATCGCGACAAAAAAGCGGCGGCACGCGGCCGCCGCTTTTTGTCAGAGATCACTGCTTGAGCGTTACATTGTTTCTTATGGTGCGTTCGCTTCGGGGACGATTCGTCAGGCTTTGCAGCACGGCGCTGATCTGTCCCTCGGCGGATTCGACCTCAGCATGAAACGCGCGGGCGGAGACGCGCAGCGCCCCATGGCCGAGGATGATGACCTGCTCGGGACCGTCCGACGTTGCCACGCGCACCCGCCGCTCGCGGCGCAGCTCGTAGGTCGCGCGCTCGATGTAGGTGTCGGCGGTCTCGGCCTCCTTGGTGTAAACGACCTTGACGCCGTGCACCGTCTGCACGCTGCCGGGATTACCCTTGACCTTGTAGGCGTCGAACACCACGATGACGCGGCATTTGCGAAAGCCCTGATAGTTTGCAAGAATGTCGATGAGCGCGCCGCGTGCGGCGGCGACGTCCTGAGAAGCGAGGCGCTGCAATTCGTCCCAGGCAAAGATGATGTTGTAGCCATCAACGAGCAGGTATTCCGTGTCCTCGGAGTGGATCGTTACATCGTAGTGGTCGGCAAGCGCGGTGCGCGCGGGCTTTTTCGCAGGCTCGAACGCGCGGTGCTCTACTTTGCCGTAGGTGCGCTCGAAGATATCCTGCAATTCCCTGTCCGCAGCATATGCGCCGCCCGCGCCGACGCCGCGGCGGGGAATCGTGGCATCCGCTTCTTCCGGGGCCTCTTTGCCAAGGCGGATGCCGCTGTCGCAGTGGACGCGCTGCGGGACCTCGTTCCACGGAACGGTGACGCTGCCGCCGTGGTCACAGAATACGGAGGACGAGGGATTGTCCGTGTCTCGCTCAGCGTCGTAGCCGATCGCGGCGGCGACGGCGTCCTGCTCCGCGCAGACTTCGTAGCCGTGGACAGTGCAGGCAAGCTGCCCGCGCCCGCGCGTGTAGGCCGCGACGCTCTCAAAGTAGTCGCGCATCCCGCGCACCGGCGCGCAGCCGGTGAGGACGGTGTTCTCACCCTCGCTCTGCGGCGCGTCGACCGTGCCGCCCATGTTCTGAAGGTCGGTCATCGCGCGGCCGACGCACTCGGCGGGGACGTCGAGGCGGAAGTCGTAGTACGGCTCAAGGAGGATGCTTTCCGCCTGCATCAGTCCCTGCCGCACGGCGCGGTAGGTCGCCTGGCGGAAGTCGCCGCCTTCGGTATGCTTTAGGTGCGCCCGACCCGCGACGAGCGTGAATTTCACGTCCGTCAGCGGCGAGCCGGTCAGCACGCCCGTGTGCTCACGCTCTAAAAGATGCGTGAAGATGAGCCTCTGCCAGTTGAGATCGAGCACATCCGTCGGGACGGTGCTCGCAAGCTGCACGCCCGTCCCGCGCGGCAGCGGCTCGATGAGAAGCTGTACCTCTGCGTAGTGGCGCAGGGGCTCGAAGTGTCCCATGCCGAGCACCGGCGCGGCGATGGTCTCCCGGTAGACGATGCTGCCCTCGCCGAAGCTGACGGCAAGGCCGAAGCGGTCTGAGATCAGGCGGCGGAGGATCTCAAGCTGGATCTTGCCCATGAGCTGCACATGGATCTGACCGCTGTGCTCGTCCCAGACGATGCGCAGCATCGGGTCTTCTTCTTCGAGCTCCCGCAGCTTCGTGAGCGCGCTGTGCGCGTCCGCACCGTCCGGCAGGATGAGCCGATAGGTCAAAACCGGCTGCAAAAGCGGGGCGGACGCCTCCGCCTCCGCGCCGAGGCCGAGACCGACATAGCTGTGGCTGAGGCCTGTGACGGCGACAACGCTGCCAGCGTCCACTTTCTCGAGCGTGCGGAACTTGACGCCCGAGTAAAGGCGCAGCTGATCGGCCTTTTCGCTGTAGGCGCGGCCCTGCGCCGTATAGGGGAGCGGCGTTTTCACGCGCAGCGACCCGCCCGTGACCTTCAGCCACGTCAGGCGCGCGCCCTGCGCGTCGCGTGAGATCTTGAAGACCCTTGCGCCGAAGGTATCGGGATAGTCCGGCTCCAGCGTGAACGCATCGAGCGCGGCGAGCAGCTCCTCCACGCCCTGCATTTTAAGCGCTGAGCCGAAAAAGCAGGGGAAGACGGCGCGCTGCTCGACCATGTCGGCAATGCAGGCGTCCGTGACGGCCCCGCGCTCGAGCAGTTGCTCGAGCGCCGTCTCACCGCAGAGGGCGAGCGCCTCGTCGCGCTCGCTCACAGGGGCGGAAAAGTCGACACATTCCGCGCTCAGCGCCGCTGTGAGCTGAGTCATCAGGGCGCTTTTGTCCGCGCCCGCGAGGTCCATCTTGTTGATGAAGAGAAAGGTCGGCACGCTGTAGCGCTCGAGCAGCCGCCAAAGCGTGCGCGTGTGGCTCTGCACGCCGTCGCTGCCGCTGATGACGAGCACCGCGTAATCGAGGACGGAGAGCGTGCGCTCCATCTCGGCGGAAAAGTCGACATGGCCGGGGGTGTCGAGCAGCGTGAACTCGGTTGCTCCGGCGGTGAGCATGGCCTGCTTGGAAAAAATGGTGATGCCGCGCTCACGCTCGAGCGCGTCAGTATCGAGAAAGGCGTCGCCGTGGTCGACGCGGCCGAGCTTTCGCAGCGCGCCGGAAGCATATAAGAGCCCCTCGGAGAGGGTCGTTTTTCCGGAGTCGACGTGGGCGAGGACGCCGATGCAAATATGTTTCATATCGAAAACCACTTTCTGCGTTTGCTGTCGTAATTCTTCTATTATGGCAGATTTTCGGGGAGTGTTCAACGATGATTTTTCCCTTTTTCGCGAGACCCGGACGGCATGAAATGCCGCGACAACAAACTACACGAGGAAAAGTATTGCAAGGAGGCCATGGAGCATGAATTCAGAATACGGGCAGAGATTGTCTATGCAAGAACTCAAGCAGCGCAACACCCAGCAGGCAGTACTTCCGACGCTGACAACGCCTCACGAAGCGAGTCCCACGAAAGCGGACTGGAAGCGAATGATGAACGATCTGGATACACTGTGGTACCATGCGGATCGGCAGACGGATCTGTTGGAGAGCATCAGCAGACAGATGTCGCAGCTTCCCACACGGACGCAGATGGACGAGCTGCTGAAAGCGGTGAAGCGTCTGGAGCAGATGAGCAAACAGGATGGGAAACGGAACGAGAAGCGTTTTTCTCTGCCCGGCATCAGGCTACCCAGACTGCGGCTGCCACACCTGGATGGTCCCACATGGGCGGTTCTGCTGATGGCGGCGGCAGCACTGCTTCTGCTCTGGTGGGGCTTGGGCACCGTCTGGAGCAGCTCCAGTCTGCTGCCCCTGTGATGCCCGTACAGCACCACACCGACAGAAAGGTACTGCAAAAAGAACGCGAAAAGAAGATTGCCCTCGGTCACAAGGC
>ENA-OWPF01001368-OWPF01001368.1-human-gut-metagenome-genome-assembly--contig:-NODE-1368-length-21633-cov-3.990963_pt1 | contig 21633 bp, 22 predicted proteins | sample MGYA00248261_ERZ651840 | MGnify/ENA primary metagenome ERZ651840 (study PRJEB26924, sample SAMEA4378268) | human gut metagenome | biome: human gut; feature: human-associated habitat; material: faeces... | reverse complement strand
GGCGTTCATCTCACGCAGGGTCTGCACGGCTGCCAGCACGCCTTGCGCGGCCGGCGCGGCGCGCAGTTCCAGCACCTCCAGCAAGGCCGGCGTGTAACGGCGCAGGGTGGCGAAGTTCTCGCCGACCAGGTGCAGGTGGTCGAAGCCTTCCGGCCGGGCCAGCAGCTCGGCCTCGCTGACGCTCTCGGTGAACTCGTCCCAGGGAATCACCGCCTCGATGGCGGCATAGGGGTCGCTGCCGCTTTCCTTCGCTTCCAGCAGCGCCTGGCCGATCCTGGAGTACAGGCGCACCTTGTCGTTGATCGCCTTGCCCTGCTTCTGGAACTGCTGCTGATGCTTGTGCTTCGCGCCGCTGAACAGCTTGACCAGGATGCGGTCATGCAGATCGACCAGCTCATCGATCACGGTCGCGGTGCTCTCCAGCACCACGGCGGCCAGGGTCGCGTAGCGGCGCTGCGGCTCGAACTTACCGAGGTCTTTGGGCGTCATCTGCCCACCCTCGCGGGCCAGCTTGAGCAGGCGGTTCTGGTGGATGTGCCGGCCCAGGCCTTCGGGCAAGTCCACCAACTGAAATGTCTTCAGCCGCTCGATGTGTTCCAGCATGTGCCGAGAGTTGGGTTTCAGCGGTGCCTGGCGCAGCCAGGTCAACCAGGTGATGCTGCTGCCGGCCTTGAGCTTCAACAGCTCGTCCAGCTTGGCCCGATGCGAGTCCGTGAGTGGTTCGACCAGGGCGCGGTAGCCCCGCCGATTGGCTCGCGCAATGGCTTCCGAGCAGGCCCGGTCAATCACGCTCAGCGCCGGCAGGATGCGTCGTTTCTGCCGTAGGCTCTCCAGGGCCTGACCGGCCAGCAGCAAGCCTTTGTCGGTCTGCTGGGCCAGCTCGGTTAGCTCGCGCACCAGGGCGCGGAAGTCGGACAGGCCGAACGGGGCCAGTTGCAGGTAGGTGCGCAGTTCCTGGGCATGCTCGCGACGGGTCACGTCGCGCTCGCCGTACTTTGCCCAGCTCGCCGGCTCGGCCTGGACTTGCTTCGCCACCCACAGGATGACCGGCTCGGGCAGCTCGCTGTCGGTTCCCAGCGCGTAACCGGGGTAGCGCAGCAGGCAGAGCTGCACGGCGAAGCCGAGGCGGTTGGCGTCGCCGCGTCGCTGGCGGATCAGCGACAGGTCGGAGTCGTTGAAGGTGTAGTAGCGGATCAGGTCATCCTGGCTTTCCGGCAGCGCAAGCAGGGTGTCCCGCTCCGTGGCCGAGAGGATCAAGCGACGCGGCATGTGTCAGTCGTCCGTGCGGAGGTACTGGTAGAGGGTTTCCCGGCTGATGTTGAACTCGCGGGCAAGCTGCGCCTTGGGCTCGCCGGCCGTCGCTCGCTGCCGCAGGGTAGCAGCCTGCTCATCGGACAGGGCTTTCTTGCGGCCCCGGTACGCGCCACGCTGCTTGGCCAAGGCGATGCCCTCACGCTGCCGCTCGCGGATCAGGGCGCGCTCGAACTCAGCGAAGGCCCCCATCACCGACAGCATCAGGTTGGCCATCGGCGAGTCCTCGCCAGTGAACACCAGGCCCTCCTTCAGGAACTCGATGCGCACGCCGCGCTGAGTCAGCTTCTGTACCAAGCGACGCAGGTCATCGAGGTTGCGGGCCAGCCGATCCATGCTGTGCACCACCACTGTATCGCCTTCGCGGACGAAGCTCAGCAGCGCTTCGAGCTGGGGGCGCTGGGTGTCCTTGCCCGATGCCTTGTCGGTGAACACCTTGCTCACCTGGGTTTGTTCCAGCTGGCGTTCCGGGTTCTGGTCAAAGCTGCTGACCCGGACGTAGCCGATGCGGTGCCCCTGCACGATGTCTCCTTGGTTGAAGGCGGCTTAAGTGCACTTTCTGTTCCGTTGTGCCTCAAAGCCCATTTCTGTCAGGCTGAAATCTATAACCTTCGCGGGCATGTGTCAAAAAATGGGAAAGCAGACTCTATTCTGACGAAGCGGCGCGGCCCTGCCTGACATCAAGTTAGGGTATAGCCTAGATTGACATGCGCGATGCAACCCTTAACTTGCTTGCACCTATCGTTTCCATGCTAGCTTTATCGTAACGCTCAAGAAATTGGGCTTAATGCCGAAAACAATAAAATAAAACAGCCAACCCTTGAGGTTCTTATGCGCCAGAATTTACCAGTGACGGGTCGAAACTTAGAACTCCCAAAAGATGCCAATATTCTTTCGACTACCTCCCCTCAAAGCCATATCACGTACGTTAATCCTGACTTCATTAAAATCAGTGGTTTCACTGAGGAAGAACTATTAGGCCAGCCTCACAACATCGTAAGACACCCAGATATGCCGCCTGCTGCATTTGAGCATATGTGGAGTACATTAAAATCTGGCCGCTCATGGATGGGGCTAGTAAAAAATCGCTGTAAAAATGGCGACCACTATTGGGTAAGTGCTTATGTAACGCCAATAGCTAAGAATGGTTCGATTGTTGAATACCAGTCTGTAAGGACCAAGCCTGAACCTGAGCAGGTTTTGGCTGCGGAAAAATTATATGCTCAATTGAGAAGCGGGAAGGCCGCGAGGCCGAAATTGGCTGCTAGCTTTTCCGTGAAAATACTCTTGCTCATATGGGGTAGTATTATATCAAGCGCAATGGCTGCCGGCATGCTTACTGATACATCAATAAGCAGCTTATTGTTAGCCACTTTAATGTCAGGAAGCTTAAGCTCTGTTAGTGTTTTGGCTATTCTCTCTCCTCTTGGAAGACTGGTTGAAAGAGCCAAGAATATTTCCAATAACCCATTAAGTCAATCCCTCTACACTGGGCGCACCGATGAGTTTGGCCAAATAGAGTTTGCTTTACGAATGATGCAAGCTGAAACAGGCGCCATAGTAGGTCGCATAGGTGATGCATCAAATCGGCTTAGCGAACACACCCGAGGCCTACTAAAGGATATTGAGTCAAGCAATGTACTTACAGTTGAGCAGCAGGCAGAGACAGATCAAATAGCAACGGCAGTAAACCAAATGGTGGCAAGCATTCAAGAGGTTGCGAGCAATGCACAGCATGCTGCAGATGCGGCCGGAAGAGCAGACACTGAGACGGCATCTGGCCAGCGTCTGGTAGCCCACACAAGCCAGTCAATCACTGCCCTTGAAGGTGAAATTAGGCAAGCCACTCAGGTTATTCATGAGCTTGAAGGTCAAAGTAACGAGATATCAAAAGTTCTTGACGTTATACGAGGGATCGCCGAGCAAACGAATTTGTTGGCACTCAACGCAGCAATTGAGGCCGCGCGTGCTGGTGAGCAGGGGCGTGGTTTTGCTGTTGTCGCCGATGAGGTTCGCAGTCTTGCTGCTCGCACACAGCAATCGACAACGGATATTCAAAGCATGATCAGCGCTCTACAAGAGCGAGCGCAATCCGCTGTTACAGTCATGGAGCAAAGTAGTCGGCAAGCGCACACGAGTGTAGCTCACGCAGAGGAAGCAGCTACAGCTCTTGATGGAATTGGCCAACGCGTTAACGAAATTACCGACATGAACGCGCAAATAGCGACTGCGGTCGAGCAGCAGGGAGCAGTAAGTGAAGACATAAACCGCAGTATTATCAATATACGCGATGCTGCTGATACCAATGTACAGACCGGGCAGAATAATTTGCAAAGTGCGAAATCTGTCGCTCAGTTAACTAGCGCTCTGAGCGAACTGGCAAAACAGTTTTGGGAAAAACGAGGATAACGCTTTTCAGTATCTCGACAGGGATAACTTACTTTACCATCGGTTATCCCTTTTAGCCGCACAAATTTTAGCCATGGCTTTTCAGGAAGTCAGGGCTATCAGAATGGCCTTAGAAAGCCTAGTCAAAGAGCTGTCACGAGAACACCGTTAGCTTAGCGTACGATTTTTTCCGAATTCTGCGGTTCCCCCCAGTATCATATCCGCTGCAATGCGGCTCATCTCTGCCAGTAACCACCGGTTGTGGAACACCAGGGACCAGTACTGGCAGGGTAACGTGAACACAATATGCTGCCACGGGCAGTCGGGGACCAGGCTCAGCAGATACTGTATCCACTGTGCGCCAGCCTTCACCCCGCAGTGCGGGCAGGAGCGGCTTTTACACCGGAAGCAGACCTTTTTTGTATGGCAACAGTCCGGTGATGAACAGCACCACTGTGTATACCCCATCAGTGTGGTCCCGCACGCCATGATTTTGGTCACCGACTCAATCACCACCGGACGTACTGCCCCTTCCGGCTGCTTCTCCAGCCAGTTAAGCCAGCGGTTTCCCTGCTGAAAGATATCGGCAAAACGGGGAAGCATCAGAAGGGCGGGGCGACTCCGTCCGGCCAGTGAACCGTGCCACACTCCGGGCAGTACATACCGCCGGCGCTGATACCGGAAAGAATGGTCGCAAATTCCCGCTCCGTGCAGCGGGCGATTTCCGGATACCCTTCGTCATCAACACGTACAAACCAGAAGACCAGCTTTTTGTTTCCCGCATCCACAAAGAACGGAATATTCAGGTCTGCGCAGCATTCAACGGCATCGTCAAAACTATCAAAGCGCAGAACTTCTGCGTCTTCTTCGTCAAAAAAATCATCTTCGTGAAGCTTCACGACATAGCGGGGAAGTTTGCTTCTTTGAGAGGCGGGTTTACGTTTATGGGGGTTAGCTGAACGGGCCATATAACCACCTGAAAGACAATGACATTGCCTGTTTTTATAACGGTAATTGCAGACCATGACAAGCCGCAGCCGTCAGGCTGCCTACTCGACGCCCATGTAACCCCCTGCGGATATTTGAACTCTACGGAAACAAGGTTGCCAATCGAGGTGGCTGCCTGAAAGTTGGGAGTTATCGCAGCTATCCGGCCACTACCCCTATTTCACTCCTTCCCGTTAACCTGAATCTCTGTGTCTGACATGATAACTCTCCGTCATAAAACAGACCGACATGATAAAAGAACTACTACTTTGAGAATAGTATCTTTAGTTAAATAAAAGACAAAATAATTTAACAAAACGACGTTCATCTTAAAGTTAAGACCATTTTGTTTAAAAAAAAATTTTTTCTCTTACAAATCAGAACTAAATGATTTTTAATGGGATAAATTTTACTTGTACCCAGTGTGCTTTAGCGCAAGGGCGGTAGCGTTCCATAATTCATAGGATAGAGTCCCTTTCACATACATAGCAGCTTGGCATCAGGTAATAAGTCAAGTTCGCAAAGTGAAAAGATAGATTTGTTATACATTAAATGATGTTTATATTATAGACGAGTAAACTTTTAGTGATTTCCTATTCACAGGAGGTTTTATAGTATAGAACAAAGAAAGATTGGAAAAAATTACAGAGATAAATATTTAATAATCTATACACAGGAAAACAAATGATTATGAAATCGAAAAAGAAATTTCAAAAAGGTTTATCGCTGATTGAAGCTTCAATGGTGTTGGCATTATCAGCTATTGTTGTTTCCGGTGTTATGTATTATTACCAGTCAGCATCTGATAATAATAAAACACAAAATACAGTGTCAGAACTCATGAGTATTGTCTCTGCTGTTAATGGGCTGTATGCAGGACAACAGAATTATAAAGGACTAGATAAACAGGTACTCTATAACACGTCTGCTGTTCCTGAAAATTATAAAAACACAGCAAATAGTAATATAACTCATCCTTTCGGAGATATCATTGATGTAGGACCTGTGGGGAGAGATGAGAATGGGTATTATGTTCTACTGAACAAAATCCCTAAAGCAGCCTGCATAAATTTGGCGACAATGAACTTTGGGACATCTATGGCTGGCGTAGGAGTTGGTGTTAGTAGTCAGATACTAAAAGGTAGCAACACAAATCTTAAGAAAATAGGCAGCACTGATACAGTCAATAATGGACAAGTCTATGGTGGTGCATTCACCCCAACGCAAGCTTCATCTGCATGTACTGACGACTATAATAATATTGGCTATTTATTGAAATAATATCAGATTTTCTGAAGGGGGGGAGGAGGGATAACAGTATGATTACTTACAGCATACAAAAAAATGAGACGAGGTATATGTTTATTCGCAGAACTCTTTGTCATCTTATTACAACGGCTATTCTGACGTGTTCATTTAACCTTTATGCTTCCGAAAATACCGGAACTATGTATTCTGAATTACTGTCGGAGAAAAAAAAACAGGAAAACCTAACTTCACCTAAAACTATTACTTCAGTGAATGAGTTAAAAACATGGTATGTATATAAGGGACAGACGTTGAATAACGTGCTTGCGCAATGGGCAAATCTTGCTGGCTGGGATTTAGTGTGGGATTCAGGACAGACATATAAATTACGGGCTGCAGCATCATTTGAGCATCTTCGCTTTGAACAAGCCGTACAGGAATTATTTGATGCTGTTGGAAACACTGATCCAAGACTTTATGTCACTCTTTATAAAAAAAATAAAGTTGTTCTCGTTTCATCAAAACCGGAGTTTTAAAAGGTAATATTTTATGCATATACTAAAAAAAACTGTAGTAATTTTACCTTTATTATCTTTAATCACATCATGTTCGACAGATATATATAAAAATGTCAAAAAAAACTATGATGATGATAAATTAATTGCAGAAAAGCATTTATCATCATCAAAAAATGAAGACATAGCCCGTGATACTTCTGTCGTGAAAGTACTTGATAAATTATATATCGGAAGTCGCAGTACTGATAGCTTACATGGTGAACCATTACCGGTGAAGCTGGAAGGGACCAATGGTATTTCATTGTCTTCGGGGATCCCTCTTAAACTTGGGAATATTATTGACCTGCTACAGCGTTCCACTGGAATATCTGTTGTAAAAAAAGACTATGTTGTTCCTGCTTCTGTTGTAACATCTGGTACAGCAACTGAAACTGAAGCAAAGAAAATCTCTGATGAATTGTCTAAAGCCTTAGGAGAAAAAAACAATAATGGCCAGGGTGGACTTCAGGGATTGCTTGATCTGAATGCAAGCAAAAATACCATGAATATTAATTATACCGGGCCACTTTCGGTTTTTCTTAATAAAATAGCTTCTCACTTTGATTTGTCATGGCAATATATAGACGGACAAATATTGATATCCGGTTATGAAGCCAGAATATTTTCTATCAGTACTTTACCTAATAAGGTGCAAACTACTAATAGTATAACATCCAGTGATTCAGGCTCAGGTTCGGGGTCTTCATCAGGATCATCAGGTTCTGGAGGTGGAGTTGGGTCTACAAATCAAAATATCACGCTGGATATATCCTATGACTTCTGGAAGGATCTTGACTCTGAGCTGAAAATGCTTATTGGCAATGATGGTGAATATTATGTATCACAAAGCACATCTTCTGTTCTTGTAAAAACTTCTCCTTCTATGATGAAAAAGGTTGCTGAATATTTAGATAACCTTAATAAAAAATTAGAGAGACAAGTTTCAGTTGATGTACAGGTATACTCGGTATCTGTAGATGATTCAAGCAAGTTCAGCTTAACACTGAATGCACTGTTAAAGCATAATGGTGGCATTTTAGGTCGTGTTAATAGTGATTTCGGTAGCTCTTCCGGCACAACTCTGGCTGGATTCTGGAATAATGATGGTAATCAAGATAATAGTGCTTTGATGTCGGCACTGGAAAGCACAGGGAACGTCAGTACTGTGACGTCATCAGTTGTTACGACAATGTCTGGACAGCCTGTTCCAGTTCTTGTTGGTAATGAGAGGACTTATGTTTCTGAGGTGGGTACAACACTCAATAACAATACATCAACGACTTCTGCAAGCACTGATACCATCACGTCAGGATTTCTGATGAGTCTGCTGCCAAGGATTATGGATAACGGCAATATACTTTTGCAATATAATATCACTTTGTCTTCCCTTGTTGGTGCAAATGACGGATTCAATAATGCAACCGTTTCCGGCACAATTATCCAGTTGCCTGATGTTGATAAACGTTCGTTTATCCAGTCCAGTATGCTAAAAAATGGTAGTACTCTTGTTTTGGCTGGATATGAACAAAAACGAAATGAAGTTTCAGATCAAGGGGTTGGTACCCCAGGCTTTAAGTTACTTGGAGGTAGTCGTAATGGTTCGAAAACTAGAGACATTATGGTTATCTGCATAACTCCAAGGGTTATTGATGTTGGAGGCAGCTAACATGTTATACCCTGAGTCAGATAGTATGGATTCGTTGCTTCCCGGTGTACTGTATATCAATAAGAAAAAATATGCGGTCAATCTGTTATGGAATGATGTGCCGGATGATAAGCAATATAAGTCAATAATAAAAAGTCGACTTAAATTATTGGGGAGTGATTTATATGCCATTTCTCGTAATCTGACAGGAAGTCAGTATGCTATAGCTGACAGGAAGGTAGGACACAGGAAAAGTGATTTCGCTTTAGCGAGTTGCGTTGATAATAATGGACGTTCACTTTGTGCTTTGTGCCAGCATGAAAAAATTTGGTTGTTGTTAGCTATAGATAAAAATGGCTATGTTATTATAGATAAAGCCAGTTATGACCAAAATGAACTCATACAAGAGTTTTATTCTATTTATCACCAAAGCCGTTGGGATGATGTTGTTTGTCCTGTTGAGTTAGGGATAGCTGGAAGTTCTGAACAGCCTGTCTATGCCCTTATTAATAAAAAGGGAGTTAAATTATGTTCTACAGGTATTGAACGGTTATATCCTCTTGTCGTAATTGGTTCTATTTGTATAGCATGTTCATTATTGGCAATAGTATTTAAAGATGTAATAGCACCAGAGGAGGTAAATCCGGTTATTACGGTTGATGCTCCCTCTACTGAAGAAATAAATGTGCCATGGGGAGGGCACAGTTTACCTTCTGAGTTCATAAAGTTGTGTGTTGATAATGTAAGTAGTAAATATCTCAAGTCATCATCAATACCGGGCTGGAATGTTGATCCTGTGGTTGTCTGTGATGATTCAGGAAAAATATTTCTATCTGTAAAAAAAGATTTTGGACTCAGGATCTGGATCTCCAATGGTATGTATAAACAATTCTTTGTAGGAGAACTGCCTGAAATAGAAAATATTAAGGATACATCAGCTGATATTTCATGGCCATTGAGGCTAGGTAGATACGAAAATACTAAGCTACAACCGGCGCAAATTTTATCGATGCTGGAGCCTCTTGATAATATCAAAAAATATATTCAGGATACGTTTGAATATTATTTCATTACGGTTCAGTTCGATACTGAACAAATTGAAAACGGTAACTTTAAGAAAGTTGATTTTCGTATTTCATTGCAAAATGAACCTACGATAATACTCCCGATTTTGGCCAAGATGAAAAACTTGGTTATTTATAAGTGTATATTCGATGTAACAAACGGTACCTGGGAAGTGAAAGGTACTTTTTGGGGTAAATAAATATGAAAATACGACAAATAGCTTTGCTATGCTTATGCTCTGTTATATCACAGGTTTGTTTAGGTTCAGTTACTACTGAGAGCAATGTTGTATCAGATGTCAAAAAACAGAGCTTTAAAGAGCATAAAAAAACAGAAGATAATCTTGTATCAGAAAGTAAACAACAAAGTGCTAAAGAATCTGTAAATTCGGATGTCACCATATCTGATGAGTATCAACAGGAGCTGGAAGCTTTTAAAAAGTTGCAGATGGATAATATACGACTAAAGTTACAGGCAGAAAATGAGAAACTTTCTCAACAATCAGGAATTGATTCTGGCGCAGTAAAATTAGTTTATATTTACTCAACGTCAACTCGAGGAAGGGTGGCGGAGGTATTAGGTGGCGGTCTCGGACTAAGAGAAGTACAGGTAGGCGATCATCTGTATGATGGATATACCGTACAGGAAATTGGAAAAGACTATATTCGAGCTGTTTCAAATGATGGTAAAGAAAACTTGCTTAAACTCTTATTTCTTGGACAAGAATAGTCAATTATGAGAAAAATGAATTTTACAGAAGAAATTTACAGCAGGTTGAAAAATCAGCTACATGACATTATTGACGTTGATGATGAACTGAGCAAATATTCAGTATTATTTTCCTCTGGTGATTTTCTTGTTTCTGAAGAACATATAATGCACCCTAGTGTTCGTTTTATGCGAGAGGTTGCATCAAGAAGAGGAATAGGGACATTACGAGAATATCATGTTAATTTAAAAATAATAAGGTCGCTCCATAGCCAGCATGTTATGGAGCTATCCCGTGTAAATAATCAACCAATGGAGGTCATGGTCAGTGAATTAATTACTGAGTGTGTAAATAATCATGCAAGTGACTTGCACATAAAAATAGCAGATTATTATGCTGATATTTATATTAGAAAAGATGGAGATATGCTTTTTCTTCGACAAATAGAATCAACAGAAGCACATAAATTATTAGCAACATTATATAATAACGCTGATGATGCTGATGCGACATATAAAGTAAATGCCTATCAGGCAGGAAGAATTGTTACGTCCAGAAGTCGCTTATCTATTCCCGATAAAGTACAGTCCATACGTCTGCAGTATAACCCGTTGGGTAATGGTGGAAGATATTTTATTGCACGTTTTCTATATGTTGAAAAGAAGAGCATTGATGAACATGCATATATTGAGCTACAAGGACTTGGTTTTCACCCATTACAGATTAGCGCATTTGCCAGATTAAGAAGATTATCTATAGGAGTAAATATTATTTCCGGCCCTACGGGGTCGGGAAAGTCAACGACACTAAAAAATATGCTTGAACTTCTTTATGAAGAGAAAAAGAAGAAAGTTAATATTATCAGTATCGAGGACCCTCCTGAATATGAGATAGAAGGAACTGCACAACTTCCTGTCACGAACGTCGAGACCGAAGAGGAAAGAGGAGCTGAATACAGGGAAGCTATTATAGCAGCGTTACGTTCGGATCCCGATATTATTATGCCCGGTGAGGCAAGGGATGCTGAAGTCATTAGTTTGGTGTTTACCGCAGCTATGACAGGGCACCAGGTATGGACATCTTTACACGCTAACAGTGCCCTTGCCATTTTTGACAGACTAAAAGATCAAGGTGTTGATGATTTCAAACTTACAGACCCAGATTTATTGACAGGGCTAATTGCTCAACGGTTGGTAAAAAAATTATGCCCAGCCTGTTCATTGCCAATTTCTGAATATAAGATAAGGAATGGCACGATTAGTGATTTAGACAAAATGCTAATAAAAGGTCATGAAGATACTGTTCGCTTCCCTAATATTGACGGGTGTCCAGAATGTTTTCATGGATATATCGGGCGTACCATTGTTGCAGAAGTTATTGAGCCTGATTATACCTTTCTTGATTTAGTTTCACAGGGCAAACGACAAGAGGCTACAAAATACTGGTTGGCAGAGTTGAATGGTATGACAATGGCTGAGCATGCCTGGATAAAAATGGTAGAAGGGACTATATGTGTACATGATGCGGCCGAAAAAGTTAGTCATATAGAAAAAATTTCTTCTGAAAGAAAAGTTTTTTTGATTGAAACAGTAACTTGAATAATATAACTGAATATGAATGCAGAAAAATATCTCGCCAAATTATTATTTACGACTAAGTTGAGACTGCGTTTTTATGAAAAAATGTCGAGGTACCTCTCGAATGGTATCCCTGTTAGTTTTGCTTTGAATGAGTTGTATGACTTTACAACAGAAAGAGGGAAAAAGGAATCAACTACATCTGTTGTTGTTCGATATGTGCTGAGATCTGTAAGAAATGGATTAAGTTTTTCTGAAGCGTTGACTCCTTGGGTCCCATCAGATGAATTATCTATCCTTGCAGCGGGTGAGCATGCAGGAAAACTTAGTGAAGCAATTAACAATATTGTATACATAAATCAGACAAAGAAAAAAATAAAATCTGCTCTATTTGGAATAACATATCCTATAGTTCTTGTTCTTACTACATGTCTGTATTTATATATTTTTGGGAACAGAGTTGTACCGGCGTTTTCCCAGGTTCTTCCTGTAGAAAAATGGCAGGGTACTGGGCGTGTCTTGTACTATTTGGCTCTGTTTGTTCAAAATTATTTAATTTTGACAATGTCCCTTGTAGCAGTTATTATTGCGATAATAATACTCACATTCGGTATCTGGACAGGAAAGATAAGACTGTTTTTTGACAGATTTCCACCATGGACTGTTTATAAAACGGTAGTGGGATGTGGGTATTTATTATCTCTGTCATCTCTTATTGAAGCGGGTATATCTGTTCCAGATGCATTGAGAATTATAGCAAGAACAGCAACGCCATGGTATCAAGAACGACTTTTATCTTTTCGACTAATGCTTTTGAATGGTGCTAAAAATATTGGCGAAGCAATGCATTTATCCGGTTACGTATTTCCTTCAAAAAACTTGGTTATGGATATCCGATCATATGCAGCACTTGATGGGTTTGAAATGATGTTGGGAAAACTTTCTCGTCAGTGGCAAGATGAAAGTATTGCGGCCATTTCTGCTCAGATGGATGTGTTACGCAATATAGCAATTGTTTTTATGGGGTTTGTTTTTATGTGGATTGTATCCGGAATGTTTGCTCTTCAGCAACAAATTAGTCAGGCTGCACAATTTCAATAATGGATAATTATAATGTCTCTTAAAGATATTTTTTTTTCTGATTTATTAATTCTTGGAGATGGTTTTTTCTTTCGCTATCTGGAAGGAGAGACAGAATCTGTTGTTAAAGTTCCTGCTATATATCGTGACGAGGTTGCCAGAATCCAAAAAGAGGTTATGGAGCTGGCCAGAACTCGACAAGAAAATGAATTTTTTTATTCTAATATGACTATTCCATATCGTGTGGCTGTTATTCATACGATATCAGGGACTGGGTATTTTCTGAGACGATTAAAATTACCTGTACCTGTTATTGATACACTTGGATTTAGTGATTCTGTTTTATCAACGCTGAAATCACTGGGTAAAGCGAGAGGTCTTATCCTTGTTGCTGGCGCAACTGGTAGTGGCAAATCAACTACAATTTATTCATTACTTACTAATTACTTATCTGTTTATGGTGATGTTGTTCTGTCTGTAGAGGATCCACCAGAACTTCCAGTTCAAGGTGGGTATTTTGATCGGGGCATATGGTATCAAGTGGACGCAAACGCGGTTGGTGGATATGAAAAAGCAATGATTTCCGCTATGCGATATAATCCTCGCTACATATTTCTTGGTGAAATACGTAGCTCCCTCAGTGCCAGAGAAGCAATCAGGGCCGCTGTTAATGGACATTTAGTTGTAACAACAATTCATGGTAATTCGCTTCAAGGTGCCATATATGCACTTCAGCAGATAGCTCTTGGTAGCAATAGTGATATAGATTTGGTGCGATCTATTTTAGGTGATGGACTTTTGGCTGTATTACATCAAGAACTGCTGTTTACTACCGCCGGAACACGCAAACTACAGGCTGAATTACTTTATATTGGGGGGGTTCCTGGAATAACGTCAAAAATACGTTCTGGTAAGTTAGAATTACTTAATAATGATATTGATACACAAAGTATTTTACTCAACAAGGGCATAAATCTATATTCGCATTATTCAAATGGAAAATAATATCTTAATTTATATTTCGTGTTATTGGTTCTCATCAGTTATTACAAGTTTTATAGGTTTAGCCGTAGACAGGCTTCCACATCAGATGAAATGGAGGGATAATCCTATTTCTGGTTTGTCAATTTGTTCACCACCCTCAAGATGTGACCATTGTCATACGAGAATAAAATGGATCTATTTGATTCCCGTTTTTGGATATTTTTTTTCCAGAGGACGTTGCAGATGTTGTGGAAATAAAATACCTATCATTTATCCTCTTGTTGAATTCATCGGTGGTGTGGGTAGTGCCGTATTAATTATGGTGTATGGAATAAATTCTAAAGGATTTATTCTTGCTATTCTGTATCTTGTTCTAATATTTCTTACGATGATAGATATAAAAGAAACATGGCTTCCATTTATCGTTACAATACCTCTATTCTGGTGTGGGTTATTATTTTCACCTTTCGAACCTGATGCCTACAACAGGATTCTTGGTGCTTGTTCTGGTTTTCTACTTTTCTGGGTTTCAATGGCTTTAGTTTCATACCTTAGCAAGGAAGACCTAATTGCCGGAGGTGATATTGTGTATTCAGCTGCTGTTGGAGCATGGATTGGTATGGAACGGCTTCCTGTCTTTATTTTATGTTCTTCTTTATTATTTATTTTTTATGCATTACCGTGGCGTCTTAAAGGTGTTCGCTATGTACCCATGGGACCTGCTATATCGGTAGGATTTTTTATATGTCTGCTGTAATACCTCTCAGTGTGTGTTTACTTGCTGCCAGTCAGGCTAACGATGTGCCACCAAAATTGCTTGTTTCGGTGATAGCCGTGGAAAGAGGCGTTTCCGGGCTGGCATCAAGAAATAAGAATGGTACGGAAGATCTTGGTATTATGCAAATAAATACCGGAGCGTGGCTTAATCTCGTAAGTCATTCATTTTTCGATGGTAATAATGAAAAGGCATATATTAGATTAAGGGACGATGGATGCTTTAACATTTATGTGGGCGCGTGGATACTGGGAAGAGCTATAAGAATGGAGGGTGGGGATATTTGGCAAGGAGTAGGACGATATCATTCAATAACATATCGGCACAAACAAAAATATATCAGATTAGTCAGTGACAAATATGAATCTATTTTTCACTGATGGATATTTGTAAATTATTAACCTTAAGGTATGTACATATCATTTATTATCTGATACAGGTCTTATATGTCTAAATTAAGACAACATGGTCTGACAATGATTGAGGTTGCACTGGCTGTTATGATTAGTACTCTTGTCATGACTGCTGTGTGGTTACAACTACAGGATATGATTAAATTTTACTTAAGTCGAAATACAGCATATACGATAAACGCCAGATTTGATCATGTGATTGATGATATCAAATCATCCTGTCTTATCATTGCAAACTCAACTTCTTGTGACGAAAATAAACAAATCAGCAAAATTGAGATGAAGAATTCATCTGGTGGGGCGTTTGGTGAGTTGAATGTAAATATTCAACATGACTCAAAAAAACCAAAGAAATTTGATATATGGATTACCTATAACATTAAAGGTTCAATTTTACAGCATTTAGACAGAAGAACAGTGAGAAATAATACTGCGTTTTATTATGTGGCCTATTGTGATGTTATAAAAAATCAAAAAAATGAGGACAGAATATGTAAGAGCACTAATAAAAAAAGTTATTATTATTCACCTGTGATGCCGTGGTCGGTAGCCAGTGACCAGCTTGGTTGGCTCAAAAAATCAAGCGATGATTATCTTATATTTCACTACGTTTTATCTCTGTGAGTCATTATATGAAACAACAACATGGCTTGGTTCTTCTTGAGGTAGTGATATTTCTTATATTGATATCTTTAGGCTACATTGGCTGGATGAATGTAAGAAAAAACATATCTGAATATGATTACGCTATGCAGGTAACCAGAAATTTGTGTTTTTATAAGGAAAAGTTAGGGCAGTATATTAAAAAAAATATTACATCTACATCTACATCTACATCTACATCTACATCTACAAAAAAAATTACTTTTTCTGACTTGGATGTTAGCAATTCATCAGGTTATCCAGCTTCATATCCTGAATATAACATGGATTTGTATGTTAAAGGGAATACAGGGTATATTGTTTTATGGAGAGCTAATAGTCTTGACATTCACGCTGAACAAGACTCTATTACTCGAATGGTTATAAATTCGGCTGTTGGTTTTTTGTCTGTATCGCTTTTTCCTTTCAATGGCTCCCCCCAAAACAATTTATTTCATAAACACTCTGATATATCTGGTCCTGATGGGTATTATACATTGAAGGGGATTGATCTTAGTAAATACAATAAAAATGACGTGATAGCTATTGTTATGGTTCCAGAAACATTAACACCATTTCAGGAGTGTTATTATGGTTTTTAAATATAATGAGAATGGAATTAGCCTGATTGAGGCTGCATTTGTCTTAATGTTGTTCTGCTTCATATTTACCCTTTCAGTGTATTATATTCATCTGACAATGATCACATCTAAATCTTTATCTCTCGGACAGACTATGAATACAGTAGGGAATCAAATAGAGTGGATCGTAAAGTCCGGAGAATGTGAATGTCTTTTGGCTGATAATACGTGCACAGAATGCCTTACTAAGGCGATCGCTAATTCTGATGAAATAAAAAAACTGAATGGTGCATCTTCTTTACGTGTTGCTGTACGTAGATTAACAACTAAATCTGGTATGGGCGTTCTTCTATATCCTTCTGAACTTGCCACAAAAAATGGTACTTTTTTTACATCTCTTGATGAGATTTATTTCACTCTTGCAGGGACAAGAGAGAAAGCCGTTATTATAAATACAAATTCGAATATTACCACTCCTAATAAGATCAGTCTTGTTTTGGATAATGTCATTGATAATGATAAAAAAATATTAAAGCTATCAGACTTTGGAATAACAACAACAGGGCCCAGTTGGATGTATCCAGGTATGTATTTTGAAATTAATTAATGATTGATGGAGCAATAATTAATGACTTCATATATATATATGCTGCTTATTACGGTCATTTGTTATCTATGGCAAGGAATAGCTAAAGAACAAGTTGATTTTTTTAAAATGGCATCGACTAACACCAGTGTTAATATGAAATATGATTACCTGTATACAGCGATAGTTAATGTAAGCTCACTATGTAACGTCAATGGTTGTACATCCGAAAAGACTGTTGATTTGCCGAATTATAATTCTTTTTATCAAGCGAAAGTTTGTGAAAAGAATGGTGTTTATTACGCCTTTTATACCGATGCTATTTTAACACAAAAACCAACAGTATCATTGACACCTAATTCAGGCTTTTCATTGATACGTGTAAAAGATATTCCATCTTTTTGCAAGACCCAAAGCAATACCAGTAATGAGGATAATTATGCATTGAGAAAAAAATAGTTAATTATATTTACTAAGTTATTTCTAAAGTATAAAAGATTGAGGTAATTTTATGTTATTCTTTTCTAAGAAAAAGAAAGAAAGTCGCGGGTTGAGCTTGATCGAAGCATCAATGGTTCTGGCTCTTTCTGCTATTGTTGTTTCCGGTGTTCTTTACTATTACAATAATGCATCGAGTAACCGGAAACTGGTTGACGATGTGAAAACTATTCAGATGGTGATATCTACAATCAGAACTCTATATGAAAACCAGAAGCCAGGTACAAAAATTGATGATCAAGCTGTTGCTAAATCTGGTAATTTTACTACAACAACAAAGACTGGCACGAGGCGCATTGTTATGCCAACTGGTGAAACTCTAAGCATTATTAATGGTTCTGGGCCAACGGGCCGACTATATGCCATAGATTTTTATACCAAAGATAAGAACATATGCTCACATCTGGCTTCAGTTAAATATGGTACATCACATTTTGCAACAGAAGTAGTTCGGCAAAATGGCAACGTGTCGAACGTGACGAAGGTTGCTGAACTATTAAAAAAACCTGCAGCTCAACGCTATCTGACAGTTTCTGATGCAGCAAAAAAATGCTCAACCTTAATTGATAACGGTAACGAGGTGCGTGTTTATATGGCGTTTAAAGGATAGATTCAGATTGGAAGGAGTGTATGGATCATGACTGAGCGTTCATAATGCTTTCCATTTATGTAAATTGCAGCTGCGCAGGCAGCTGCAATTTTTAATGTTAAATTATTCCAGTCATTTTAGATGTGGAATAATGATTTTTAATCATTTCATTACGCTTTTAATATCGATGCTATTTTAACACAAAAACTAACAGTATCTTTGACTGCCGATTCAGGCTTTTTATTGATACATGTAAAAAAGAACAATACTGAATAGCTACGAGGAATAGTAGATCAGTTAGTTGTACTCAGCTCGGATTGTGCGATTTGATCAATCGCAAATCAAAACAAATCACTAGCCGGACTGAGTAATGCCGAGCATAGCACCAATTTTTCGTGACGAACGACGCCTGATGCAGACAGCCATTCCTAAAAACACACGATAAAAATTATGCCTGCAGACATGACTACCATGTTGATGCTGCACTGGAGCGACCTGTCAGCGACGTTGCTAGAACGCTCTGCAGCGCCTGTTCCTCAGTTGGGCGCTGGATTAACTAGTTCACAAGTTCGCCATTTTATGGAAACTGTCAACCCACACCCCGGAGGCAACATGGACTGGCAAAAGTGTTGCGGCATTAGGCTCAGCTATTTAGTGTACGATCTTTCTCATCAGTGTATCGATGGCACACATTTTTGCCTTACCTCTAAGGCATCACGGCTTATGCATCGCTTTCATCAATGGCCTAAATCTCAGAACACATAATTAAGCCAGATACTAGTTATCCCGGATTCCCAGCGGCCGAAGTGTTATCAAGTATTCTCAATAATCATCAGTGATATACCGACATATGGCTATCATCGTGTATGGGCCACACTCAGATAGCAGTCTGGCAACGAAGGACTGGTGTTAGTGAATGCAAAGCCTATTTATTGGATAATGAGCGAATACAACCTGTTGTTACATGTTGTTACATGACAAACCTTTATGTCCCCAGCGAGAAGATAAGTACCAAATATCAGTGAAGTAAAAGTAAAGTAACTAGTACTAGTATTCCGGTGACTATCTCGTTAGATAGATTATATGATGGTGACAAAATACGGGATAGAGTGACGAGTATAGTCACGTCAGCATCAAATCCGACCATTTGATGTTGAAGGGGGGCAGGAACAGATACTTCGTATTCCTTCTGAATACAAATGTACTATTCGCCACATAACTTACTAACGGTGACATTTTTCACCATGCCCAGAGCAGCCTAACTATTGCGATAACGTATCCAGTCTAGTTTCTATAGTATATTTATATATTTGGAATAATTCAGTAAACCAGAAAACTAGACCAATAAACTTCACACAATACGTAATCTGATATTGAAATAAATAACAGCTTCAATATAATGAACGGATAATAAAGCAAGCAATAAACATATAATTTACAGTTCTGGATGTTATATAATCCGAAATATATTTTTGATATGAACATGACAGAAATAAAAAACCAAGAAAACATCCATGCAAATGGATATATTATTATTAAACCCAATAGCTCTTATATAAGCATTATCAATGACTCAAAGAAGATTGCTCTTGAAAGCAGTTGTTTCTTTCTCATAGAAAAGAAGAAACTGTTAACTATTGAAGTTGCACTTCCCAATATAAATACTCATTGTGATTTTATTGAACTGAATAAAAATGATATTAATAACATAATCAAGATTATGTCCCCCTTCTTTTATGAGGGGGAGGTTAAAACAGAAGGACACAATCAGTATAATATAGATAATTGCGTGTTTGCAATAAAAATAGATGCATTATCTAATGAGTTGTTTGAAATAATAAAAACAACGAATGATCACAGACTAAAATTATATGCTTTGGCATGTTTTTTACTAAGAGTAAAAAAACCTCAGCATCTGTTTAACTCATTAATTATATCAAAAACAACTTTATTCAGCGATAAAATACGTAGGGTTATTGAGAACGATACAACCCAAAAATGGAATTTAGCAACTATTGCAGAGATATGCTGCTTATCTAAAATAGCAATACGCAAAAAACTTAGTGCGGAGAATACCAGTTTTTGTCAGATTCTTCTCGATGTGAGAATGAAAAAAGCAGCACAACTATTATTACAGAATGAATTTCAAATTAGTAATGTTTCTTATATGGTTGGTATCTCGAGCGTCTCTCATTTCATCAAGACCTTCACTCTATATTATGGAAGCACACCGAAAAAATTTCTTATACGACACAAAGAAAAATGTATCTAATGTTGTGAGCTGGTCTCTCAGTGCTCGCCCCGACGCTGAACTGGCCAACACCATGCTGGATAATGCTGTCGAAACGTTAAATCCTGGAGAACGACCGGTAATACACAGTGACAGAGGTGGGCATTATCGCTGGTCGGGCTGGCTGGAAAGAGTGAATGCCGCAGGTCTTATTCGCTCAATGTTCCGTAAAGGATGTTCACCTGATAATGCCGCATGCGAAGGTTTTTTCGGCAGACTGAAAACGGAAATGTATTATGGGCGTAAATGGTCGGGCATCACGCCAGAAAAGTTCATGCAGCATGTAGATGCTTACATCAGATGGTATAACGAGCGGCGTATAAAATTATCGCTGGGTGCCGTCAGCCCCAAAATGTACCGCCAACAATGCGGGCTGGAATGATAAAGCAGTCCAGGAAATCGTCCGCATCCCCTTACCGTCTTATATCACTGGCGTTGACACTGCCGCCATCTGCCTGAACGTTACCGCGAACACAGACCACTTTCGCTGGTTAAACGTCGCTGTGGGCAACCTAGTAACCAGCAAATGATGCTGGGCCTCGCTGAGCGTGTACTGCGTATTATCCGTGAACGCTACGCTGATTTTGGTCCGACGTTAGCCTGTGAGAAGCTCGCCGACCTCCATGTCTGTATCTGGCTAAAGAAACGGTACGCAAGCTGATGATACATGCTGGGTTATGGCCCCCCCGCAAGTTACGGCCACTGCGTGTACATCAGCCACGTCCGCGACGAGCCTGAACTGGAGAGCTGATCCAGATTGATGGCAGCGTGCCTCGCTGGGTCGAGGAGCGAGGCCCAGCCTGCAGCCACCCGGGGCTATCTCGAGCGCTACGGTAAGCCTCTGGCATTTTACATCAAGATACGAACAGGTATGATTTTAATACCAGTAGGTCAAGATATTACCCGTACCGTTTATTTTAGAACCATCAGATAAAGTCTCAGGAATTCCTAATTGCGACGAGGTTATTTTTTCTCCGGGTGAAATATGGCCAACAAAAGTATTCCAATTAGTTGATTGATAATTTTTACCGTATGACACCTCTCCACTAAAGCCAACACCCTTCGCGTACCCTTGGTTAATATAATCACGACACTCAGATTTATTGTTCCATGAAATAGTAAAGGGATTGTAAGACAATGCTATGCAGTTTCCGGCATTAACTACAGGCGTTTGAGGCTGGCTTCCAGCCAACGCTGAGAAACTTAACAAAGTTAATGACATACTGAAGATGATTTGTTTCATAGATAACCCTATATTGCATGACTACAATTGTGTTGGTATTTAGAGTAGTTATAAACATCGCTCAGGTAGCATTTGCAGCATTACGCTCTCCCCTTCCCGCTCTTTAATTGTCCAAATTTATCGATATTAGTTACTAACATCCTTGATGCCAAATGTAATGATTGTTGCATATTAAATCTATATTGTGTGCCACAATGAAAAGAAATTGAGCTATTATCGATTTTTATTGAGAGTTCATGATTTTTACGCAGTATTAGATACAACCATCATTTAGTAATGTCTCTTTGTTTACCTTTAATTTCTCCATTTCACCACTATGCTGCAAACTCTGATGGCATCTGATAATTCAGTGCTGAATGTGGACGACACTTGTTATAATCCTGCTGCCAATAATTAATTATTTTCCTAGCATCGAGTAGGCAGCCTGGCGGCTGCGGCTTGTCATGGCCTGGAATTACCGTTATA
>ENA-OWPF01001363-OWPF01001363.1-human-gut-metagenome-genome-assembly--contig:-NODE-1363-length-21669-cov-5.147543_pt1 | contig 21669 bp, 17 predicted proteins | sample MGYA00248261_ERZ651840 | MGnify/ENA primary metagenome ERZ651840 (study PRJEB26924, sample SAMEA4378268) | human gut metagenome | biome: human gut; feature: human-associated habitat; material: faeces... | reverse complement strand
AGTTTTGTTCCAGAAGTCGATATCCACAAAACTAAAATCACCCCTTGCACCTTTTGGATCGGAGAACCATGCTTCTTTCAATGCACTCCGTAACAGACTTAGAATCCGTGAAGCTGTTTGCGCAGCCAGCCGCAGCTTCGGTATCTGACCTTCTTTTTTATCGAGCAGCAGCGGGAAATGGTGTTCGTACCAACAGCGCGCTTTCATGTTGTCGAAATCATAGCCAAATCCCCACAGGCCCACTTTTGCCTGCTTGAGACTGCTGGCATTGAAGAGTTTCACCACCAGCGCGGGAAGTTCCGTATTGTTTTCTGATTTACCCGTTTCGATAAGGCCTAACCAGTCACGCCAGATTAAACCGCCCGGTTGTGGTTTAACGGAGTAAAACTCGCCACCCTCTTTAAGTGGTACACGGTAAGGCGTTAAGGGATGCTGCCACATGGCATAATTCGCACCGTAATTTTTGGTCGTCATCAGGCTCAGGAGCGCGTCGCTCTGCTCACCGCAAATATCGCAGTTGCCGACTGTCGTGGTATTAAAATCAATACGAATACGGCGAGGCATTCCCCAGTACGCCTGGAGTTTATTGACCTGCTCATCGGTTACCACCGCACCGGCCAGTTCGCTGGTGCGCGTCGGGCCAAGCCAGGGGAAAACCAGATCGTCAAATTTTTTGGGTAGCGGTAAATCGGCTTCATCCTGCGGCATGACATTGATCCACAGTTTGCGCCACAAGGGAGTTTGTTGATTACCCTGATATTCCTGTAATTCAATCAGAGTAGTCATCGGCCCACCGCCGCGTAAACCGGTGCGGTAGCCTTTGCCACCTGACGGCGCATTCAACTGTAGGGAGAACAGAGCTAACGCAGAACAATGTGGGCACAGGTATTCCGTTACACCACGCTTGATAAAGTGGTCTTTATTAAACTTCGTTGTTTGAGCGCCGGGAATCTCAGGCAGTAGCGAAGCGACCGGAACTTTATCTCCGGTGAGCGCCTCGAAATCCTGCATAAATGAAGGGGAATCTGGCCCAAACTGGAAAGCATGTTCTAATGACTGCAATGCTTCCCGTAGCTTTTCAGCTTCCAGTCCGTCTTCCCAGATATCATCCCAACGATGATGATCTTTTGGCGCGAAGCTGGTTTGTAGTAGCCCCAGCAAAAACTGCCATACCGCACCCTGGAGATCTGCCCGCGGCGCAGAAATATCGACAACATTTTCATCCGCCAGATCGACTGGCGCCAGTTTGCCTGTCGTTCCGTCTTTAAAACGAACGGGCAACCACGGGGTTGTCAGAAGTGAAAACGAGTTCATACGCATCCTCTCGTAAAAAAGACCATCCCAGGTCGGTTGTCCATCTTTCCATCCTTTTCGGTGTATCAACTATTCAGAGAGTCCTGTCGCAGACATCTCAACCAACCTTGCCAATCAATCCTTCCGTAGCCGAATACCCGCAACTTTCGTCATCGTTGACTAAAATCACGTTTGCCATCTCCGGATCTTGTCGCTGTTCAATGCACCACAGCCTGAACGCCTCTCCCTCCAGTAAAGAAAACTCATCCCGATGTTTTTTCCACCAGCTTCGGCGCACTCTGACAACGCTCATTTCCCATGCGTGAGCACCGGTGGCATAAGGCTTCACCACACCGTCAATACAGGTAGCCAGCCACAGGGAAACAGACTCCTCAGCCAGACGTGTCGACAGTTTTTCCGGGAGGTAATCGTTGATATTGGCGGCATAGCCGGGCCTGAAGTTCAGCACAAACTTTTTAGCCATTGCGCGATCACAGTAATATTTGCCCACTTGCTCCTGCTCGCTGCGGGCAAATCCTTCCGGCATTACCACGTCCTCACCGTAGACGGATTCAATAAGAAGCCGGGCTGCGTGTGGCATCTGAATAGCACCTTGCTCACGCAGCACACGCTGCGTCAGCCAGATTCGCCCATGATCGGGATAGACAAATGCACTGTTACGCATGGCACTGCCAAACCATTCGTCGCCAGGAGAGTCGTCCCAGACGGGAGCCAGAATCAGCAATTCAGGGGGGGAACGCTCGTCCTTTCCGTCACGCTTTAACTGACCATTAATATCGCGGATATGCCGCTGTAATCGTCCTGCTCGCTGAATCAGCAAATCAACAGGGGCCAGGTCGGAGATCATTTCGTCCAGGTCAATATCCACGCTTTGCTCAATTACTTGTGTACAAACAATGACTTGCGACGCTCTCTGTAAACTACAATATTTACCAAAGCGTGCCAGCGTTTCCGTTTCAATTCGCTGGCGATCGCTAAAAGCAAAGCGGCTATGAAAAAGTGAAAGGCTGGAAGCAGGAATGACGCCGCGGGCAAGCAGCTGACGATGAACCTTAATAGCGTCATCGACAGAATTCCGGATCCAGGCGATGCATTTCCCCTGACTTACCGCCGATTCGATACGCGCAATACACTCTTGTTCACTATGAAGCCAACCCACGCTGACGCTACGCTCAACGTCTTTGCGCGTCGCTACCCGGTGTGAGTTCACATCGGATTTCGTGACATGCGTCAGCCAGGGGTAATCATCCTTTTCCAGGAACGGAGCTTCTTGCTGGCCCTCTGTACCCCGCGCAAAGGCAGCGACGAGTTTGTCGCGCTGCTGTTGAGATAACGTGGCAGAAAGCAAAATAACGCTGTTTCCGCCACGCGCCTGCCGCTCGATCAACCCTTCAAGAATGCACGACATGTAAGCGTCACAGGCGTGGATCTCATCAGCCAGCAGGATTTTGTTACTCAGCCCCAGAAGCCGCAGATTATTATGTTTGAACGGCATCACCGCCATCATCGCCTGATCCAGCGTGCCGACGCCAATTTCAGCCAGCAACGCCTTCTTGTTACTGTCGGCAAACCAGGCCGCACATCCCTGACTGAACGTTTGTTCATCCGGTTCTTCTGACCCGACTAAATCACCGGACCAGAGTGAGTCATTAAAGCGGTCCATTAATGTGCGGGCACTGTGTGCCAGCACCAGGCTGGGGCGGGATTCTGGCGAATAGAAAGCAAGCCAGGTTTTGACCAGCCGATCGTACATGGCATTGGCCGTTGCCATTGTTGGCAGACCAAAAAACAGCCCCTGAGCTTTCCCCGCAGCTATCAACCTGTGCGCCAGGATAAGCGCCGCTTCTGTTTTACCTGCGCCAGTCACATCTTCCAGAATAAATAACTGCGGTCCTTGCTGGCTGATATCCAGATCCAGCACCTTTTGCTGTAACGGTGTCGGATTCTCAATAAAAGGAAACAGCGTATTAATTCCGTTGAAAGGCGCGACTTTTGCTTTTAGAGGAAAGACGGTTAAGGCGTTTTGAGCCTGAATTAAAGTTTTCTGCCAGTAACCTTTAATATCCATTGGGTGTGCGACGCGTGGAAAAAATCGCGTTGACGAACCCGTCCAGTCTGCGAGCACGACGGTTGCAGAGATATACCAGGAAAGGTGTTTTATAAGTTCAATGCCCTCATCATCATCCCAGAATGCGGGGATCTCTATGAGCGGAAACAGTGGTTTGATTTCAAGGAGAAAATCTCGTGCTGCAGCTTTGTCTTCAGGCAGAAAATTATCCAATTCATCCATACGATCAGGGGGCCGACCATGATGCCCTGTCGTCACGGGCATCCACATTTCTATCACTCGCCTAAGTTTGCGCGGAGAGAGCGAAGATGAAGGAAGTAACTCCTGACATTCACTTAAATAATGATTCCACAACCAGTAGCCCAGCGTTGAATGAGAGATTTTTTCGTAATTTTTTCTGGCACCTTCCTGAATCTTGAGTTCAGGGGGCAGGTAAAGTTGTTGAAAAGAGCGGGCAAATTTTCCAATATCGTGCCAGCACAGCAACCAGGCGAAAAATTGAGCCGCCTGTTCCTTGTCAGAAATCCCTAATTGACGAAAATAATCAGCCAGCCCGAAGCAATTTCTTTTAACCATTAAATAGCCCATCGCGGCTACATCCAGCGAATGCCAGCAAAGAAGGTGATAGTCGTCGCCCCCGTCTTTCTCGCCGCGTCGGGGTTTTCCCCAGAAATCAAAAAAAGTCACAATATTTTTATCCTTCAGTAAACTTAAAGGATATTTACGCATATTTTAAAAATTATCTGTGATATATATCAGCCAATAAAACATTTACATTATGAATAAATTAATGATTTTCATTTGAAATTCATAATAATAAATAGAGACTATATATTCACATAAAAAATATAAATTTTAAAAAAGGGTGCAGGAGACCAAACCATCACAATTCAGTACGCGGGGTTTTACCCCCGCGTGGTGGCTACTTCTTCGATTCGTAAGCGAGAACTGCCTTAAACTCCATACCACGTTCTCTGATACTCAACTCACACAACGAGTCACCTACCATCAGCGTGAATCCCAGTACTGTACAACACAGTACGATGATTGCCACAAGGGCATATTTTGTCAGCATGTCTTGCCTCCCTGCAAAGAAGAGACTAACATTCGAATTGTTTGGGTTCGAACGTAAGCCTCAGGTTGATAGAAATATCGCCTGGGGCTTTTGTCCATCTGGAACCTCGCGAATGCTTAACGCCAGACAGCCTCAAGCACCCGACGCCATTCTATACCTGATAATTCTTCCAGCGGCGTTCACGTTTAAAATCAGGAATACTGCTCGCAAAATAAAAACGCCCCCATCATTTCTGACAGAGGCGTTTAATTTATCCGGCAATATTTACCCTTCGTGCAATCCACATTCCCTTTTTAAGCCAAAGAAACGTGTTTCTTCTTCCGACATGCCAGATTCCCATTTACGGGTTGTATGGGTATCACCGACCGATAAATATCCTTCATCCCATAATGGGTGATATTTCAGGCCATGTTTTTGCAGGTACTGATAAATAGTTCGGTTATCCCAGTCGATAATCGGCAGCACTTTAAATACGCCACGCTGAATTGCCAGCACCGGTAAATTGGCGCGACTGCCGGATTGTTCACGGCGCAGGCCAGCAAACCAGGTTTGCGCGTTAAGTTCTTTCAGAGCCCGGTTCATCGGTTCGACTTTGTTGATGTCATTGTACTTTTCAATGCCTTCAACGCCCTGTTCCCACAGTTTGCCGTAGCGTGCTTCCTGCCAGGCGGCGCTTTCGGTAGCGCGGTACACTTTCAGGTTGAGCTTGAGTTTGTCCGTTAACTCGTCAATAAAGCGGTAGGTTTCCGGGAACAAGTAACCCGTATCGGTGAGGATCACCGGAATATCCGGGCGAATTTGATTCACCAGATGCAGGCTCACCGCCGCCTGAATGCCAAAGCTGGAAGAAAGTACATATTCACCGGGCAGATTATCCAGCGCCCAGGCTACGCGGCCTTCAGCGTCCAGTTTTTCCAGTTCGGCGTTAGTTTCCGCCAGCGCCAGAATGCGATCTACCTTCGGCAGTTCGTTCAGGGCGTTTAGATCGAGTTTGGACATAGATTCCTCACTGTTTGCCTTGCCTGATGCGACGCTCACGCGTTCTTATCAGGCCTACAAGACCGGGCTGATGGTTAATCCCACAAATCGCGCGCCGGATCGAGCACCGGGCGAATGATGCCCGCACGCACCGTAAAGTCGCCGAAGCCTTCACCCGCTTCGCGCTCTTTCGCCCAGCGCCCTATCAGTTCATCAAGCGACGCCAGGATTTCCGGCTCGGTGATGTTTTCTTTATACATCCGTGGGATACGTGTCCCAATGCGGTTGCCGCCAAGATGCAGGTTGTAGCGACCCGGCGCTTTACCCACCAGGCCCACTTCCGCCAGCATCGCGCGACCACAACCGTTCGGGCAGCCTGTTACACGCATCACGATATGCTCATCGCTGACACCATGTTTCGCCATTAAATTATCGATGTTGTCGATAAAAGACGGCAGGAAACGCTCCGCTTCCGCCATCGCCAGCGGGCAAGTCGGGAATGACACGCAGGCCATCGAGTTTTCACGCTGCGGCGTGACGGCATTCATTAACCCGCTCTCTTTGGCGATCTTCTCGATCTTCGCTTTCTCGCTTTCCGGTACACCGGCGATGATCAGATTCTGGTTCGCCGTAATGCGGAAATCGCCTTTGTGGATCTTCGCGATCTCCAGCAGGCCGGTTTTCAGCGGACGCCCCGGATAATCAAGGATGCGACCATTTTCGATAAACAGCGTCAGGTGCCAGTTATCATCAATGCCCTTAACCCAGCCAATACGATCGCCTCGTCCGGTGAACTCATATGGACGGATCGGTTCAAATTTGATCCCCGCGCGACGCTCCACTTCCGCTTTAAACGTCTCAACCCCCACGCGCTCCAGCGTGTATTTGGTTTTGGCATTTTTACGATCGGTTCGGTTACCCCAGTCACGCTGAGTTGTCACGACGGCTTCGGCCACCGCCAGCGTATGCTCCAGCGGCAGATAGCCAAACTCGCTCGCCGTGCGGGCGTAGGTTTTCTTGTTGCCGTGTTCGATAGAAAGCCCACCGCCCACCAGCAAGTTGAAGCCCACCAGCTTGCCGTTTTCGGCGATCGCCACGAAGTTCATGTCGTTGGCATGCAGATCGATATCGTTCTGCGGCGGGATCACTACCGTGGTTTTGAATTTACGCGGCAAATAAGTCTGACCGAGGATCGGTTCTTCATCGGTGGTGGCGACTTTTTCCTGATCGAGCCAGATCTCCGCATACGCGCGGGTACGCGGCAGCAGATGTTCAGAGATTTTCTTCGCCCATTCATACGCTTCCGCGTGTAGCTGCGACTCGTAAGGGTTCGAGGTGCAGAGTACGTTACGGTTCATGTCGTTAGCGGTCGCCAGCGCATCAAGACCAACCGAGTGCAGCATCTGGTGCACCGGTTTGACGTTCTTTTTCAGAATGCCGTGGAACTGAAACGTCTGGCGGTTGGTCAGGCGAATGCTGCCATAGATGGTGTTTTCACCGGCAAATTTGTCGATCGCCTGCCACTGTTTAGTGGTAATCACCCCACCCGGCAGACGACAGCGAAGCAGCATCGCGTGGCGCGGCTCCAGCTTCTGTTCAGCACGTTCGGCGCGGATGTCGCGGTCATCCTGCTGATACATGCCGTGGAAGCGGATCAGCAGGAAGTTGTCGCCCTTAAAGCCGCCGGTCAGACCGTCGTTTAAATCTTCCGCAATGGTGCCGCGCAGGTAGTTGCTTTCAAGCTTCATGCGCTCGGCGTCTGTCAGTTTTCCTTCGACCACTAAAGGCCCTGGATGTTTTTCGCTCATTAGTAGACATCTCGCTGATAACGGCGCTCTACGCGCAGCTCACTTAAAAATTCATCCGCCGCTTCGGTGTCCATGCCACCAAATTCGGCAATCACTTCCAGAAGTGCCTGCTCAACGTCTTTCGCCATGCGATTAGCGTCGCCGCAGACATAAATGTGGGCACCATCATTGATCCAGCGCCACAGCTCCGCGCCCTGTTCGCGCAGTTTGTCTTGTACGTAAACTTTTTCTTTTTGATCGCGCGACCAGGCGAGATCGATACGTGTCAGCACGCCCTCTTTGACGTAGCGCTGCCACTCCACCTGGTAGAGGAAATCTTCCGTAAAGTGCGGGTTGCCAAAGAACAGCCAGTTTTTACCCGGTGCTTCATCGACAGCACGTTGCTGCATAAAGGCGCGGAACGGCGCGATACCGGTGCCTGGGCCAATCATAATCACCGGGGTTTCTGGATTGGCTGGTAGGCGGAAGTTATCGTTATGTTCGATAAATACGCGGACTTCGCCCTCTTCTTCCACGCGGTCAGCGAGGAAGCTGGAGGCACCACCGGCACGGGCGCGGCCTTCCACGTCGTAACGCACCACACCAACGGTGACGTGTACTTCGTTCTCGACTTCCGCCTGCGAGGAGGCAATGGAATAGAGACGCGGCGTCAGCGGGCGCAGCAGATTAATTAGCGCTTCGGCATCAAGCTGTGCCGGGGAGAAACGCACCATGTCAACAATCGGCGTCGTCGCGGCGTAATGCTGTAACTTCGCTTTATCGCCCACCAGCGGCAGCAGTGTTTCACTGCGGGTAAGCGTGGCGTAATTCTCAACAATGTTGGCGGTGTTGACGGTCAGTTCGAAGTGCCACTGTAGCGCTTCGTTCAGAGGCAACGTTTTGCCCTCGACGGTGACAGGTTCATCGCCTTTCAGCCACAGCAGTTCGACAAGTTCTTTCACCAGTGCCGGATCGTTCTGATACCAGACGCCCAGCGCGTCACCCGGCTGGTAACGCAGGCCCGAGTCACCTAAGTCAATTTCGATATGGCGAACGTCTTTTTCAGAGTTACGCCCGGTAATTTTCTGGTTAACAGAGAGGCTAGCCACCAGCGGCGCGTCTTTGCTGTACGGGCTGGTGTGGATTTCATTTACCGCGCCAGTAGCGACGGATTGCGAAGGTGCCGCGACAGGCGCACGCGATTTAAGCGCATCAACCACGCGGGCGCGCCACTCGCTGGCAGCAGCCTGGTATTCAACATCGGCATCGACACGGTCGAGCAGGCGTTCACCACCCAGTTCCGCCAGCTTGCTGTCAAAATCTTTCCCGGACTGGCAGAAAAATTCATAAGAGCTATCGCCGAGGCTAAACACGGCAAACGCGGTGTTTTCCAGCTTTGGCGCTTTTTTGGAGAACAGGAACTTATGCAGCGCGACGGCTTCTTCCGGCGGTTCCCCTTCCCCTTGCGTTGACGTCACCACGATAAGCAGTTTTTCGCTGGCGATTTGTTTGAATTTATAGTCGCCCGCGTTCACCAGCTTAACGTTCAGTTTTGCTGCTAATAAATCATCACGTAATGCTTCAGCAACACGGCGCGCATTGCCGGTTTGCGAGGCGGAGATAATAGTTATACCCGGCATTTCTGCGGCGGGCGCTGGCGTCGCTGCAAGCGCAGCAGGCTGCTGATTGAGCACGCCCCAGAAATAGCCAGAAACCCAGGCAAGCTGGGTGGGAGTTAAATCGGTCGTGGCCGCCTGAAGGCGTGCCAGTTGCTCCGGGTTCAACGGAAGCAACGCGGAAGGTGGGACCTGTGTCGTCATGCGTCGTTATGTTCCAGTAAGCAAAGCTGTTTCTGCGCCCTGTCAGCGCCCATAAAACAGAAGAGAAGGTAAGGTTAACGGGGTGAACGGTGTGGATTAAAGACGGGATAGCGATAACTAATAACCAAATCGACTAACCTGTTTTAGCAATAGTCTTTAACAACAAAATAGATTAACCAACCTAATGAAAAACAAATGAATTTAGCCAATCATTAAGATAAATCAGCGATTTTGCGCAACAAAGTCGTTTTAGATAATGCGAAAAAACAGCCTTTCCGGTACTCTACGGCGGTTTTATCGTCCTGTAGAGAAATTATGATGTCCACCACGTTATTTAAAGATTTCACCTTCGAAGCCGCTCACCGCTTACCACACGTCCCGGAAGGGCATAAATGTGGTCGCCTGCACGGGCATTCCTTTATGGTGCGACTGGAAATTACCGGGGAAGTCGATCCGCATACGGGCTGGATTATCGATTTCGCTGAACTAAAAGCGGCGTTTAAACCAACCTACGAGCGCCTCGATCACCATTATCTCAATGATATTCCAGGTCTGGAAAACCCAACCAGCGAGGTTTTAGCAAAATGGATTTGGGATCAGGTTAAACCCGTTGTGCCGCTGTTAAGTGCGGTGATGGTAAAAGAAACCTGCACCGCAGGTTGTATCTATCGCGGCGAATGATAAGAGTGTGTCGGCGGTCAATTTCCCTTAAGTAACGCTATGTTAGGGTGTTGTGTTCTGGATATCTGGGGCATGACATGGAAGACGACTGCGACATTATTATTATTGGTGCCGGTATTGCAGGCACCGCTTGCGCGTTACGCTGCGCGCGAGCGGGTTTATCCGTTTTGTTACTGGAACGCGCTGAAATCCCCGGCAGCAAAAATCTTTCCGGCGGGCGGTTATATACCCATGCACTCGCGGAACTCCTCCCTCAGTTTCATCTGACCGCGCCTCTTGAACGACGCATCACTCACGAAAGCCTTTCCCTGTTAACGCCGGATGGCGCAACGACGTTTTCCAGCTTACAGCCCGGCGGTGAATCCTGGAGTGTATTACGTGCACGATTCGATCCGTGGCTGGTTGCCGAAGCCGAAAAAGAAGGTGTCGAATGCATCCCCGGAGCGACGGTGGATGCACTGTATGAAGAAAACGGCAGGGTGTGTGGTGTCATTTGTGGTGACGATATTCTCCGCGCCCGTTATGTGGTGCTGGCAGAAGGTGCCAACAGCGTCCTGGCTGAGCGTCACGGGTTAGTGACTCGTCCTGCTGGCGAAGCGATGGCGTTGGGGATCAAAGAAGTGCTGTCGCTGGAAACATCCGCTATTGAAGAACGTTTTCATCTGGAGAATAACGAAGGCGCAGCGTTGCTGTTCAGCGGCGGGATCTGTGATGACTTACCCGGCGGCGCATTTCTTTATACTAATCAACAAACGCTCTCGTTAGGGATTGTTTGCCCGCTCTCTTCCCTTACGCAAAGCCGTGTTCCGGCAAGCGAGCTGCTGACTCGCTTTAAAGCGCATCCGGCAGTGCGCCCGCTTATCAAAAACACGGAATCACTGGAGTATGGTGCGCATCTGGTGCCAGAAGGTGGCTTGCACAGTATGCCGGTGCAATACGCCGGTAACGGCTGGCTGCTGGTGGGCGATGCGTTGCGCAGTTGCGTCAATACCGGAATTTCCGTGCGCGGCATGGATATGGCGCTGACTGGCGCGCAGGCGGCGGCACAAACGCTGATAAGCGCCTGCCAGCACCGCGAGCCGCAAAATCTGTTTCCGCTTTATCATCACAACGTAGAGCGCAGCCTGCTGTGGGATGTTCTACAGCGTTATCAGCATGTTCCGGCGCTTTTGCAACGCCCGGGATGGTACCGTACGTGGCCTGCGTTAATGCAGGATATTTCCCGCGATTTATGGGATCAGGGTGATAAACCTGTTCCACCGCTGCGCCAGTTATTCTGGCATCATTTACGTCGTCACGGCCTGTGGCATCTGGCGGGCGATGTTATCAGGAGTCTGCGATGTCTGTAGCCCGTAATCTCTGGCGCGTTGCTGATGCGCCGCACATTGTTCCGGCTGACTCCGTTGAGCGTCAGATGGTACAACGGTTGATTAACGCCTGTCCGGCAGGTCTTTTTTCGCTCACACCGGAAGGTGACTTACGTATTGACTATCGCAGTTGCCTGGAGTGTGGCACCTGCCGTTTGCTGTGCGACGAATCAACACTACAACAGTGGCGCTATCCGCCTTCCGGATTCGGCATCACCTACCGCTTTGGATAAATAATAAGGATAATTTATGCCCCTCTTACACCTGCTCCGCCAGAATCCGGTGATTGCTGCCGTTAAAGATAATGCCAGCCTGCAACTGGCAATCGATTCTGAATGCCAATTTATTTCCGTGTTGTACGGCAATATCTGCACCATCAGTAATATCGTTAAAAAGATTAAGAACGCCGGGAAATATGCTTTTATTCATGTTGATTTGCTGGAAGGCGCGTCAAATAAAGAAGTCGTTATTCAGTTTTTGAAACTGGTGACCGAGGCGGACGGCATTATCAGTACCAAAGCCTCAATGTTGAAAGCGGCAAGAGCGGAAGGTTTTTTCTGTATTCATCGCCTGTTTATTGTTGATTCAATTTCGTTTCACAACATTGATAAGCAAGTTGCGCAATCGAATCCGGATTGTATTGAGATCCTGCCAGGCTGTATGCCCAAAGTGCTGGGCTGGGTGACAGAGAAAATCCGCCAACCGCTGATTGCCGGTGGGCTGGTGTGCGATGAAGAAGATGCGCGTAATGCGATTAACGCGGGTGTCGTGGCGCTTTCCACCACGAATACCGGGGTCTGGACGTTAGCGAAAAAATTACTTTGACGGGATAATCGTAACCAATTGAATTTGGTTTGATTTGTAGGCCGCACGCCACATCCGACATTCAGCGCCTGATGCGACGCTTGACGCGTCTTATCAGGCCTACAAGTCCCCAGGCCAGAACCGTAGGCAGGATCATCCGGCAACACGTTATTGGCAATCTGCGTGAATGTTTGTCACCAGTGCCTCCAGCACCACTTTCCAGTCATCAACCACGCCAACATCTGCCTGTGAAAATACCGCAGCGCTGGCGTCATGATTAATCGCCACCACAAACTTGCTATTGCGTACGCCCGCCATTAACGCTGCTGCGCCAGAAGCGCCAACAACAATACACACCTCAGGTGCCAGCAGATGTCCGGAAATACCAATCACTTTTTCAGCATCAACGCCACCGTTCATCACTCGCGCCCGACTGTAGCCCACTTCGGCTCCCAGCTTTTCTGCCAGCATAGCGATTTCCTGGTTATCTGCCTCTCCGCCCTGCCCCACCACCAGCACCCGTCTGGCCTCAGCTAATGGGTCGCGAGTAACATTTTTCAGATCCTCTGTGCTAACCAGCCAGTCCGGAAGCGCACCCGGGACAATGTTCAGTTGTTGCATTCCAGAGGGCAACGTGGCGTTTTTCGCTGCTCCCGCCTGACGCGCCAGGGAAAGGCATAGCGGGCGTTTTTCTGTTTGCAGCGTCGCCGTTAGCGCATTTCCCCAGTGGGATTTGCGCACGCTTACGGTTGGAATATCTAACGAAGTCACCTGGCAGATGCTTGCACCATGTAAACGCCAGGCCAGCCGGGTCGACAGTTCATCGCCAAACGTTCCCGGCGGAAAGAGAACAACGTCCGCAGGCGTTCGCTGCCACTGTTCCACCAACGCATCCAGCACCTGTTCCGCCACTACAGGCTGAGGTTCAATCTGCCAGTGCGCCAGGGTACAACCGCTGAAATCCTGCGCCGCCAGCCAGCTTGCTATTGCGGCATTCTCCTGATTTATTGTCACAATTGCGATATTCATGGCTGCATCCTTTGGCGTAAATAGTCCTGCCATAGCTTTTGAGCTTTTTCTGCTACCGTTTGCCCATCAATCAGCGTCGCTCCGCGTCGTTGCTCTGCTCTTGCCAGTTGCAGACACTGCATCGCTGGCATTTCGGCAGCAACAGTTTTACGGATAATTTCTGCTTTCCCCGCAGCCATTCGCTGGCGCATTCCCGGTACTGGCAAGGCCACTTCACCGCACTGACGCACGGCAATCACCGCAGGCAAGCGAACCCGGCAACAACGCAACCCATGTTCAGTACGCTGTTCGAGGGTGATAAACAGCGCGTCGAGAGTGAAACGCTCCACCTGGGTGAAGCAGGGCCAGCCCAGCATTTCCGCCAGCAAAAATGGCGTTTGCCCATTCTGCCCTTCGCTGCTTTGGCAGCCGGTAATTATCAGATCCAGCGGATTCTGATGCTGCCATTCGGCAATATGGCGAGCGACAAATTCCGGCGCAAAGCGCAGATCTGCCGCCGTCTCCAGCAATACAGCTTCCTCAAACCCAAGAGCCATGAGATAGCGCAGCCAGTGCAATGCCCGTTCATCCCCCATGCTCAACGCGGTTAAAGACATCGGCGTACCGTTTTTTCTCTGCGCCAACAGCAGCGCGGCAGCGGCCTGTTCATCAGCACCGAGTAAACTTCGCAGTAGCGAAACATCCGGTCCGCTATTACCCTGAGCCGCCGCCTGCCACTCTTTTTCCGCCAGCATTCCGGCATCCGGTTCGGCTTTAAACGCTAACAGAATGTTCATTCGCACCTCCTACATTTCCCGCCGCCACCAGCGGGAGGGCTTTAGTTTCTGGTGCCCATAGCCAGGTCACAACAAAACCAACCAACAACACTGTCGCCAGGAGCAATAAGGTGACTTGCATTCCCCACTGCGCCAGCACCCACGGCAGCAGGCCAGTACTTACCGCCGCGCCAAGTCGACTCATGGCGGTGGCAAAACCGACGCCCAGCGAGCGAATGTCAGTAGGAAAACTTTCCGCAGGCAAAATGCCCACCAGATTACTGACTGCCGAAATGGTGGTGCTGAAGAGAACAAAAAGCAGCAGCGTTAATGAACTGCCGGAAGGCAAACAGGCCATTACTACCAGCGTTGCCGCCAGCAGCAAAAAACTTCCCAGCAAAAATTTGCGATGTGCCAGCAGGTGCGTCAGAACTAATCCCAGCAGCGCGCCCACAATTAACAACGCATTAAGCATCAGGCTGGCAGTCAGCGCATCTTCCAGACCAATAGTCTGGGCGATAGTTGGCAGCCAGGTATAAATCACAAACCATGGGATTACGAGGCAGACAAAGAAGACGCTGTTAAACGCCGTGCGCCGCCAGTAACGCGAAGAGAACAAGGTTTTGATGTGTTTATGGGTCGCCGTTACCACTTCATCGCCCAGTAAAACATGGGGACCAAAATAGCGATGCACGATAGCGTGAGCTTCTGCAAAACGCCCCTGGCGCAGTAGCCAGCGTGGTGATTCTGGCGTTCCCCAGCGTAATAACGTAATCAACAACGCGGGCAGAGCTGCCGATGCCAGTAGCCAGCGCCAGGCCTCCGGGTTTTCGGAAATAAAGTGATGTCCGGCAATACTTGCCAGCACATAGCCTACGGTCCACACCACGCTGAATGCGCCCAGCAAAATACCGCGATGGCGGCGCGGGGAAAATTCAGCCAGCAAGGTGTGACCTACTGAATAATCGCCTCCCAGACCAATGCCAATCAAAATGCGCAGTCCAATAAGATGCTCTGGCGTGGTGGCAAAAAATTGTAAAAACGAAGCAAGCGTAATCAGCAAAAAGCTGAAGGTGAAGATTTTTTGCCGACCAATATGGTCGGAGATCCACCCAAGAACCAGGCTGCCAAGGAACAAACCAAGGAGCGCCGAGCCGCCGATCATTCCCGCCATAAACGGCGTCAGTTGCATGGCGGGCGTAAGCTGAATAATGGCGTAACCAATGACGCCGAGAACATAACCGTCGGTCAGGTGTGCGCCGAAAGTGAGCGCAGCAATGCGGCAGTGAAAACGGTTAAGCGGTAAATCATCCATTCGCACCGGTGAAGTGTTCATCTTTACCCCTTCATTGTCCGGTAATAAGAACGGCTTCTCGCCTGAGAAGCCGAAAAGGCAACGCCCCGTCATCGCGGAACGCTGCCTGACACATTATTTTTCAATCGGATAGATAGTACCCGTATTCATAATGCCATTAGGATCGAACTGCTTTTTCAGCCCTTCCAGCAACGCCCACGCGCTGCCGTGTTCCAGTTTGCTCCAGTGAACGCGATGTTTACCGATACCGTGGTGGTGCACCATCGAACCGCCGAGGCGAATGGTTTCTTCACAGATGATCTTGTTGAGCGGATTGTGGTACTTGTCGATTTCCTCTTCCGGCTTACAGTCAACGACGTTGTAATCGTAGACGAAGTACATGTTGGTGCCGTTCTGATAGCTATGAGAGGAATGACCGCCCAGCATGGTGATGTCGTCGGCGTGCGGGAACTCAGTACGAATACGGTTAATAACGCTTTCGTAGATTTCGTGGATGCAGCTCCAGCAGCCGGACACTTCAGTGGTAAAGCCCATGTTGCCGGTTTTGAGGATCTGCACACGTTCGGCAGCCACTTTATCCGGTCCCCAGTTCAGGTTGTTAAACCAGGTTTCGATCAGCTTGCTGTCCACGCGCTGGCATTGCGGGTAGCGGGCAACGATTTCCGCAATCCCTTCGCCCGTCGCCTTCGCAATGCGAGGGTTACCTTCAGCCATAAAGATCAGCACGCATTTTCCGTCGGCAAAATGGGTGAAGTGTTGGGTGCCATCTTCAGCGTCATACAAACGAGCGATCGACGGACGATACCCTTCCACCATGATTTCACGCAGGATGTTGAAGCCGGTTTTCATGTCTTCCAGGATATAGCCGTAGAAGAGGTTGTTTTCCGGGGTGAATTTAAAGATTTTCACTGTTACTTCAGTGATATAGCAAAGTGCACCTTCGTTACCGATGATGATGTGGCGAATGTCCGGGCCAGCCGCGCGGCGTGGCACGTTTTTAATGCGTGTGACGGTGCCATCAGCCAATACTGCTTCCAGACCAACGACCATATCTTCGATTGCGCCGTAGAGTGTGGAGAACTGCCCGATACTGCGGGTTGCTACCAGGCCGCCCATCTGCGCCAGCGGCTTTGACTGCGGAGAATGCCCCGTGGTGTAACCTTTTTCACGCAACGCGTTTTCCAGCACTTCCAGCGGAACACCACATTGCGCCGTGGCCTGCATATTCTCAATATCAATATTAATGATTTGATTCATGGCGGAGCCGTCGAGCACCACCGAGTTTTCCACAACGGTTTCCAGCCCACCTTCGGTAGCGGAAGCACCGGTACGCGGCACACCGTTAATTTTGTGCGCATTCATAAAATTCAGCACACGGGAGACTTGTTCTGTGGAACCGAGTTTTACGACCGCTGCCGGAATCGGCAAAGTATAAATACCATGAATATCCGGAAATTTACGAAAACGGTCAATACTGTTCTTCTTTAATACTGTTTCATCGGTAATTACGCGATCTGCACCAACAATTTCCTTTAGCTGGTCGACAATCGCTGCGCGAGATAAAGACATAGTAATTCCTTCCTGATAATAAAAATGGAATAATCATTAATAAGAGAAAACAGAAACCACCGTTATGGATTAGCGCACTAAATAACCACCATCGACCACTAATAAATGCCCGTTGACATAATTCGATGCCGGACTTGCGAGGAATACGGCTGCGCCCATTAAATCCTGAGTATCGCCCCAACGGTTTGCCGGAATATGATCAAGAACGCGCTGATTGGTTTCTGGATTACTGCGTGTCGCCAGCGTAATATCTGTTGCATAATAGCCAGGGGCGATACCATTTACCTGAATATTATATTGACCTAGTTCATCACAATAAGCTTTGGTGAACCCGGCAAGAGCATGTTTAGTGGCAGAATATGCAGGTGACCATTGTCCACCTAAGTAAGAGAACAATGAACAGATATTAATAATTTTGCCGCTTTTCTGCGGGATCATAATTTTTGCCGCTTCATAGCTTAACTCGAATGCGGCGGTCAGGTTCACATCAATCATCGGATCCCAGTCGGCACGACCGAAGTCCAGCACCTTATTCAGCTTACAAATACCGGCATTGTTTACCAGAATATCAACTGTACCGAAACGCTCACAGCAAGCAGCGATAATCTTCTGCGGCGCGCCTTCTGCGGTGATATCCACCTGCATGAAGTCCACCTCAACACCCTGTTTTTCAATCATTTCCTTTGTTTCGCCGTTATCTTTGACGAAACTAGGAATAAAGATATTTGCGCCAGCTTTGGCCAACGCCATGGCAAATGCCTGGCCTAAACCGCTATTCCCACCGGTAACAATTGCGGTTTTACCTTTCAGGGAGAAAAAATCCATTGAGAACGCATTGAGAGATTCGATTGACATAGTTAGCTCCAATTTCCGTAAGGCAAAAAAAAAGAAAGGTAACTTCCCCCGCGAGAGGGAAGTTACCTTTCTCATTATCTCTGGTAACTGGAGATAATTTTTAGCATAACGGCATAACTGCTAATGTGATCGTAATCACAGTGTGATATTCGTATTGTCAAATAGTTTTAAAAAGCAGAAGCGTGATTACTCTCACACAACACCTCTGCTTTCCATGTTATTTCTTATTGCAATTACTAGAGACCTGAGAAAAGTAATCCACCTGAAAGGGCGGCTTACTTTTCTCTTTTTTTTGTCTATTACAAATGGGAATACGATATGCAACACAACTCATATCGCCGTTGGATAACCCTCGCGATAATTAGTTTTAGCGGCGGCGTTAGTTTCGACCTGGCTTATTTACGTTATATTTATCAAATTCCCATGGCGAAATTTATGGGATTCAGCAATACCGAGATAGGTTTAATAATGAGTACCTTTGGTATTGCGGCTATTATTCTTTATGCCCCCAGCGGCGTTATTGCCGATAAATTTTCACACCGCAAAATGATTACTTCCGCGATGATCATTACCGGATTACTGGGTCTGTTAATGGCAACGTATCCACCGCTCTGGGTAATGCTCTGTATTCAGGTCGCCTTTGCGATAACAACGATTTTAATGCTGTGGTCGGTGTCGATTAAAGCCGCCTCGTTGCTGGGCGATCATAGCGAGCAAGGGAAAATTATGGGCTGGATGGAAGGGCTGCGCGGCGTCGGTGTAATGTCGCTGGCGGTGTTTACCATGTGGGTCTTTTCTCGCTTTGCACCGGATGACAGCACCAGCCTGAAAACGGTCATTATCATCTATAGTGTGGTTTACATCTTGTTGGGGATTCTGTGCTGGTTTTTTGTTAGCGATAACAACAACCTGCGCAGTGCCAATAACGAAGAAAAACAGTCATTCCAGCTTAGCGACATCCTGGCCGTTTTGCGCATCAGCACCACCTGGTATTGCAGCATGGTGATTTTTGGTGTCTTCACAATCTACGCCATTCTGAGTTACTCCACCAACTATCTGACCGAAATGTACGGCATGTCGCTGGTGGCGGCGAGCTACATGGGGATTGTGATCAACAAAATCTTCCGCGCGCTGTGCGGCCCACTTGGCGGCATTATCACCACCTACAGTAAAGTGAAATCCCCTACCCGCGTGATCCAAATCCTTTCCGTACTCGGCCTGCTGACGTTAACTGCCCTGCTCGTCACGAACTCTAACCCGCAATCGGTCGCGATGGGGATTGGCCTGATTTTACTGCTGGGATTCACCTGTTACGCCTCACGCGGGCTGTACTGGGCCTGCCCTGGCGAAGCGAGAACACCGTCTTACATTATGGGCACCACGGTAGGTATTTGTTCGGTGATTGGATTCCTGCCGGATGTCTTCGTTTACCCAATTATCGGCCACTGGCAAGACACCCTGCCCGCTGCAGAAGCCTACCGCAATATGTGGCTGATGGGCATGGCGGCGCTCGGCATGGTGATTGTCTTTACCTTTTTGCTGTTCCAAAAAATTCGTACTGCTGATAGCGCCCCCGCAATGGCTAGCAGCAAGTAAGCCAGGAAAATTACAGGAGAAAAATCATGTCGAAAAAATACATCATAGGGATTGATGGCGGAAGTCAGAGCACAAAAGTGGTGATGTACGATCTGGAAGGTAATGTGGTTTGCGAAGGTAAAGGCTTATTACAGCCGATGCACACGCCAGATGCCGATACTGCAGAACATCCTGACGACGATTTATGGGCATCATTATGTTTTGCCGGTCACGATTTGATGAGTCAGTTTGCCGGGAATAAAGAAGATATTGTCGGTATTGGTCTGGGATCCATCCGTTGCTGCCGTGCGTTATTGAAAGCCGATGGCACGCCAGCTGCGCCGTTGATTAGCTGGCAGGATGCACGCGTTACACGCCCTTACGAACATACGAATCCTGACGTGGCGTATGTCACCTCTTTTTCGGGTTATCTGACGCATCGCTTAACCGGCGAGTTTAAAGACAATATCGCCAACTATTTTGGTCAGTGGCCGGTGGATTATAAGAGCTGGGCATGGAGCGAAGATGCTGCGGTAATGGATAAGTTTAATATCCCCCGTCATATGCTGTTTGATGTGCAAATGCCTGGCACCGTCCTCGGACATATCACACCACAAGCCGCACTGGCGACACATTTCCCGGCAGGACTGCCGGTTGTTTGTACCACCAGTGATAAACCGGTAGAAGCTCTGGGGGCCGGATTACTGGATGATGAAACGGCGGTAATTTCTCTTGGCACTTACATCGCATTGATGATGAACGGCAAAGCACTGCCGAAAGATCCGGTGGCGTACTGGCCGATTATGTCTTCTATTCCGCAAACATTGCTGTATGAAGGTTACGGTATTCGCAAAGGTATGTGGACGGTGAGCTGGCTGCGTGACATGTTAGGCGAGTCGTTAATTCAGGATGCCAGGGCGCAGGATCTTTCACCGGAAGATTTACTCAACAAGAAAGCCTCTAGTGTGCCACCTGGCTGTAATGGGCTGATGACGGTGCTGGACTGGCTGACCAATCCGTGGGAACCGTACAAACGCGGGATTATGATCGGCTTTGATTCCAGCATGGATTACGCATGGATATATCGTTCGATATTGGAAAGTGTGGCGCTAACGCTGAAGAACAATTACGACAATATGTGTAATGAAATGAATCACTTTGCGAAGCATGTGATCATTACTGGCGGCGGTTCGAACAGCGATCTGTTTATGCAAATTTTTGCCGACGTGTTCAACCTTCCGGCACGCCGTAACGCCATTAACGGTTGTGCAAGTCTGGGAGCAGCGATTAATACAGCGGTAGGTCTGGGGCTATACCCGGATTACGCAACGGCTGTTGATAAGATGGTTCGCGTGAAAGATATCTTTATACCGATTGAGAGCAATGCCAAACGCTACGACGCGATGAATAAAGGCATTTTCAAAGACCTAACCAAACATACTGATGTGATCCTGAAAAAATCGTATGAAGTGATGCATGGGGAATTGGGGAATGTGGATTCGATCCAGAGCTGGTCGAATGCGTAAGTGAGGAAGGCCGGGCGGGAAACTGCCCGGCCTGAACATACCTGAATGGTTATCCCCGCTGACGCGGGGAACATAAGTTCGACAACTTAAAAAATGATAACAAGTCCGGTTTATCCCCGCTGATGCAGGGAACATAATAAAAACTTTAACTAGTTCGGTTTATCCCTGTTTTTACAAGGAATATTAACTACACTCGATGTCTTTAGAATAAAAGACAATACGAATCGCACTTTATCAATTTTCACTTAAAGTATGAACTGGATATCTTTATTCATAAGAACTATTCATCAACAGCGTATAGAGGCGGTTATGTAAAACCACTCATTAGCCTCAAAACAAAGACAAACTTCCAGATTTATTACTTAACCAATGAATAACAAGCTTAAAAAATATACTGTTATTCTAAAGAAAAAATTAACAGGCATTAATTCAATATTAAAAAAATAATAGATTAAAATTTCTTAACGATTTAAGAATCATACAAATAACACTTTGATTAAATTTAATTTTTTGTATCGATAATTGTGAACCTCTCTGGCATGGAGAACTATTTTGAACATGAGGTGTTACGTGGATATGTTGCTTATTACAAGTACTGCTAATATAAAAACTTGAGAAAGAGATAACGGGTTATATGGTGGTTTATCCCCGCTGGCGCGGGGAACTCATATACAGCAAACCTTCAGAATGCATTCCGGGCGGTTTATCCCCGCTGGCGCGGGGAACTCGCCGTCTGCCTCCAGCCCAGCCCTGGATATTTCGGTTTATCCCCGCTGGCGCGGGGAACTCTGGTTCACTCACGCAACGTCTGAGCGCGTTGACGGTTTATCCCCGCTGGCGCGGGGAACTCAGGGCCGCCGCTACCCCAGAAGTGCCACTCCCCGGTTTATCCCCGCTGGCGCGGGGAACTCGCGTATCGTCTCGTTATTGCGCCGCCCCAACTCGGTTTATCCCCGCTGGCGCGGGGAACTCGGCGTTTTTGACTGTACGAATCCCTGCGCCGCCGGTTTATCCCCGCTGGCGCGGGGAACTCCACGACGGGCAGGCGATCACCGGCATGACCCACGGTTTATCCCCGCTGGCGCGGGGAACTCTGTAAACATAACCTATTATTAATTAATGATTTTTTAAGCCAGTCACAATCTACCAAC
>ENA-OWPF01001330-OWPF01001330.1-human-gut-metagenome-genome-assembly--contig:-NODE-1330-length-22171-cov-3.516775_pt1 | contig 22171 bp, 20 predicted proteins | sample MGYA00248261_ERZ651840 | MGnify/ENA primary metagenome ERZ651840 (study PRJEB26924, sample SAMEA4378268) | human gut metagenome | biome: human gut; feature: human-associated habitat; material: faeces... | reverse complement strand
TAAGGTAAATTTGCCTTACATTACAATAAGTTAGCCGTAAACTGTCAAACTAAAGATAATACTTAGATTTAGCTGTTTATGAAAGTAAAAAAAGGCGGTCTTGATGACCGCCTAAAGGATTTGGGAACTTTTAGATGAGCTTTAAGAGCTCAGAGATATTCTTCTTACCAAAACTAATCTTATCGTCGTTGATGACTAAGCACGGTACTGACATCACCCGATATTGATCCTTAAGCTTAGGGAAGAGATTTAAATCGTAAACCTCAGCCTCAATCAAAGGATTTAAGCTAGCCATTCTTTGAGCGGCCACTACTAAATCAGGGCACATGGTGCAGGAGAGGGAGATTAAGATCTTAAACTTCACAGGAGAGCTGATAGCCTCAATGGCCTTCTTATCAGCCTCATCAAGGCCCTGACCTGGACCTGCGGCATTGTAGATGCCTAAGATGAAGGAGGTAAACTCATGACCACCTGGCACACCGTGGAAGGCTAAACCTGTGAAGCTCTCACCCTTCATAAAGCGCACGCAGGGAGAGTTATCCTCATCTTTAATCTCGATAACCTGAAGCTTATCAGTTAAAGCGGCTAATTCCTGCATAGCATTTAAAAGTTCCGGGCTCTTAGCATCGCTACCAGTATGGACCTCTAAAGTTAAGGTCTCAGTTAAGCGGGAGAAGACGGCGTTTAACTGCGGTAACATCTGTTCATCGATAAAGGCAAGCTTAGACTTATCTACCTGAACTTGTGAGGCTTTAGCTTCTTCTTTGTGCGCAACTACTTTAGCTGGGACAAGACCTGTCTTTCTCTGTAAGGAGGCGGCGTGCTTTTCCATGGAGGCGGCAGCTAAGGCACCGTCGGCAGTAGCTGTTACTACCTGACGCAGAGTCTTAATGCAGATATCACCGGCAGCATAGACGCCATCTACAGAGGTCTGCATTTCACTATTGGTAATGACATAACCGCTATCATCAAGGGCGACTAAATCCTTAACTAAGGCCGTATTAGGTACATAACCGGCAAAGACGAAGACACCAAAGCTGTCATTATTGTTAGCGCTATAGGTGATATTTTCGTTAGTGTCTTTATTGAGAATGCTAGCGCTAGTAATACCGTTTTCAGAGCCTGAGACCTTTAACAGTTCATGCTTAAATTTAACCGTGATCTTAGGATTCTCTAAAACCTTATCGACAATGGATTGAGCGCAGGAGAATTTCTCGCCACGTACGAGCATGGTGATCTTAGTGGCATAGCGGGTGAGGAAGAGGGCTTCTTCACAGGCGGCAAAACCACCACCTACTACTAATAATTCCTTACCTTGGAAGAATTCACCATCACAGGTAGCACAATAGGCTACACCGCGACCTCTGAACTCGTTTTCACCTTCAAAGCCTAAGCGGCGCGGATTAGCACCGGTAGCGATGAGGACGCTAAAGGCCTTCAATGAGCCGCGCGAGGTAGCTACTTCTTTGATATCACCCTCGACCTTAAGACCCTTAACCTCAGCGAGCATAAACTCTGCACCGAAGTTTTCCGCCTGCTTGCGCATAGTTTCGGTTAATGCCTCACCTGAGGTAGAAATGACACCGGGGTAATTTACCACTTCATGGGTAATGGTGATTTGACCACCAAATTTTTCTTTTTCTAAGACTAAGACGCGATAGCGAGCGCGGGCTAAATAGAGTGCGGCAGTTAAGCCAGCAGGACCACCACCGACGATGATGGCATCATATAAATCTTGATTTTGCATTTTAATTCTTATCCACGTAAAAAAGGCTCCGCTAAGCGAAGCCTTAAGGTAAATCTTTAAATTAGAGCTTGCCGATTAAGTCAAGACCCGGCTTTAAGGTCTCAGCACCCGGCTGCCACTTAGCAGGGCAAACCTGATCGCCGTGCTCAGCTACGAACTGTAAAGCTTCAACGCGGCGTAAGAGCTCATCAGCGTTACGACCGATATTACCAGCTACCACCTCGTAGGCCACAATCTTGCCTTCAGGGTTGACGATGAAGGTGCCACGCTCAGATAAACCGGCATCCTCGATTAAGACGTCGAAGTCACGAGCTAAGACGTGAGCGGCATCAGCTAACATCGGATACTCAATATTCTTAATGGTCTCAGAGGCATCAGCCCATGCTTTGTGAACGAAGTGAGTGTCACAAGAAACGGAGAAGATCTCGCAGCCTAATTTCTTGAAGTCAGCATACTTGTTCTGAAGGTCAGCTAACTCAGTCGGGCAGACGAAGGTGAAGTCGGCCGGATAGAAGAAGAAAACAGACCACTTACCTAAGATATCCTGCTTAGTAACAGTGTGGAAGTCGTTGTTCTGGAAGGCCTGAACGGAGAAGTCAGCGATTTCTTTATTGATCATGGACATAATAAATTACCTTTACGTGAGATTAAATCTTTAAGAGCTATGCTAGTTGTTTCTGGTATCAATATTAGTAATTATTACTAATAATGTAAAGAAATTTTTGTGATAAGGTTTATCAAGTTTTAAGGCTTAAGAGTTTATCTAAAAGCTTAAAGCATAGGCACTGATATTTCTGTGAACATATTAGATTTTAATGAAGAAAATTAATTAAATTTGAAGTTAAGAAATTTATAAAAAGGCTAACTTATAGTTCTTAATTAATAAGCTTTTTAGAAAATTATATAGTTCTTTAAGTCTTTATGGTTAGTTAAAAGCTTATTTAGACTTTAGATGGTGAATTTTAACCATACGAAGGTCTTATAAAAACAGTACAATTTCAATTTTTACTTCTATAAAAAAAGTCTGCACAGATCACAAAAAATTTATTGTGCTTATTTTTAAAATTTGGCTTTATATTATTTTTTGTTGATTATTATCAATAAGTTAATTTTATAAATACAATGTTATGATTATTTCATTTTCCAAAAAAACATAATAATTTTCTATTTAATATTTTTTATTCTTTTTAATTTGCATAAATAGCGATCTCAATCACGAAATGTAAGGAAAATTGTAAAAAGCTGAATTTATTACAATTTTTAACATATTTTTGGCCTAACGATTTGCTCACTTGTATAACAGAATAGATGTTAAGTAATGACTTTTATTAAAAGCTTAATTCAAGCTTTTTGTAGAGATATTAGTATCTTATAGTTGAGATGTGAGCATGAGCCTTGAGTGTGAATTTCAGTATCTAGCCTGCATTAAGGAGCATAGCTCCTTTGCAATGTGTCATGCCTCAAATCTTCTCAAACTACATGACGGTAGTATTCTTACGGTCTTTTTTGCCGGCTCTTATGAAGGAGCTTGTGATACAGCCATTTATGCCTGCCGTGCTTTAGAGGGTCAAAGTTCTCAATGTAAAAAAATTGCCTCAGGTTCCGAGGCACATTGGAATCCAGTCTTATTTTTACCTGATGAGAAGAACGATCAGGAAATCGTGCTTTTTTACAAAGTAGGTAATGTTATTGCCTCATGGCAAACAATGGTGATGCGCTCACATGATGGTGGTTTAACTTGGGATCACAGTGAGGAATTAGTCGCCGGAGATAGAGGCGGTCGTGGCCCGGTAAGAAATAAAGCTATAAGAATCAGTTCTGGAGCTATTCTTTGCCCTGCCTCTTTAGAGAATGGTCCGTGGCGTTCTTTTTTAGATATAAGCCTTGATAACTTAAAAACTTTAACTAAAAGTGCGGAGATTTTATATAGCGAAGATGGTGATTTTAAACCTATCGATCGCGATATCGAGGTCAGTTTACAGTCTTTTTCTGGAAAAGGTGTAATTCAACCTACTATTTGGGAAGATGAAGCAGGCGTACACGTTCTTATGCGCTCTACTTTTGGCAAGGTAATTCGTGCCGATAGTCTTGATGGTGGTTACACTTTTTCTAAAGCCTATCCAGTCAATATGCCTAATAACAATAGTGGCCTTGATGCCGTTTTTACCCATGGCCGCTTGTATTTAGTATGCAATCCCATTTCTGGTAATTGGGGCAAGCGTTCGCCTCTATCTCTGTATTCATCAATAGACGGTATTAACTTTAAGGAGGAGGCCATTTTAGCTGATGCCGAGGGGGAGTTCTCTTATCCCTGTATTCGTGCAATAGAAAATAATCTTTATATTTCATATACCTATTTTAGAAAAAATATAGCTATAGCTAAATTCACTATTAAATAAATTCTAAAAATTATCAAACAAATTAGGAGTATTACATGAAAAAGCATTTCGTTTTAGCCACCATTGCGGCAACAGTTTTATCAATTTGTGCAGCAAGTCCAGCCTTAGCTGCCTATCCTGCTGATAAGGATATTACCGTGATTATTCCTAAAAACCCTGGTGGTGGTACTGATACCACGGCGCGTGGTCTGATTACCATGATGCAAAAGGATTTAGCTAATGCTAACTTTGTGCCGCAAAACAAACCTGATGGCAATGGCATTGTTGGTATGGTGGATATTGCTAATGCTAAACCTGATGGCTATACCTTAGGTATGGTTACGGTTGAGTTAGATATTTTCCCGCATCAAGGCAAGACTAAACTTACTTACGATAAGTTTTCTTCTGTAATCGCTCCTATTGCAGCTCCGGCGGCCTTAATTGTTAAAGCTGATGCTCCTTACAATTCTTTAGAGGATTTCGTCAAATATCTCAAAGACAATCCAGGTGAAATTATGATGGGTAATTCTGGTGTCGGCGCGATTTGGCATATTGCTACTTTAGCTTTTGAAAAAGAGTTCGGTGTTAAGGTTAAGCACATTCCTTACCCTAAGGGCACAGCTGATATTGCCGCCGCTATGGCCGGTGGCCACATCGGGGGTACCTTAGCCGATCCGTCTTCCTTTAAGAGTCAGGTGGAAGCTGGCAATCTTAAGATTCTAGCCGTGATGGCTGATACTCGCACTAAGATGTTCCCTGACGTCCCGACATTTAAGGAATTAGGGCACGATATGACTGTCCGAGCTTGGGCTACCTTAGTGGCACCTAAGGGTACCCCTGATGAGGTGCTACAGATCCTCCGCGATAGTGCTAAGCGCGTTTCCTCTACTCCTGAATATGCAGATTATTTCTTAAAGCAGGGTATCGATCCGACTTCAATTGTAGGCGCTGATGCTGATCAGATGATGAAGGAAGATTATGCCATGTATGAAGAATTCATGAAGCAGATCATGGCTAAATAATTATTATCTAATCAAAAAAGATGTTCCACGTAAGGGGAAGCTATATGTTGAATATGAAAATTTGCAATTTCATTATTGCACTTTTGACCTTGGTTATAGGAGGAGCCATTGCGTGGACATCTTATGGCTACGGCATTGAGATGACCGTCTTTGGTCCAGCTCCGGGTTTTTGGCCGTTTATTTTAGCTATGTGCCTAATCGGTATCGCTGTGCTCATTATTGTTGATACGTGGCGTAAATCAGAGGAATTTAGTGCCTTAAAAATTGATTTTGCGGCAGCTCAAAATATCGCTACCTATAAAATCATGTTGATTACAGCCGCTTTTATTTTCTTGATTTTTATCGTCGGCTTTTATGTGGCGGTTTTTGTCTATATGTTAGCTGCCATGTACATGTTAGGCAGTCGTAGCTTAGGCTCAATGCTTGCAGTGACTCTGGCCTTTTTAGCCTTCTTATATATTGTGTTTAGCACGCTTTTACACATAAGTTTGCCTTTACCGTTCTTTATGGAGTAAAAAAATGGATGCAATTATTCAAGCTTTAGCCACGCTCGGCACCATAGAGAATTTATGTCTATTGTGTGCTGGTACGGCTGTGGGTATTTTTATCGGTGCTATGCCGGGCTTAAGCGTCAATATGGGTTTAGCTTTATTATTCCCAGTTACCTTTAGTGTCGGTGGCATTGGTGGCATTGTGATGCTATTAGGTATCTATTGTGGAGCTATCTATGGTGGTTCAATTACGGCAATTTTATTAAGAACCCCTGGTACTCCAGCCTCAGCAGCTACAGCTTTAGATGGTTATCCTTTAGCTATGATTAAAGGTCAGCCAGGACGTGCTTTATCGATTTCTACCACCGCTTCTTTATTTGGTGGTGTCTTTTCAACCTTTTGCCTAGTATTGTTTGCCCCTATGTTAGCAAAGGTGGCTTTACAATTTAGTAAACCTGAGTATTTTGCCTTAGCGGTATTTGGTATCAGTATGATTACCTCAGTCTCTAATGGCTCAATTTTAAAAGGTATTATTGGCTGTCTTATAGGTTTATTTATCGCTACTATCGGTTTGGATGCCATGAGTGGTATGGAGAGATTTACCTTAGGCACTCTCTATCTTTCAGGTGGTGTCAGCTTTATGCCGATACTTATAGGTCTATTTGCTTTAACGCAGGTTTTTGTGAATGTTGAGGAAAACTATAAGCGCGAGCAGGTAAAACAAAAATTAAAAATCGACAGTGTATTACCTACATATGCGGACTTTAAACTCACTGCTTCTACATTAATTAGATCTTCTTGTATTGGTACTTTTATCGGTTGTGTTCCTGGTACTGGTGGTGATATCTCCTCATGGATTTCCTATGATCAGGCCAAACGTTGGGCTAAGGATAAATCTCAATTTGGTAAGGGAGATCCACGTGGTATTGCTGCCTCAGAGTCAGGTAATAATGCCATTGTCGGTGGTGCTTTTATTCCGGTACTTACCTTAGGAATTCCTGGTGATGGTGCTACGGCTATTATTTTAGGCGCCCTCATGGTTCACGGTTTACAGCCAGGCCCGCTATTATTTGTCGATCATGCCGTTGATGTTTATGCCATTTTTATCGGTATGATGGCAGCTAATATAGTGATGGGCCTTATGGGATATTCACTTATCCGGGTCTTTGTGAAGGTGGTAAATGTACCTAGAGTTTACCTCTTGCCTATCATTACCGTCATGGCTGTCTTAGGAACCTATTCTTATGCTAACTCTATGTATGATGTATTTATCATGTTAGCCTCAGGCATTATCGGTTATCTCATGTACAAGACCGGTATGGGGGTTCCGGGTGTTATCATCGGTATTATTTTAGGTTCACTTGCTGAGCAGAACTTTACTGGATCTTTATTGATGAGTGATGGTAGCCTCTCTATATTTATGACTAATCCTATCTGTGCGATCTTTTTAGTACTATCGCTAATCTCCTTGCTCTCGCCTTTATATAAGGGCACTTTAAGCAAGATGATTAAGCATTAACGCTAATAAAAAGAGATCCAAACTAAAGTTTGGATCTTTTTTTACCCATAAAAAAAAGCTCCTGCTTATGAGCAGGAGCAAATGTCAGTTTGTTAAGGAATGGTATTTTTTAGAGCTTACCGATTAAGTCAAGACCCGGCTTTAAGGTCTCAGCACCCGGTTGCCACTTAGCAGGGCAAACCTGATCGCCGTGCTCAGCTACGAACTGTAAAGCCTCAACGCGGCGTAAGAGCTCATCGGCATTACGACCGATATTACCAGCTATCACCTCGTAGGCCACAATCTTGCCTTCAGGGTTGACGATGAAGGTGCCACGCTCAGATAAACCGGCATCCTCGATTAAGACGTCGAAGTCACGAGCTAAGACGTGAGCGGCATCAGCTAACATCGGATACTCAATATTCTTAATGGTCTCAGAGGCATCAGCCCATGCTTTGTGAACGAAGTGAGTGTCACAAGAAACGGAGAAGATCTCGCAGCCTAATTTCTTGAAGTCAGCATACTTGTTCTGAAGGTCAGCTAACTCAGTCGGGCAGACGAAGGTGAAGTCGGCCGGATAGAAGAAGAAAACAGACCACTTACCTAAGATATCCTGCTTAGTAACAGTGTGGAAGTCGTTGTTCTGGAAGGCCTGAACGGAGAAGTCAGCGATTTCTTTATTGATCATGGACATAATAAATTACCTTTACGTGAGATTAAATCTTTAAGAGCTATGCTAGTTGTTTCTGGTATCAATATTAGTAATTATTACTAATAATGTAAAGAAATTTTTGTGATAAGGTTTATCAAGTTTAAATAAGGCTTTAAAATAAAGAAAAAATAGGGCGTTGGGATGATATTTTATGAAGCAGATGCAGTGTGATACGGTGGTAATCGGTGCTGGTAGTGCCGGTATTGCAGCTTTTAAACAGGCTGATGAAAATGGTGCTTTATGTATTCTTATCGATCAAGGTCCATTAGGTACTTCTGCACAGCGTTCAGGTGAATTACCCTTATCTTTATTAATGTCAGCCGGTATTGCTCTGCATAACTCACAGCGCTTAGAAGATTTTGGTATTGAAACTGCAAGTCAAGCTAGTTTTAATACAAGTCAGGTTTTAAATTCCTTACGCTCAGTGCGCTCTCGTGCCACCTCTGAGGTTTTATCTTTCTTATATAAAATTCCCGAAGAGCGACGTTTACGCGGTCAGGCTAAATTTATCGATGCAAATACCCTGCAAGTTGAGGATTGTGAGGTCAAATTTAAAACCGCTATTATAGCTACCGGTTCATCGCCTTTAGTCACTTATGAGCAATCACGTTTAAAAGGCATTTTAACTGCAGATGATTTCTTTGAGCTTGAAACAATACCATCATCGGTGGCGATTTTTGGCTCATCTCTAGGCGGTTTACAATTAGGTCAGGCTTTAGCTTATTTAGGTGTGGATGTTGCGGTTTTCGGTCAGCGTAAGCTTTGGGAGCTTACTGACGATAATGTTTTAACTGTAGCTCATCGCATGCTGTCCTCGCGTTTTAATCTCTATATCGATACCTTTATCACTTCTATTGAAGAGGATAATCTTGGCTATTCTATCTATTATGTGGACGATCGCCATTTTGAAAACTATCTGCATATGGAGAGCATTATTGCTGCGACCGATCGTATTCCGAATGTCGGGGGCATGAATCTTCAGGATATTGGTGTCAGATTAAATCATAATGGTAGCATTAAGATCGATCCTCTGACTATGCAGACTACAGTTAAAAATATCTTTGCTGCAGGCGAGGTCTGTCATGACAGTCAAAATACCGCAAGATCGATTGCCGAAGGCCGTTATGCTGGTAAAAATGCCGCTTTATATCCTAAATTAAGCAATAAACCTGTAGATGTCAGACTGTCGATTGTACATACCGATCCCGTCTTAGCGATTGTAGGCTTATCTTTACAGGAGATGAAGATGCGCGCGGAGACTGAGTCTAAGCGTTTTATTGTCACGGAGATGAAGCTTCATTTAGGACAATATCGCTCACAGCGTGAGGATGGTGGCGTTATCTCCATGTATACCGATATCGATAGCCATAAGATCTTAGGTGCAGAAATCTGCGCAAGCGATGGTGATCATATCGCGCAGGCTCTAGCTTTAGCTATTCACAATGAGGCTACAGTTGAGGACTTAGCGCAATTTAATTTCTATCATCTCTCTTATGAAAATATCCTCTCTGAGGCTGCTAATGAGGCTATTAAGCTTTTAGAGAGTAGCGCAAAATAGGGTGTATTTTAAACAATACTCATCTGCTAAAATAGGCAAAATTTTATAGATAAAGCGTTGTAAAAATGACTGAAAAAGCAAAAATTAAGGTAGTTTTAGCTACCGGCAATCAAGGTAAGGCCCGTGAGTTTCGTGCTCTCTTAGAGCCTTTAGGCTATGAGATTGTATTGCAATCTGAGCTTGGCATTAAATCTCCTGAGGAGACGGGATTGAGCTTTATTGAAAATGCTTTAATTAAGGCTCGTCATGCTGCTAAAGAGTCATCTTTAATGGCTATTGCCGATGATTCAGGTTTATGTGTCGATGCTTTAAATGGAGCTCCGGGTATCTATTCTGCTCGCTATAGCGGTGAGCATGGTGATGATAAGGCTAATAATCGCAAGCTTTTAGAAGAATTAAAAAAGGTTAAGGCGGATAAGCGTACTGCCCGCTATTACTGTGCTTTAGCCTTAGTGCGCTCAGGCGATGATCCCGTGCCCCTCATTGTGCAGGAGAGCTGGGAAGGCGCTATCGGTTTTGAAGAGCGTGGACAAGAAGGCTTTGGCTATGATCCGCTCTTTTTAGTAAAGGGGCGTAAGCTTACCGCAGCTCAATTACCGCCGCAGACTAAGAATTTAATGTCTCATCGCGGCAAGGCTTTACAGAAGCTTGTTTATGAGCTCGAGCACGCCTAATGCTACCTTTAAGCTTATATATTCATTATCCTTGGTGTCGGCGTAAATGTCCGTACTGCGACTTTAACTCCTATGCCAAAATTGAAGGTCTTGATGATAGCTATCTTCAGGCCTTAATTTCCGATTACGAGAGCTTGTCTTTATATACAGCTAAGCGCGATTTTGTTTCCGTCTATATTGGCGGGGGCACGCCTTCATTATTTCCACCTAAGCTTTTAGGCAAACTTTTAGAGAGAATTTCAGATAAGATCTCATCTAATACGGAAATTTCAATGGAAGCTAATCCCGGTACTATCGATTATAAAAGCCTGAGCGAGTATAAAGCCTTAGGTATCAATCGCTTAAGTATCGGTGTGCAGAGCTTTAATGATGCCTCATTAAAGCGTTTAGGCCGTATTCACAATGGTAAGACCGCTATTGAGGCCTGTGAGGCGGCACTTAAGGCTGGTTTTAATAATCTCAATATCGATATTATGCATGGCCTGCCTAAACAGACTTTAGCTGAGGCTTTAGCTGATTTACAGCTAGCACAGGCTCTAGGTTGTGAGCATCTCTCGTGGTATGAGCTGACACTAGAGGAAGATACAGCCTTTGGTCAAAATCCGCCCCCCTTACCTTCTGAAGATGTTTTAGCTGATATTGAGGAAGCGGGCTTTGCTTATTTAGATGAAGTTGGCTTTAAGCGCTATGAGATCTCAGGTTATAGCCGCAATTTAAAGTGTCGCCATAATCTTAATTATTGGTATTTTTACGATTATGCTGGTATCGGTGCAGGCGCGCATTCTAAATTCTTTTGTGACAATAAGACGCTCAGACGCGCCAATGTTGCCGATCCCAAGGCCTTTATTTCAGGTAAGAGCGCGGAAATCTTTGAGGTGGACTCTACAGATGTGCCTTTTGAGTTTATGTTAAATCGCCTGCGCGTTTTCAATAAAATCAAAATAGGGGAATTTAAGGAGACTACCGGTCTTAATTTTGAGTGTGTTGAGGCTAAGCTTAAACACTCTCAGAGTATGGGTTTATTAGAATTTGCGGGCGATACTTATTATCTGACAGCCTTAGGTAAGACCATGCTCAATGAAATTTTAGAGTTGTTTTTAAATTAAGACTTAACAATCAAGTTTTACAATTCTGTATTCACCTTTATTAGATTAACTAAAAATATTTTTTATAAAAAACAAGCGTTAACATAACAACTACGTAAATTTTGTCATTATTTTTTAGTGGCTTGTAAATAATTGCAGACTATACTAAAAATGGTAGTTGTGAATAAAACTAGGTATTTATAGCTGTATATTCTTTTTTAGCAATAACAGTAGCTTATAGATGCCAAAACTGCTTGAAGCTTAGGGGCTAATATGGACGTTACACAAAAAGAACAAGTTAAAAAGCTTTTGCAGCTTAAGACCGCACCTAAGGGAGATATCGCTACTGATTTAAAGGTAGCTCTCTATGTGGTAGCTAGTTTATATCAATTTAATTTTAATGATGTCAGCAAGCTTGGCATGTGTGCGCATCTTTTAGGCGAGGTTGGCTTTAAGGGCCATATTGCCAAATTAGGCTTAGATGATTGCAAGCAGATTTTAAATGAATTAGTTGCCTCTGGGGCCTTAGTATCCTTAGGTAGCTTTGATATCTATGTCGCACCTGCCATGATTTCAAGCTTCAATACCGAGGTTAAGGCTAAAGAGGGCTTTGAGCTTTTTGAAGGTGAGAAGGGCTATGTCTTCTATGTCAGCAATGACAAGGGCGAGGATTTCAATCTCTTTAGCAATATTCAGATCCTCCCTCACGACGAGGTTGAAGTTCTGACTATCAAGGGCTCAGATAAAGCTTATGTCAATCGCCTCTTAAAAAAGCGTGTCTGTGTTTTAGGTAGATTGCAGACTATAGGCGCAAATGATCGCTATGCCCGTCTTATGCCGGATGAGCCGAATTTAAAGGATTTGGAATTTTCTTTTTACAATAAGGACGATGTTAAAGAGGCTAAGGCTGGCGATATTGTCATTGCCGAGATTGTCAAACGTACTAAGAGTGGCTTTAGAGTCATAGTACAGCAGGTAGTGCATGATATCGGTAATTTAAACAATATCATTGTTATGGCCGTCTTACGTAATGATATTCCTAATGCCTGGCCTGAGAGCTTAAAGCATGTCTTACCGCGTATTCCTTCTGAGGTTAAGCCTGAGGAGACTGTAGGCCGTGAGGATTTAAGAGCTGTACCCTTAGTCACTATCGATGGTGAAGATGCTCGCGACTTTGACGATGCAGTTTATTGTCAAAAAGAAGGCCGCGATAAATGGCGCTTATTTGTCGCCATTGCTGATGTCTCTTATTATGTGCGCCCCGGTACTCTTATCGATAAGGAAGCCTTAGTTCGTTGCAATAGTTGCTATTTCCCGAACTTTGTAATTCCGATGCTACCTGAAAAACTCAGTAATGGTATCTGCTCTTTAAATCCTAATGTCGATAGATTATGTATGATCTGCGAGATGATCATTAACTCTAAAGGCCAAATCGAAAATTATCGCTTCTATCCGGCAGTAATGAGATCGCATGCGCGTCTTACCTATACTGAAGCTTGGCAGATGATCGAGCAGGGTACTACCGATATCCCTGAGCATCAGGATCTTATCGAGAATATCAAAGAGCTCTATAAGCTCTATGGGGCCCTCAAAGCCGATCGTAAGCGCCGTGGTGGTATCAGTATTGAAAGTGAGGAATTACACTTTATCTTCAATGAAAAGATGGAGATTGTCGGGGTTAAACCTTTAGTGCGTAACGATGCGCATATGCTCATTGAGGAGTGCATGATCGCCGCTAATGTGGCCGCAGCTACCTTTGTCTCTGAGCATCAATACGAAACTCTCTATCGTGTACATGCTAAGCCGCCGCTTAAGAAATTAGGCCTATTAGCCGGTCAATTAGCGCGCTTTGGTTTAAGCCTTACCGGAGGTGAGGAGCCGACTTCACAGGATTATGCTAAGTTAGCTCAGGCCTTAGAGGATAGACCTGATCGCAAGATCATCAGTGAGTTTATCTTACGCAGTATGTCTAAAGCTGAGTATACGCCGCAGAATATCGGTCACTTTGGTTTAGCTTTACAAAAATATGCTCACTTTACCTCACCTATCCGCCGTTATGCAGATTTACAGTTACATCGCGTAATTAAGTTTATCTTAGAGAAGAGCGATCACAAGTGGGGGCGCATCGGGGCACGTTTTTACAATAAACCAGAGCTTTTAGCCTTAGGTACACGTTGTACTGAGCGCGAGCTTGCCGCTGATAATGCTGAGCGCGAGGTTGATGCTCAATTAGCCTGTGTTTATGCCCAAAACTTTATCGGTGAGACCGTAGTCGGCACTATTACCGGTTGTTCAAACTTTGGCCTTTTCGTGCACTTAGATGATATCGGTGCTGACGGTATGATCTATATTGGCAATTTCCCGACCTATATGGAATTTGACCATATAAAACAGACCTTAACTAGCGCTAATAATAAAGTCTACGCTATTGGCGATAAGATTAAGGTCATTATTGCTGCTGTGGATGTCGATGAGCGCAAGATCGACTTGATGCCTTTATCAAATAAGCCTAATGCTAAGCTTTTACAAAAGAAGCGTCAGAGCCAGATAAGTCGTCAGGAAAAGAAGCGTAAATTAGATGAAAATGTCGATAAAGAGGCAATTTTTGATAAGATAGCCAACATTTCCCGCCCGCAGGAGGCAAAGGCTCAGGATGAGGTGCCGCGACAGCTTCACAGTCATGACGCTTTAGCTGAGGATTGGAGCGATGAGATCGCCAAGGCTAGCATTTACAATAATCCTTTAAAGATGCCAAATTCAGCCTTTGATAATATCGGTGCCTTAAATGGTAGCTATACTAAGGGCAAAAAGAAAAAACGTAAGAATTAGTAGGTAAAGCCAATGCGCATGCAAAAAAACAAGAAATCTAATCGCGAGATTATTTATGGTATCAATGCTGTAGCCGGGGCCATTGAGTCCATGCCAGAGAAGATCACCTCAGCTTGGATCGTCAAGGGCCGTGAGGATGATCGCCGTATCAATAGTATTGAAAGAGCCCTCATGGCTATTGGTATTAAGCCGCAGAGCGCTATGCGTCATTTCTTAGATGAAAAGACTGAAAATGGCGTGCATCAGGGTGTGGTCTTGGAGATCTTAGCCGCTCCTCCTAAGGGCGATAAGTATTTAGCTGATTTACTTGAAAAGCTTGAAGATCACAAGCAGTTATATTTAGTTTTAGACGGTGTAACTGATCCGCGCAATTTAGGTGCCGCTATGCGTTCAGCTTGGGCCTTTGGTGTGGATGCCGTAATTGTGCCTAAGGACAATAGCGCCTCTTTAACACCAGTTGCCCGTAAGACTGCCGATGGTGCGGCCGAGGTTGTACCTTTAATTGCTGTGACTAATTTAGCTCGTACCTTAGAGCTTTTAAAGGAGCACAATATTGAAGTTATCGGTTTAGCCGGTGAGTCTTCAGCTAATATTCAGGAATATGACTTCCAGATCCGTACTGCTTTAGTTATGGGTTCTGAGGAGAGCGGTATGCGTCATTTAACGCGTGAAAAGTGCGATGCTACCGTTAAGATCCCGATGGCTGACGGCGTTGAGTCGCTAAATGTCTCAGTTGCTGCCGGTATTGCTCTTTATGAGGTTAAGCGTCAGCTTGATAAATAATTAGTCTTAATCTCGCTATAAGCAAATCTCTGATGACAAATCATCAGAGATTTTTGCATTTTTAAGCTCAGAAGAAAAATGCGCTTTTAGATGCAAATTTTATAAGGGCAAAAGCTTTTCTTTAAGGAAGGAGGGCGACTTTATCTAAGTTTTACTGCAGATAGGGCAAAAGGGCATCTGCAAGCCATTTTTATGCCAAATTTTTGTAAAAAAAACTTGATAATAGTTTTAAATTAACTATAATATTCGCCATTCAGTCATGTGGTTTTAGACCACATCAGCTTCCTTGTCTGATAATTTGACTGATTTATCAGACTATTAATCCGTAAGGGGCATTTTAATGCGTAACTACGAAATTGTTTTCCTGGTACACCCGGATCAGTCCGATCAGGTTCCAGGTATGATCGAGCGCTACACTGGCGAAATCGAGAAGACTGGCGGTAAAGTACACCGTCTTGAGAATTGGGGCCGTCGTCAGCTGGCTTACCCGATTCAGAAATTACACAAGGCTCACTATGTTTTAATGAACGTAGAGGCCACTCAGGAAGCCATCGATGCTATCGAAGAGAACTTCCGTTACAATGACGCTGTAATTCGTAACCTCGTTCTGCGTACCGAAGAGCCGGTAACCGAGCAGTCCCCGATGATGAAGGCTCGTGATGAGCGTCGTCCTCGTGATGAGGAAGGCGAGCGCGTTGCTCGTAAGGTTGAGGCTGAGGCCGAGACCGAGACTGCCGAAGAAGCTGTTGAAGCTCAGGCTGAATAAGGAGAATTACCATGGCTCATTATTTTCACCGTCGTAAGTTCTGCCGTTTCACTGCAGAAGGCGTAACTGAGATCGATTACAAAGACGTCGCTCTCTTAAAGAACTACATTACCGAGTCCGGTAAGATTGTTCCTAGCCGTATCACCGGTACTAGTGCTAAGTATCAGCGCCAGCTCGCTACCGCAATCAAGCGTGCTCGTTACCTGGCTTTATTGCCTTACACTGACCTGCAAGGCCGCTAAACTGATATAGGAAGTACATAATGGAAGTTATTCTGTTAGATAAGATTGCCCACTTAGGCGGTCTTGGTGATAAGGTTAAAGTTCGCAATGGTTTTGCTCGTAACTTCTTATTACCTCAGAAAAAGGCTGTTCTCGCTAACAAAGAGAACTTAGCTAAGTTTGAGGCTCAGCGTGCTGAGCTCGAGGCTCGTATCGCTGCTGAGTTAAGCGCTGCTACTGAGCGTGCTAATGCAATTGCTGCTATTGGCAAGTTCACCATCGCTGCTTTAGCTGGTGATGAGGGTAAGCTCTTCGGTTCTATCGGTACTCGCGACATCGCTGATGCTGTTACTGCAGCTGGTGTTGAGATCCACAAGTCTGAAGTTCGTTTACCTGAGGGTGTTTTACGTTCTGTTGGTGAGTATGCTATCGCCTTACAGTTACACCCGGATGTTAAGATCGACATCACTTTAGAGATCGTTCCTTCTAAGTAATTTAGATTGAATATTTCTAAATAAAAATGGCTCGTAGAAATACGGGCCTTTTTTTTGAAAAGTATTTCTTGCTAGAATAGGCCTTATTTTGTGCCTATTATCAATAAGATCCGTATATGCATAGTATCGACAAAAACCACAAGTATGGACCCTTTATCAAATGGGTAGGCGGTAAGAGCCGTAGCGTCAATAAGCTTGCGCTCTGGGTGCCTGAGCATATCGATACCTATGTAGAGCCCTTTGTCGGCTCAGGCGCGATGTTCTTTAAACTCAATTTTAAGCATGCCATTATCAATGATTTAAATTCCGAGCTTATCTGCGCCTATAGACAGATACGCGATAATGTTGAGGAATTAAAGTCGATTTTGCGCACCTTTAAAAATGAAAAAGAGATGTTTTTAGAGGTAAGAGCTTGGGATCGCGAGGCTGATTTTGCCTTGCGTCCTGAGGTTGAACACGCCGCGCGCATTATCTATCTTATCAAGACCTGCTTTAATGGGCTCTATCGCGTCAATTCCAAAAATTATTTCAATACGCCTTTTGGTAAGGTCAAACCTAATATCTGCGATGAGGCGGTATTAGATAGTTGCTCGGAGTATTTAAATAAATTTGATACGCAGATCTATAATCTGCCTTATCACGAGCTTTTAGATAAGATCCCTAAAGGGGCTTTTGTCTATTTAGATCCGCCTTATTATCCTTTATCTAAGACTTCAAGCTTTACAAGCTATCAGCCTAATACCTGGGTTGAAGACAGTCAGATCAAGCTCTTTGAGTTTTGCTGTGAATTACATCGGCGTGGGATTAAATTCATGCAGAGCAATAGTGCGTGTGACTTTATTGAAGATCTCTATAAAAAGCACTTTAAGCTTGAGTACATCGACGTTGCTCGCAGTATCAATAGCGATATTAAAAAGCGTGGCGCCATTAAAGAAGTGGTGATTATGAATTACACTAGCCGCGGTCTGTTAAGGCGTTCGGTGTAATAAAAAAGCTCTGAAAGGGTGTTTTCAGAGCCTTTACAGCTTTTATCTAGTAATAATCCCAAGGATCACCATTGAAGGTCTTAATATCGGTGCGGATACGGCGCCTTTGATGTTTAGGGGGAGCCTTTTTCTCCTGAGAGATGTCTTCTTGTGGATCGATATAGGTATTATTGCCCTGAGAGAGACTTTCTGCAGCATGCTCCTGTGAGTCTTCAATAGCCTGATTTTGCTCCTCAGAGAAGAGCTGTGCCTGTAAGAGCTCATCTTCTTGACTTGCGGTGCTATTGCGGCTGATATCTGATAATTGCTCAATGGCCTTTTGATAGCGGGCGCTATCGCTAGGCTTTTTAGCTATGAGCTTTAAGGTCTCAAAATCTTGCTGTGATTTGAGGATCTCGGCATTATCAGTAGGGAGCTTAATCTTTGAGGTCGGCACACGCGGCTTATTGGAGATTTGCTTAGGCAAAGGTGAGGCTCCGATAGTGATGGGATCTCCTAAGAAATGCGGTTGTGTATTGAGGAAATACACATCCATAATGCATTTAATGCGGGCAAAGAGCTCGCGAATGGCGACTTTAGAGAAAGGACCATAATCGGGGGTGAGCGCATTATAGCCTACGGCATTGATGTCATTATGAGCGGCAATAAAGAGCGCCCGCTCATTATGAAATTCCTGCGAGATAATGGTGAAGTTTTGCTGTAAGAAGACCTTATTGGCGCGAATAACGCTATCTAAGGTACTGATACCGGCAAAATCGAAAATAATATGCTCAGGCTTAACTCCGGCCTTTAATAAAGAGCGCTGCATTTGGCGCGGTTCATTATAGGATTCATGGCGATTGTCACCTGAGACTAAAATATAATCGATCTTGTGGGCATTATAGAGCTCAACTGCCGCTAAGATCCTATAGGTGAAATAGTCATTAGGCTGACCTGAGCTCTCTTTAGGAGAAGTACCTAAAAGTAAGCCTACCTTATTGTGGGGCATATCATTGAGGTTATCGTAGGTATTAAAAGCATAGCTTGAAATCCTAAATAACGACAGCATGATAAAGAGGGCGAACACTAAGATCGCAACCATAAACAAATAGGTGAGGATCTTCATGAAGGAGGAGAGATCGCGTCCGAAGATCTCCTCACGCTCCCGGTACTTTCTCACTTAGACACCTTACATTATATGTTTAACACAGTCTAAAGCTCCGACATTTTCATAAACAGTTTTCAAATGCTTCGGAGATTTAATTCTGACGGGCACAGTATAGGAAAGATACTGACCATTGCGGCTTTTACGCGGTGGCTCTGTGATCTTATGGACACTGCCGTGCTCGATGCGATCACAGGCTAATTTGACTTTATCTAAAGCCTCAGTATCTGAGGCAATGACAATGACTCTAAAGTCAATAATTGCCGGAAATTCGATGAGGTGTTCGAGCTTTTGATAAGCATCACTCATGATGAACCTGCCTTATTTATTATCAGAAATAAAGAACATGACAATGCGATCCCAAGCTTTGCTAAAGAAGCTGCCTTCGCCTACATCCTCAAGGGCAACCAGCGGCGATGAGGTCAAGGTCACATCATCAAGCTTAACATCGATGACACCTAAGACGGTACCAGCTTTGAGAGGCGCGACAAAGGTAGACTGCTTTAAGCGATAGCTGATCTTTAATTTGTCCTGACGGCCACGCGGGATAAGCAAGCTTAAATCGTTCTTTAAGCCTAATTTAACGGTATCTTGATTGCCCATACGCACAGTTCTCTCTAATAAAGAGATATCAGCCTTGTAGGGGGTGTATTGCTCAAAATAACGGAAACCATAGCTCAATAAAGCCTTGCAGTAAGCTGCACGCTTTTTCTCAGCCGGAGCACCGATAACAGCGGCGATGAGGCGGGAATTGCCTTCAACTGCGGAGGCGACGAGATTATAACCTACCTGAGAGAGGTGACCGGTTTTAATGCCGTCAACATGCATGGAGGTATCCCATAATAGGCGATTGCGGTTAATCTGCTTGATGCCGTTAAAGGTGAATTCCTTTTGACTGTAGATAGCGTATTCCTCAGGGAGATCGCGAATGAGCGCACGACCTAAGAGGGCCATGTCATAAGCTGTGGAATAGTTTTCCTCATCATAAAGACCGTGGACGTTGGCAAAGTGAGTGTTCTTTAGACCTAATTTCTGTGCATAGGTATTCATAACGCTCACAAAGCCTTCCTGCGTGCCGGCTAAGTGAATGGCCATGGCCACACAGGCATCATTACCTGATTGAATGATGATACCCTTAACGAGATCGCCAACCTTAATGGTCTTACCGACTTCGATGAACATCTTTGAGGAATCGCTATAGCGCTTAGACCAGGCATCTTCAGTGATGACGACATTATCATCCATGTGCAGACGGCCAGCCTTAAGCTCCATACCGATAACATAGGAAGTCATCATCTTCGTTAAAGAGGCCGGCCAAATACGCTCATTGCTATTGTGCTCGGTGATGATACGACCTGAAAAATAATCCATTAAAACCCAAGACTGAGCCTCGAAGGTCGGCGGCTCAGGAATGACAATGGGGGCAGGCTGTGTAGCATTTAAAGTCGGAGTTTGACCCTGAGTGGCGTTTTGATTACCGCCTTTCATCTGTGCAAAAGGATCAGGAATAGCCTCTGAGGCGGCGTAGACAATATTTGTAGAAAAAATAAGACCTAGAAAAAGACCTTTTACTAATTTATACATTTAAAAATCATTACCTTATAACTTTTTGGTAAAACAATCGTTAAAGCCTAAATCCTTAAGGGAGCTGACAGCATCGGCGATTTCAGCTGAAGCTAGAGGTCCGACGAGGACGCGATTAACACTGCCATCTTGCATGACAATGACCGGATAATTGACCTTATTTTTGACATAATGCATGGTTTCTAAGGCTTTAGAATAATCTCGATTGGAGACTAATTGTACATAATCGCGACCGGCTTTAGAGCCCGTATAGTTTACGCTAGGACGCTCATTTTTTACAGTATTAGCCGCAATTGCCATATTGGCCTTAGGGGTGCCTTTAGCATTAGCTAAGACATTGCCCTCACGCACATCGATAAGCTCAATACGCACTTTAGCTGTACCCTTAGCGGTAACATTGAGATAACGAGCGGCACCTTCTGAGAGATCTAAGATACGATTGCCATGAAAGGGACCACGATCGTTGACTCTGACAATGATCTTTTTGCCATTGTGTAAATTAGTGACGAGCAGATAGCACGGTAAGGGTAAATTCTTATGGGCGGCACTGAAACCCTTTTGATTATAGGTCTCACCTAATGAGGTTTTCTTGCCATGAAAGCCAGGACCATACCAAGAGGCGGTACCTTCTTCGATATAGGAATGGGTACCACGCCAGACCTGATAATTTTGGCCGAGGACAGTATAGTCCTTATTGGTGCCATTGCTCTTTTGTACTTCATAGCGAATGGTCGAGCCACTGACTCCACTGAGATTGACAGGGGAACTTTGTGGCTTAGGGCGGGTGTTATTTGGGCCGGTACCATAGGAATAAGCACCACCACTACTACTATGGCTACCACCTGAGGAGGAGCAGCCTGAGATAATGAGGCCTAGCGAGATGACACTAGCTAAAAATAAACAACTACCTTTTTTGATCACGGTTGACGTCCTTGCGGGTGAAGAGCAATTCCACCGGCGTTTTTATGTTTGATGTATTCCATGCGGATAAACTCAGATAACTCATATACCGCGCGAGCATAGAGGGGACTGGTATTATAACGCATGATGGTTTTGAAATTATTTAAGCCTACGGCATAGGAGGTAGTACCATCCTCAAGCGCAAAGGCAAATAAGCGAATATTTTGATCAGGGCTTAAATTGACCTTAGTGCTAGCACCTTCGGCATAGAGTACCTCGGGGGTTAAATCCCATTTTAGATCTATAAGCTTTTGAGCGTTAGCATTTTTAATATGTACGGGGTAATAAATACCGCGGCCGTTTTGCCAGCCATGAGCTTTGAAATAATTTGCCACAGAGCCTATAGCATCGTCAGGATCGTTAAATAGATTGACATGTCCATCATTATCAAAGTCGATGGCATAATTTAAATAAGAGCTCGGCATAAACTGGCCCATACCCATAGCGCCGGCATAGGAGCCTAAGACAGAGGTAATATCCCAGTTTTCACGCAGGCATAAGGCCACGAAATTGGCAAATTCTTTAGAGAAATAACTCTGACGTGGCGGATAGTTAAAGCCTAAGGTATAGAGCGCATCTAAGACTTTAAAATTACCCATATTCTTACCAAAATAGGTTTCCACGCCGATAATGGCACAGACGATTTCCGGGGGTACTCCAAAGCGCGCATAAGCCTCATTGAGCTGACGCTCGTACTTTTCATAGAATTTGACAGCCGCCTGAATGCGTGAGGTGGTGATAAAGATCTTGCGATACTGCCACCACGGTTTAGCCTCAGAGGGACGAGTCATGGTAGCGATAATCTTAGGTTGTAAAGTGGCCAGCTTTAAAGCCTCATTTAAGCTGTACTCGCTGACACCAGCATAATTGGCCAGCTCTTTTAGATCTGGGGTAGCGGCTATAGATTGAGCACTGAGGGCTAAGAGCGCCGCTAAGGTAATTGAGCGTGTAAGGCTTTTCATGAAAACTCGCTTAATTCTTTCTAAAGAATGAGACTTTCTTATGTGTATGGATGGACATAATCATGCCAAAGCATACCGTTAAGGTAAGCATGGCGGTACCACCATAACTGATTAGGGGTAAGGGCACACCTACTACAGGCAAAATACCACTTACCATACCGATATTAACAAATATATAAAATACAAAGGTAAAAGTAAAAGCCCCGCAGAGAATTCTGCTAAAAGCAGAGTTGGCATTGAGGGTGATATAGACACAGCGACCTAGAATAAAGGTATA
>ENA-OWPF01001329-OWPF01001329.1-human-gut-metagenome-genome-assembly--contig:-NODE-1329-length-22221-cov-2.632951_pt1 | contig 22221 bp, 15 predicted proteins | sample MGYA00248261_ERZ651840 | MGnify/ENA primary metagenome ERZ651840 (study PRJEB26924, sample SAMEA4378268) | human gut metagenome | biome: human gut; feature: human-associated habitat; material: faeces... | reverse complement strand
TCTCACGCGCGGTAAGCTCCGGGTCAAAGCCGGCACCGAGCTCAATCAGCGGCGCGATATTGCCGCGGACCTTAACCTCGCCATCGCTGGGCTCCAAAACGCCAGCGATGATCTTGAGCATCGTAGACTTACCAGAACCGTTGGTGCCAACAAGGCCAACGACCTCGCCGCGATGCACATCAAACGAAATGTGCTTAAGCGCACGGAACTCCTCAAAGAACAGCTCGTGCTTGGCGAGCTTAATAAAGTACTCCTTGAGGTTGTAAGCGACTCAGACGCCATATTAAAGATCATGGTGACGTCTTTGACCTCAACAGCAAGGGGCTGCTTGCTGTAATCAATAGCAGATTCAGTCATAAACAGCACTCCTTAGATGTAGAGAATGAACTTGTGCTCAGTCTTATGAAACACGGTGTAGCCAATAACAAGAGCAATAACAGCCCAAACAACACACAGCCCAAAGGTAAGCGCAGAAGGCACGGTATTAAACAGAAAGATATCACGCATAAACTGGAGGTAGTTGTACATGGGGTTCACAACCACAAGCACCTGGATCCAATGTGCCATTTGGCTGATGTAATCGGTCGTCCAGAAAATGGGCGTCAGATACATCCAGGCAGTGATAACAACGGTCCACAGGTGCATAACATCGCGGAAAAAGACCGCCAGCGCCGACAGCATCATGCCCAAACCCATGCAGAAGCACATAAGCAGCAGTAGGCAAACCGGCAACAGAATTAAATGCCAGGTGGGAACCACATGGAACCAAAGCATAACCAGAGCGACGGCAACCAAAGAGAAGGAAAAGTTGACAAGAGAGAAAAGCACCTTCTGTACAGGGAAAACCCAGCGATGGACCTTAACCTTCTTGAGCAGCGAAGACGCCCAAATGATGGACATGAGTGCCTGGTTCGTCGACTCGGACATGACGGAGAATGTAATGTTACCGACAATCAGATACAACGGATACATTTCGGGCGTAATTGACCCATTGCGGCTCTGGCCAAAAATCGTCGAAAACACGATCGACATAACAACCATCATCAGCAGCGGGTTAAGCACAGACCATGCCACACCCAGGACACTGCGGCGATATTTAATCTTAAAATCTTTGGTGACAAGCTGCTTAAGAATGAACTTGTCCTTTTCAAAATCATTTTTAGCGTGAGAGGCCGGTTTAGCCACCGCTTTCTGACTCTCTACGTTGACAGCCACGGACCATCTCCTTGTCTCGTAAAACATAACAGTGGAAAGTATAGCCCTCCAGCGCAGGGGATAACCCAGCGCAACAAATCTGGAGAACTAACCCATATCTAAGCAAAGCCACAAACGATAGGTATACTTTTGACCAGTTAAGTCGTAAGGAAGGCCCCACATGGACTACTCAAATATCGCCGTCATTATCCCCTGTTACAACGAAGCGCTAACGATTGGCAAAGTTGTCGACGATTTTCATCGAGAGCTGCCCGGCGCAGTTGTCTATGTTTACGATAATAACTCGTCCGACGGTACTTCACAAATCGCCAAGCAACACGGGGCAACGGTACGCAACGAGCCCAGGCAAGGCAAAGGCAATGTGTGCCGCCAGATGTTCCGCGATATCGATGCGGAATGCTACTTGATGGTCGACGGCGACGATACATACCCCGCCGAAGCCGCCAAGTCACTCTGCGACCCCATCCTTAGCGGCGAAGCGGATATGACCGTTGGCGACCGCCTGTCAAACGGCACCTATGCCGAAGAGAATAAACGAGCCTTTCACGGCTTTGGCAACAACCTCGTTCGCGCCATGATCAAATGGATTTACGGTTACAGCTTTGACGACGTGATGACCGGTTACCGAGCCATGAGCAAGCCCTTCGTCAAGACCTTCCCCGTCTTGAGCGAGGGCTTCCAGATCGAAACCGAGCTTTCCATCCACGCCGTCGACCACCGCTGGCGCATTAAAGACGTGCCGGTGGAATATCGCGATCGCCCGGCCGGCTCCGAGTCCAAGCTCAACACAGTCAGCGACGGCATCAAGGTCATCGCAATGATCGGGACGCTCTTTAAAGACTATCGTCCGCTCAAGTTCTTCAGTCTTATCGCGATGATCTTTGCCATCATAGGGTTCGCTCTCGGTATACCAATCGTCGCAGAGTACTTCCAGACCGGCTTGGTGCCCCGCTTCCCCACCGCAATTCTCGCCGTATCGTTCATGTTCCTATGCGGGCTGAGCCTGGCAACGGGACTTATCCTCGACTCGGTTGCGAAGGTCGAAAGAAAGCAATGGGAGCTTCAGGTATATAAGACGCACAGCTCGAAAGCGCGTTAGCTTTAACTGATTTAAGCCATATAGGCGCTGTGTTTAGATATTGTCTCTGTACATGTTGATACCAATGAGGCAAGAGATCGCTTATCGAATAAGAACTACGGTGAGCAACAGGGAATTGTTTAAGGACACAAGATGCATCCACTAGCTAATAGACTTCGATTGCCAGTTCACGTTTTTGTACTGTATTTTTCAATTTCTGTATTCACCCAATACACCTTCGGCTATTCGCTCCCTATTGTTGCAGCACTCCTCGCTCTTGCGCTATTAATTGTTTGCCATAAGCGTTCTCTTAAGAACGATAAAGGCTCTCAAAACAAAACAAAGTGGCGAGGCCACGATTCGCTGATGATCGTCGCACTAGCTCTTCTCGCTTTTTCCTTGGTGCTCGGTCATCACATTCATATTGGTGAAAATACCTATTCAGGAACAATAGCTGAAAACTACATTGAACCATATTCATGGTTCGACGCCGTGGCTTATATTTGCATCCTTTATGTTCTGATGCTGATATCGCGCACGATTACCCAGATAGTGTCTGATTATCGCTCGAAATACACCAGCGGAACTGCGGTGAAAGTCTCATCTATTCCCCTTAAGCCTTTCCTAATTGTGTCAGCCGCCATTGCCGCTCTCTGGCTCCCCTACCTTTTGGCATATTGGCCGGGCTTAATTTTTGGGGATACGTTAACCTCCCTTGATCAGGTATTCGGTTCGCCGTTGTCCAATCACCACCCTGTTGCGTTTACACTTACAATGAAACTTTGTATACAGGCTGCTTCAATTATTGGATTAAGTCACACTTCCGGTATTGCGCTCTATACAATTCTTCAAATGACATTTATGGCAATCTGCCTGGGTTATTTAGCAGTTTGGTTTATAGAGCGCCTTGGCTTCCGAAAGCAATATGTTTGGCTTATAGTCGCTATATTCGGCATATCACCTTATATTGCCACATATTCAATTGCACTCTGGAAAGACCCAGTGTTCTCATGCTCAATTTGCATAATTTGCGTCATACTCGCCGATGCGGTACTGGCCAGAGAGGTTGCCTTATCGCAATTTCAAAAAATCGCACTTTGCCTTCTCTCGCTTTTGGCAATGCTATTCCGCAATAACGGTGTCTATATTGTTTTAGCATTGGTCCTGCTGTTAGTAGCGGTCTCCATCGTATCCCTCGTTCGAAAGCAATCATTCGGGTATGCCTCAATACTTCTTCCGTTATTTATTTCGTTTGCTGCTTATTTGGTTATCTCTGGTCCTGTGTATTCCGCATTACACGTAATTCCAACAGAAAAGGTTGAGTCGCTGGGAATCCCCCTCAATCAGATGGCGCGCGTCGCAGCTCTCAACGGCGATATGTCTGACTCCGATCGAGCATATATGGACAGCCTTCTTCCCCTCGGACAGTATAAAGATAAATACAGCCCCACGTGCACCGACAAACTTAAGTGGGACTCAGAGTTTAACTCCGAACCACTTAGCAACAACTTCTGGTCCCATTGGATTTCGATGATGCTTCGTAATCCTAAAGTTTATTTATAAGCATGGGAGATGCAGACATGTGGTTATTGGACCGTCAATGTTCCGGCGGCGGTTCAAAGCGCCTCGAATATTTATGGCGGAGTTCCCCGCAACATATATCCTGAGAACAACATTGGTCATGATATTACTAGCAAAAATCTCTTGAAATTCGATAGCATTCGAAACGCTTTACCTTTAACGTCATATTCGATTTCCGGCGGATTGGTTTTCTGGGTTCTAATTATTGCATGCACCATATTGATTCTTAACAAAAGATGGCAATGGATATTGCCCATTCTTCCACTGCTACTTTTATACGGAACGCTCTTTATCGCCAGCCCCATCTGGTATTGGCCCAGATATATCTTTACGGCACAGCTGGCACTTCCGGTCGTGATTGTGCTGCTGTATCGAGCACTTATTACCAATGAGGCACATAAGCCGAGAATGACGCAATAAGCCCCACTTCAATATAAGAAGAGGTCCGGACTCTGCCCGGACCTCTTCTTATTTAAGACCCAAATACTGTTCCCAGAACTCTCGCGAAGTCATGTACGGCATGGCATCTTTCCATGCCCCCCTGACTCTCTTTCCTTCTTTACGATATCGCGCCATCAGCTCGTGCTCTCGGCGGCGAATACTCTTGAACCGCGCTCGATCCATCGTGCGGACCGACACCTTCTCGCGGGTCGGATCAAGAAACACCAGTATCTTGCAACGTGTCGAGTTGCCCTCAAGCGTACAGCTGCCGTTCTTGACCACATAGCCGGGCTTTCCGCGCAACAGCGCATCGGGAAGATAGTGTTTGTCGTAAGGAATGGATCTCCAGTACTTCATAAACTTTGAAGGATGGAATTCCAGATTAACATTAGCAAGCACTTGCTCCGTAACTCCGGCCTTACAAAGAAGTTCAGGATCCATTTCGGAAACAGGAATCAGCTTTTCGTTTAACTTACCCTTGCCGATCATCGTCGCGGCACCATCAAGCTTCTGGAGATACTCAGGGCCACGCAGATAATCCTCAAAGCCATCGAGAATAAACTCGGCAGCTTGATAGTCCATATCGCGCAAGTTCTGACGCACCCCTCGCTGAATACGAAGGACAAACATCTTCTCATCAGCACAATCATCAAGAGCAATCATGGCAAAGAAGTTGCGAAAGTACTGGTAGCAGTCAACCGAAGCGCGGAAACGCCCCTCAAAGCTTGCATGCCACACGCAAATGCAATTCATGGTCATGTAGACAGGCTTATTGCGCATGCCAAACTCAACGTCGTCGCAGCGGATGAAGAAAGGCATAGGAAGGCCGTTCTTTTCGATAGCCTTCACCGGAATGCAGCTATACCACCAGGCTCCGTAAACCTGGTCAACCTCGACGCTTGTACGTTCGTTTTCGAGGATATCAGACAATTTGCCAACATTCAGATCCCCTTTTACGCGACGATAAGCACCGGTAGTCGCCACATACGAGACATCCTCAAACTGACGAGTGGGATCCTCCATCGAAAGCATGGCACCGTTAATAAAGGCATCCTTATATTTGCCTCTAGCAAGAGAGAGCAGGTTGAACGTACGAATCAAGCTCTCGGGCATGATAGAGACATCGTCATCCATCAAGATGATATGGGTGAACTGATCAGGAGTTTCAGTAGCCGCCATCATTCCACGCGCGAATCCCCCCGAACCGCCCGTATTGGGATTCGGGAGCACGGTGACTAGCTCATCGGAAAGTGATGCAGAATCGAGCGTCTGTCCATTGTCGACGACAAACATGTGGAAGTGGTCGCGAATCGGACCGTCCTCTTTGGAGATGCCTGCTTTAACGAGTTCAATATTCGGAAGAATGTACTGCTCATTCTTAAATGTAGTAGTAGAAAGAGCAAGATTGATCTGGTTAATTGAGTCCTCAGGAACTTCAGTCAGATAAGAAGCGTTCAAGAGGTCTACAGAATGGCTCTCATCACTCTCAATCCTAAAACCGATCAAGTCGTAGCCGGTTGTATCGATAACGATATCGAGAACGCAAGGATCAACTTTATCGCCATCAAAAGGATACGATTTAAGCTCGACAGGATTCAGCTCGCTAGATCTCACTCCATGAACGACAACCCGGCCCCTGCCAAATAAGGCCATATGCAAGACGACGCCGCTAACAGACGCATATTGATGCCATTTGCATGCAGATAGGCCATTTACATACGTCAGAAAGTCAACGTTTCCATTGATATGAAGTGAATGAATGTTGCCATTATACGAAGCATCACCGGAGAGCACGCGATAGTAGAGTTCAGGAAAATCCTTTGCATGCTTTTCAACTTTAAGTACAACATTCGCAAGTTTAAACTGCATTTTAAATACCTTAATCAAAGCCGTTGTAACTACAAATTACATTCGTCGACAAACCTTGCCATCGCGGAGCGAACATCGGGATCAGACAAAACATCCTTTGCAAAATGATCATGCCCGCAGATGTCCATAGGCATGTAAGGCCATCCAGGATAGCAATCGTCAGCGACCTTTTCCGCTTTCGCGGGAACCAAAAAAGAAAAGCCGTCAAACGGATGCCTTCTTACGGGAAGGATATCGTTGCAGTCCCAAATTATTTTACGTTTAGGAGCATCAAAAACGTTATCGATCGCGTATGCAAAATCGCCATGAGGCTCATCGGTCAACAAACCAAGTGCATGAGCCTTTTCGTTAAACGAATCGAACACGCTCTGGACAAGATCAATCTCCGCAGAAGAAACAACTGTTCTCTGAGCCTCCAAGTCAACATCCCCGCACTGCACGCTAAGACCACTGTCGGGATGAACCATCCAAGGATTATCTTTCCAAAAACTAAACTCACGTTCATTTTTGTCAAAGAAATCCATAAGCTCAATTCTGAGTTGCCTAAGCCGATCGTTCGCACGCTTGGAATTCTCGGCCGCCCGGTCGTAAATCGAAATGTCCACAAAACAAGGTATAAGCGAATTAGTTGAACAAAAGCGAACTTGACGACACTTTACAAACCAGTCATATACGAGAGTGATTTGATATTCAGGGTCGTCTATTAAAGCGGCAGTGAGCTTATCCACATCGGACCTAAGCATGCAGATATCAATATCGTCGTCCCAAGGAATAAAACCCGATCGAGACAAGGTGCCAACAAGAGAACCATAAGAAAGCCAGTATTGAATATTATTGGCAGCACAAATCGCGTCTAGCTTACTCATCAACGCCGCGTTTGCCTGCTGCATCAATCGAATATCACCCTCGGCGTCGGGTAATGCATCAAAGATTTTGCAACGGAGCTCAAAAGGGGTGAGATCGGGGTACGCACGTCGCGCCAGCAATTCAAAGCGAAGACTCATTTGTTCTGACAGACTTTGTTGGCGTTGCTTGAGCAATTCAATTTCTGGAAATAGCCGAGTATCGAATTTGTAATTGATATTCATATTGATGCCGTTATCAGCCTGCTCGATACGCGAAAATACCTCGTCAAAGCGATGGTCCATATCCTCATGCATAGCATGCAACGATCGAGATGAACCAGGAAGGACCTTTTTAATAGTAGAAAGCAAGGACATGGCTTAACCTTCCCAACGACAAACAATAAACGAAGCATAATTACTCATATGATACAAAAGAATGAGTGGGTCCCACTTTGAAACCCACTCATATGAAGGCTACTCCGACGCCTCTTTCAAATACTGTTTCCAGAAATCGATCGAAGTAAAGACATCTCTATACGAAGCGTATTCCGCATAAATCTTATCTTTATTACGCTTGAATTCCTTCTCGGCTTTACGAAAACGAGTCCAAACCTCTTTGAATCGCTTTTTATCCATATGTCTAATGGCGCCCTTTTTATTAGGCATATCTACCACAATAAGCGTGTCAACATCCCTGATTTTACCGGCGGGATAAACCCATCCCGCAGCGTCGATGACAGCAACTTTGCCTCTGCGCTTAGCGGAGTCGTTAACAAAACGGTGGCCATTAATGGTCAGATAATCCTTAAATGCCTGGAGCCTAGACCTGTCGCCCCCAAGGCTCAAATTGCCAAAAGTCAGTTGCGTCAAGTCGACACCCAATTCTAGTGCCTGAGGGATGAGCTGCTCGATGGGAATCAACTGTTCCCTTTCACGATTTGCCGCCATAAAGCGGGATTCAGCGACAGGATGAGAAATCCACTCGGGACCTCTTAAAAAATCTTCAAGGCCCTTTACGGCGAGGAGAGCGTCATCGTAGTCAAATTTCTTCAAGTCGAGTTCGACTTCTCGACGAATCTCATAAAGAAAATCAGAAAGGGGCGCAACGCCGGTCGTCGCTTGGCTAATCAGCGTATTTCGGCTTACCTGATAACGCTCCACAGCAGCACTGTATTTAAACTTAAAAGAATTATGCCAAACGCATATACCGCTCATCGACATGAATCTGGGTTTGCAACGAAGCGCATACTCAGCGTCGTCCGAACGAACAAATAAAGGCAAAGGTAATCCCTCGCGTTCGATCGTTGAGGTAGGTATAACGCAATACCACCAGCCAGCATACTGTTGGGCAGTGTCCTCATAAAGGCCAGTTGGGGCCTTATATATCTCGGTCTCAACCACATCATGAAGTGAAGTCATATAGCCTTCAGGCTTAAGGGGAGAAAAAGTTCCCTTAGCAGTAAAGAACCCCAAATCCTCAGTACGCAAATTGGGCTCTTCCAAGCTCATCATCGCACCCGATAAAAAGGCCTCAGCATATTCTTCTTTGAGAAGAGAGAGCAGGTTGAACGTGCGGATAAAGCTCTCGGGAAGAACCTCGACATCGTCATCCATCAGGAGAACATGAGTCGCTTTAGGAGTCTGTTCAAGTGACTCAATCATCCCGCGAGCGAAACCACCGGATCCACCGACATTAGGATTTGGATGAATCGAAATACGATCGGAGCCAGAATTACAGTCCAAAGATTTGCCGTTGTCGATAACATGGACATGAAAATGCTCCGAAAGTGACTCTTTACCAGAAAGAATCCCTTCTTTAATGAGATTTAGATTGTTAAGAACGTACTGCTCTTTTCTGAATGTTGTAATAGCGAGAGCCAATTCTACCGGGCGAAGGCTACATGGATCGACATCCGTATAATAATACGCGTCATCAAGCGTCAATTCGCCAGCACTTTCAATGCTAAAGGAATGAAGTGTTTCACCAGCCTGCTCGGTAATCTCGATATCAACAGAAGCCCAAGCATCAGAAGAAGGGAAGCTGCGATTGGAGCCCGGAACAATACGGGAGCACCAATCAAGATTCCCAACGGTCCTCTCCTGAAGATCGAAACCGGCACCCCGATATTTGAAATGAAGGTAAAAGGACCCAGCATTCGAGTACTCTTTCCACTTCATTATTGAAAGAGAATTAAAATAAGTAGAAAAATCAATCCAAGAAGAACCCAGTAATCTCAAAGAAGATGGGGATTCAGAAATCGCTCTACCGGCTAGTTCTCTAAAAGAGAGAGTCGGGAATTGATCAAACGCCCGATTACCGCTGAAGACGAGATTCGCCAACTTAAACTGCATGAAGCTCCAATTACAATTGATACTAAAACAATAATTACTCTAAATCGATGCGATACAGCCTAGAATGCCCCGATTTTTTTAACAGTGTAAACCCTCGAGTTTTATCGCTGATCGACTCAATGCCTTTCCAGTCATCCGGGTTATATGTAAAAACGTGCTTCCGAGATTTACAATTATCATAATCAAGCAAGAGTACGTAACGAGCACCGGAAGTTTTAACAGCTTCTCGTGTTTCCATATCCTCCTCAAACCTGTACAACCCATGCCTAATAACTCTGCTGGCAGCTGGTTCATTAGAATCTTTCTCCGGCGAACAATTTAAAGATCGATAGTACACCTGAATATCAGTGGACCCATAAAGAAAAGCAGACCCATCGTAGGGCGAATTTAAAACAATGGAATCGCCGACGATCTCTTTTATTGAAGATGCAAACTCAAGATCTTTCGCGTTCAGTTCCTCAAAATTGCTCATGTCATAGTTCTGTTTAATAACGTTCCTGGTTTTACCAAATACGGTTTCAACGTTAAACAAACCAGGTATCTGAAAAGAAGGATAGAAAGCTGCAGCGACAAACAACACCACAAAAAATGCGGGATAGAGCCGATTAAGTGGACCAACTGGCTGTTGTTTGCCTCCACAAAGTCTCTTCCTTAGCCCATCAAAAAGAACCGAAGCACCAAAGACGGCCAAGGGAAACGCAGCAAGAGTACACAATGTAGCTGTTCTATAAGGATCCGTATACCAAAATCCAGCAAGCCACTGTTTAAATGCAGCTTCCGTAGCTCCAGTTGAAAAATGGATAATCAAGGTGAGAATATAGGAGATTGACATCCAGCGGAGCTCACCACGCTCCAGACTGTAAATAACTCCCACGATAGCGAATATGCCAAGCAACAAATTGCTAGGCGCATCCGGTGAATACGATTGACAGAGAAAATTGACCAACATTTGCGAAGCCGATGCATAGTGATTCCAGCTAACGCTAACAATTCCATGCATCATAGGTAAATTATATGCAACGATCCAGGCTGCAGCAAAGCAAGCAGATAAGCCGAACGCAGCCGCAAACGATTTGAACGAAGACAGGTTCTTCGCGATGCATAAGCTATATAACCTTGCAACCGCATACGGAAGCAATAAAACACCAACTGAAAAAATCCCATTGGGCTGAAGCAGAAATAGGTCGAATAACCCGAAAAGAAATAAAACGGCCAACAACAATCTGTTTTGGATAGAAAGGCCTTCGTCCTTAGTTAGGGTCAAGAATAAAGAACAGACTGAGCATACGAGGCAAAAAGCGGCTAGATTTGAATAGAGGACACCGAAGGTAAGCAGTCTCCACGGGAACGCATAGGCTGAAATGCAGATTAAAGCTCCCAATGCGAGACAAGTCTTTTTTTCAGTAACAGCGCTCAGCAAAGCGAAGCAGCTCATCGGAAATACGAAAGCAACGAACGAAAAAGTTACTGCGTTGATGGCGACAGCAGCGCTAACAGAAAGAACGTTACATACCAATGCACAGATTACGTGCCATGCAGCAGGATAAAACCCAGCTCCAGAAGAACCGTACCCAGGAACGGTTGGATAAACACTTATTCCCGTAGGAGAATAGCAGCCAGTGGTAGCAAGAGCATGAATCTCATTGAGATGATACGAATTGTCTATCGACACTGAAAAATACTCAGGCGAACCGAGAACGGTCACAAAAACATAAAAGGAAGCAATAAACCCGATGACTAAATACAGGGCTTGAAAAAAATCAACGTCTTTATTATTCAAATAACCAGAACAAGAGCCCACAGGTATCTGAACAAATCCCGCGTGGTGCCAGACAAAGGATGCGGCAAAAACCAAAATCGGAATAGCTAGCTCAAGGCTGATATAAACCCAAACGTTAACAGAATGAAATAACCTCGATGTAATAATCCCGGTTACGCAAGCAATGAATATAGAAACAATTGGAGCAATTGCCAATTTTGGAAATCGAATGCTTTTAAAAGAGGAAAGCAGAAGATATCCCGGAAAAAAAAGAAGAATAGAGGCGACTGCAATTGCGCCAATAAACGAAATCCAAATGCTCATAAACAATCCTATTACCTAAAAGAAGGTGCTATTTATTTAAAGCGAACGCTTGAACAAGGGAGTTTAAGCGTTCCTCCAACTTGGCCAAGCGCAATGAATTGCAGAAATCGCGAACAACGAGAACGGCAATCACATACAAAAACACTAAGTTCGAAGGCGAAACAAAACCAAAAAGCGCCGAACAAGCGATGGCTATTTCAGGAAAAATGCCAAGAATCACAAAGCTCAAGCTAAACAGCAGCCAAAAAAGCGAATCCAGAGCTTGCATCTGGGACTTCTTAAGCTTTCGGACTACAAATAGTAAAACAACAGCAGCGCTGACAATCAGCAACACACGAAGTGATATAGACATAAACATCACCTAAACCACTGAATAATAAGAAGCGTTACGAATACCCGGAGCATGTACTGTATGGATTTAACCGGATTTAAGTAGCTCTCTCCACCTTGACGTTCACGCATCGAAACCTGAACTTCGGAGACCGAATACCCCTGCTTTAAAAACAAAGCAATTGATTCTGGCTCAGGATTAAGAGTGTTGTCGTAATAGTATCTTTCGAGTACAGGGCGACTAAACAGCCTGAAGCCAGATGTGGGATCACTAATACGATGAGCATCTTAATCAAAACGGTAATCATACGTGAACCGACCATGCGCATCGATTTATCTTTGCGGACAGTCAGAAACCTTGAACCGATAACAATGTCGGAACCAGTATTCACCGCCCTCTCAACAAGAGCAGCCAAATACTCCGGACGATGTTGCCCGTCAGCATCAAATTGGATCATATAGTCATATCCATGATCAACGGCATATCGAGCCGCGGTCTGAAATCCAACTGTAAGGCCACAGTTAATAGGCATTTCAATAATCTTGCAGTCTAACGATTTGCATATTTCACCAGTGCGATCGCGAGAGCCGTCATTGATGATAATGAAGTCAAACTCTGGGGCAACAGAGCGGAGTTCTCTTACTGTGCATTCAATGCATTCCTCTTCGTTATATGCTGGGATTGCAATAAGCACATTCGATTTAGACGACAATCGAATACCATTCTCTCGTGACAGATCTGTAAAAGCTAAAGCATTAATCAATATATATTATGAGCAGCTCAGTCATACGATATTTATATTCTCCCGCATCACATTGCCCAATTCCATGAGGCACATATTTACCACCACGATGCACTGACGCCAACTATCCTTTAATTCCAAACCTCATCGATACGTCTGATCACACTTAGCAAGCTGCAATATGCCGTAACAGCGACAACAAAACAGTGAGCTAGTCAATAGTTAAAGATTAGTAATTAAAAACAGATCTCAGTGTTTGCCATCCCTCGTCAACAGGTATAAAGCAAACCTAGAAGGCATATAACATAAAATAGCAAGAAGCCTATGCTCGCAACTCCTAAAATAACCCTTTTTATGAGCAATGCGATAGGCCGCCAATAATAAAGTCATTTGATAGCATTTTTGAATGAAATGCTTAGACATATTCAGGCTTAACTCTTTAACGAGAATGTAACCCAATGGATTTTGTCTAATTAAGGAATATGAATTATCAGTGAGACCGCCTTCTTGGTAAGTGCCTAAAACTAAAACTTGATTAACGAGACTCATTTTATAATGTTGGGCAATTGTATAGGAGACGATTCCTTCGGAAATAAATTTCTCGCCTTCAACTACTGGATATGGATATCGCTTTAATAAATTAGTTTTATATATTTGCGCCGCATCACCTTTGAACCCATATTCATAGTATAAATCCCAAACATTAACCTCTGAAAGGCCACTGGGCATCCAAGTTCCAAGAGGCGAATCAACCGCTGACCCACGCAAAGCGATAATTCCAGCGATATCATCATCATTCCAAATAGATCTAAAGTAATGTGCGACGACTTCAAGAGCGTTTTCAACAAGCCAGTCATCAGAGTCCAAGCCAAAAAAAATAGGACAATTGCAAAGATCTACAGCTAAATTCGTAGCTCTTTGCTTTCCGCCATTTTCTTGGTAAATATATCGAATGGGAAATGAAGCTATATTTGATAAATTCTCTACAACTTCCTTCGTATCGTCTGTTGAGCCATCATCAACAATCAGCCATTCAAAATCATCGAAAGACTGTCTCGTAAGACAATCGAAAATACGTCTCAAATAGCCAGAACGATTGTATGTTGGGGTAAATACACATATATAAGGCATAGAACCTCTCTCAAACAAAATGGCTTCTCAAAGCCACAAGAAGAAAAACAGCCATCCCCGCAACGCTTGCCAAAGCGGATGCAATGCAAACAAACGTAACGCCATTCATATCAAAAACCAAAATTAATGGGAATGCAACAACAGAGGCAATAATAGCAATGACGCTACCACAAAATGCACCTCTGAATACGCGAATCGAAATGAGTAAGTCATTCATAAACCACATGAAGCCCGTAAGGACCGCGAGAACAATCAAGGGGTACAGCAGGTACACGTAGTCGTGCATTTGCGTACCGTAGAGCAAGACCAACACCTTTTCGCCGAAACAGGTAACTCCTAGCATTGAAACGAAACAAACGCACGTCATTCCTGCTATACAACGAAACATAAGGCTTCTAAACATCTGATCATTTTTGTCATTATAACTTTCAGCAAAATAAGACAACAAAGGATTGTAGATATATGAAGCTCCCATCTGAATTATCGCAACGGGAGCAGCGGCGGATGCGTAGATTCCTAAATACGAATCCCCAAAATGAGATGCCAAAATTTGACGCGGCAGAGAAGCGGCAGAACTTGCTGCAACCGCGGCGATAACAATAGGGAAATAACAAATCAATAGATGGCGCGCCTTTGACCACGAGATCCCTAGCTTCAAATGTTCAAACGCGGTAGTGCGCGGATAATCAAAAAATACGCCGATGGCGGCCATCAAAAATGCCAGGAGTATGAATGTGACAACAAGATTATGGCTGAAATAATAAAAGGTTGAAAATCCGATCACAGAGAGAAGACCCTGAAGAATTAGAGACTTTCCAATAAAATCCATTCGATGATTGCTTTGATCACAAGCGTGAAAAACATCTATCGTCAGAGCTAATAACCTGTAAATGGAATAAACAATTGTAATCAAAACCGCATAAGGCGATACAGTCATCACCGCATACACAATGAGTAAGACAAAAGCAATTGCATTAGTAAGAAGCCGAAATGACAGATATTCCCCGAGAGAATTTTCACCGGTTGTATCACTAATTTGGATCGTATACATACGATACTGGCTAATAGGAGAAAACACGCCAAATATAGCAACAGCCAGAGAGTAAAGACCAGCATCATCAAAGCCTGTAGAAAGACGTACAACAAGAATGGATATTAGCCACTGACATCCAAGATTAACTATAGATCCTATAGCATTCCAGGCCATGTTAGTGCGAATCGATAAAGGTTCATAATTTGACTGATTAATCACAAACGGAATCCTTGCTCATACAACTAATCAAAACGTTTCTAATCAAGGTTGCCGATTGACCTATTCCAAAACCACAATCAGCAACCTCTTGGGCGCAAAGCTCCCTATTTTTTGGAGTAAACTCCAAAAGACCAATGGCAGTGTGTGCCCAAACTTTAGGATCGTCAGAAACTGAAAGGCGTCGACAATAAGGCATAGCCGACACCATTTGAGGAGAATTCTCAGTAATCACGCAAGGAAGCCCAGACGCCTGAGCCTCCAGGGCCGCCAAACCAAAACCCTCAAAAAGCGACGGAAACAAAAAACAATCCATAGCACAATACAATCTATTCGTCTCAAGAGACTGACCGGTAAATAGTACTGATTCTGACAATCCAAGATCTCTTACGTAATCCTGTACAGATTTAAGGCCTTTTCCATTACCGACCAGCAGGAGCTTAGATTTCTGATCGCCCATTTCTTTATGAATCTCAGCAAAAACGTCAATCAAAAACCTATGATTCTTCTGTGGATGGAATCTCCCTACGTGTCCAAACACCGTCTCGTCGTTCTCAATCCCAAGTTTTTTTCGGATTTGAATACGTGTATTTGAGTCAAAAAGATAATTATTGGTATCAATAGCGTTTGGAATAATAGCGACATCATTCACAAAGCCACTCTTCGCTGGGAACATGAATGATCCAGCCTCTTCAGAACATGCAACCAGAGATGATGCATACCGCAGAACTCGTCTTTTATGCAAAAAATGCAAGACGCCATTGATGGCATTTCCCATATTTTGAGAGTTATGGGCATGCAAAACAGCTGGAACAGAACAACGATTTGCCTCGATCACGGGGGTTATATCACTCAGAGTGCAAACATTGAACCAGAAACAGTCAAACGCATTGTGCTCAAACAGTTCTTTTAGCGCACTTCTATATCCAAAGGGATTCTTCAAACGGCTGGGGACAACAAAGCAATTAACCTCATAGTCCATTTCATTGATAAATGAAGAACCCAGAAATGGGGGCACTTTATCAATGACGAGAAAATCGAAAATAATTGATTTATCTTGACGATGAATTTCTCGAGCATAGCTGAGAATAAAAGACTCGACTCCGCCCATCAAGGAACTCAACCCGAAAACAAGGACACGCATTTATACATCCAATCAGATTGCTACGTGATCTAAATACAGCGCAGTAAGGAAGCCAGCGGCACACGTAATATCGAAACCGGATTCCCCCACATAATTAACTCCATCGATTCGATCCGAGTCTGCACGAATTGGCTCATCGACCATTCTCTCAGCCCACGCAGCCGTGCTGTTTAGGCTATCCATTTTATAAGCGAAAGGGCTGCAAACCGCCATATCAGGCAGAGCGGGTGACAGGATGCAAGGAAGTCCAGAGGCCTGCGCCTCAATAGCAGCTATTCCAAGACCTTCCCACTTTGACGGAAAAACAAACAGGTCCATGGCCATCAACAAATCAGGAATATCCGACCGCACGCCTAGAAATACAACTTTATCGCGAATATTTAATTCAGCCGCAAGCTGTTCCATGTTATTACGAAGAGGGCCCCTGCCTATAAGAAACAATCGCCCATCAAATTCACCGCCGCCGCACTTTGCAAAAGCCTTTAACAAGAATTCGTGATTTTTTTCATCTGAAAAACGCCCAATATGGCAAATAGCTTTCTGTTCAGGAGCTATGCCAAGATCACGCCTCATGGAAAATCTTGATTTAGATGAGAATTTGTAGCGTTTAACATCGATCCCGTTATTTAATACGGAGAAACGATTGCTCGTAACAACCGAATTGCCAAAGCGGTCCACACCCGCCTCACGAGAGCAAGCTAAATAGTAGTCAGCAATATAGCGTGTGGGGTATGAGAATAAACGGAAACCAATTTCAAGAAACGAAAGGCTTGGATTTGTATTATGGCTATGTGCGATACAGAATAATCCAAATTTTTTTGCTTCTTTAATTACAAAGCAAGCGGATGAGCCAATATGTACATGCACCGCACAGTAATTGTGATGCGTGCGGAAAAAAACACGGCACTGTTTTATATACGAAACGATGTTAATCCCATTCAGACGATCGATAGAAAAAATCGACCCGCCCAAAGCGCGAATTTCAGAATCGAAATCACACTCTCTAGTTTCATGGACAAGAAAATCAAATTGCAGAATGGATCTATCGATATTTCGATACACATTCATAATCAACGTTTCGGCGCCGCCTCTATCCATGGCGCCTATCACATGAAGAACCCTGCGAGGACAATCGCTATTAACAGGATCCATGCTTTTAACGATCAAGAGATTTCCCTCCGAATGAATGTTTTGCACTGATTATACTAATAGTCGAGGTAACTAACCGAACAATCAGTTTATGGAGCTGTTTCATTATATGGGCAACAATTCCTACATTTGCATATTCTCGGCACTATTTGAACCGCATGTCGGTGGAGTTGAAGCTTACACAAAAGGCCTAGCAACTGCGCTCGCAAAGAAGGGGAATAAAGTCATCGTAGTTACGATGAATACCGAATCTGCTCCGTCAGAGGATGTAATTGATTCTATAAAGATTCTAAGACTCCCTTGCTATAACTTGCTTAAAGGCAGATATCCAATTCCAAAAAAGAACGCCGATTACCGCAAAGCTTGGAAAACGCTCGAGACCCTTGATATCGAGAGCGTTATTATTAATACTCGATTTTATCCTCTAAGCATTGAGGCTGCTCGATTTGCATCGAATGCAGGGGTTCGACCCATAGTTATCGAACATGGTTCAGCGTATTTAACTCTCGGTAACCATGTCGTCGACCCGTTTATTCATCGAGTTGAAAGCAAACTTATCCATCAGATTAAAAAATACGATCCGCACTTTTATGGCGTTTCGAAAAAAGCGAGCGAGTGGCTTTCTCAGTTTGGAGTCACAGCCGAAGGAGAAATACATAACGCGATAGATCATGCCCAGTTTTGCAGCGAATCAAGTGACCGTAATTTCAGAGAAGAACTTGGAATCGGTAGTAATTCAGTTTTAATTTCATTTGCTGGGCGGCTCGTTCCAGAAAAGGGCATTATTGAACTCATTGAGGCAGCCAGGTTGCTTGAAAAAACCCCAGAGGGTTGTGAAGGCAATCTTGCTATTGCAATCGCAGGCGATGGTCCACTATTTATGAAAGCGAAAAAAACAAAACCTGACAATATGATTTTACTTGGGGGGCTATCCCGTAAAGATTTAGCCGCTTTAATGTTGCAATCTGATGCATGTTGCCTCCCTTCGCGATCTGAAGGCTTTTCCACAGTCTTACTAGAAGCTGCAGCTTGCGGTACTCCCCCCATTGCGACGGACGTTGGCGGAATGCAAGAGATTGCACCCAACAACCAGTTTGGAATCCTAATTAGCTCAATGCAGCCCCTAGATATTGCTAATGGCATTCAAGCAGCTTGTCGTTCAGAAATTGGATTAAAACAAATGGGCAAGAATGTCAAAACGCGCGTTAAAAATAATTTCAGCTGGAGTGACACCGCAAAAGAAGCAATGTCTGCTATGGAACACGCTAAATAATAAAGCGAATGCTTGCACGCTAAGTCAACATTGCGCCCGGCGGCCACTTGTCCACCGGGCGCAAAAAAGCTGAAATCAATTCGACATAAGCTGAATGCAATCCGCCCCTTTAGAAATAACCTCCGACATTCCTCACTTCCAACCGAACGCCAGGCAATTCAGGCGAATCGACCATTCCTAAGGACGCGGAAGAGCCAGAAGCACAGAGATACTGGCCTGTAGCCACGTTTTGCAGAGCGATCTTGCCGCCAGACAATGCACTGCGCCACCGCTGAGAGTCCGCACCGCTAGATGTCAGCTGGACCAGCTTTCCCCCATCAGTCAGAGAGAGCACTTTTCCAGAGCCGATGCACTTTATCTCGTATTCGTTGTCCAGCCCAGCAATCTTGCTCACATACCATTTTTGAGCGAACGTACCGTTTGATGCGTATAGCTGGACCGCAGCGCCGTCCCTCATAGATCCGCCGGAAACATCCAGGACTTTTGAGCTCGTGTCCGACTCGAAAGAATAGGCGCCTTCATCCAAAAACTCACTGACCTGATGAAGTGAGAACTTTTGAGCGGCGGTTCCATTGGGAAGATATACATCCAAATTAGCCTGAGCAGAATCAGAAGCTCCAACCACGTCTAAAGCCAGGCCAGTTGACTTGCTCACAAAAGAATACGTGCCGTCGCCATTATCGATCGCGGCAAATAGCCTATTAGCATTTTCGGAATCGCAGGCCCATTGCTGAACATTGGTGCCCGGAACTAGATTGCCACCGTCAACATCGAGCGCCTTTTGAGACTTTGCATTACGGATTACATAGTAGCCATCGTAATATTCGAAGCTAAACAGCTGAGCAAGCGTTCCGTTGCTGCTGTAAAGCTGGACATTTGCCCCATTGGAGCTTGAGCCGCCGGCAACGTCAATGACCTTACCGGTGGAGCTACAAGCGGGACCAAGCGTGAAATAACCCTTCGGAAGGATATCATCGCATTTTTCGACCGACGGGGACGTACCCAACAGGGCAAAGTGAGAGGCGCCCTCATTAGAGCTCAGCTCAACGTTTACACCATTGGACGCGCCGGATCCTCTCGATCCAAGATATAAACCGGGCCTCAGAGCGCTCTCAATGAGATACGTACCATCAGGCTGCTTGGCGGCAATCCACTTTTGAGCATACGTGCCGTTGGAGGCGTACTGGGCAATGTTTGTTCCAGCGGAAGCGTTTCCTCCGGCAACATCAATCACCTTATGAGAGCCAACATTAGTAAACGTAACATAGCCCTTATCGTCATGAGAAACGACCCAGCGCTGGGCATTGCTCATGTTCGACCTATACAGCTGGATATTGGCACTATTGCCTTTTGAGCCGCCAGTGACATCCAAGACAAACGAGTAGTTCTTGCTCAAGCTTACGAGATACTCGCCGTCTGCCAAATCGGAAACGTGCGCCTTGGCCTCAGCGTCTTGCTCGGAGCGCAAGCACTTAAAGCCAGAAGGTGTAAATGCGACCGAAAGTTCACGGGAATCGCCTCTGGAAACCGTGACCAGCTTACCGGAGGCGTTTGCGCCTAGAGCACAGCCAGAAACGGCGTTAACGATACGGTACGAGCCATTACCAGCGTCTTCGATAGCCCAGTAATAATTGGACGACGAGGGCGAAGCACTCCCCTGCTTAACAGCAGCCCCGGGAACTATATCCCCGTCCTGGGCAAATAGATAGCGATAGGATTTTGCAGACTTGATTGCGTAAAGACCCTTGGCGGCATCATATTCAAAGCCAAATCCCTGCGCAATAGTTCCATTAGGGCTATACAGCTGGATAGCGACACCGCTATCCATGCTACCGCTGGTCACATCAAAGACGCGGCCATCAGGAGCCGTTACGACAGCAGACTGAGAATCAATTGTTTGACCCTTAGAAACATCTCCGGCTGTATACAGGCGGAATCGCTGAGCATTGGTACCATTATCGTCATAAACTTGGACATTTGCACCATTCGAAGTGGCTCCACCGGTAAGGTCCAAGACAAAATCGGTCTTAAGCGCAGAACAGATCTTAACCGAGCCGCCGCCGCAATTTACAAGAATCCACTTCTGAGCCCAAGACCCGTTAGGCGCGTATTGCTGAACATTGGCGCCGGCTTTCTTGCTGCCGCCAGAGACGTCTAAAACCTTGCCCGACCCCACATTGGTAATGGTTACATAACCATTCTTGTCATACGTAAACGTCCAGCGCTGAGCCGGCGTTGCATTAGATGCATACACCTGCAAATTTGCACCGGAATTCGCAGATCCGCCGGAAATATCGAGGACCTGGCGCTCGGATAAAGAACCGATGGCGTATTCAGTGCCCTCCTTTACAAGTCCCCTGCTTGAAGCGGCAAGATCGTCAAGCTGCTGACGAACGGTGCGTGCCGAAGCGAGCGTCCATTTTTGCGCATCAGATCCGTTATAGGTATAAATTTGCAGCGCGGACCCACTCACGCCATTGGCGCTAGGAACGTCAATAGCTTTGCCGGACTTAGAATTTATGAATGAATACTTGTCATTACCGCAGTCGATAACAGACCAATGCTGCGCACTGGTGCCGTTAGAAGAGTATTGAGAGATGGCGCCACCGTTGGAAACGGAGCCCCCTTGAGCCTCAAAAGGCTTACCCGAGTTAACGTTTACGATTTCGTATAGGCCATTACCGACCTGCTTAAAAGTAAACATCTGCGCCTGGCTGTTGTTGGCAGTGTAAATCTGAAGACGTGCACGATCATCAGAAGACCCGCCGTTGATATCCATGACAAGCTGCGAATTGAGCGCGCTCTTAATAACAAAAGCTTTGTCGGTCTCTACGGTCGAAGGAGAGGCAAAGGTAAAACGCTGGGCATTCGATTTATTCGGAGCCCAAATCCTAACCGAAGTACCATCCGAAGTGCTACCGTTGCAAAGATCGAGCGCCCAGTTACCCAGAGCGGACTGAATATAAAATCCGCTATCGGCAACACGAATATGCCAAAGTTGACGACTGTCTTGAGCATAAGCGGCCTGAACAACCGAAGAACCACTTTGCGCATTGTCGCCGGCAACGGATAGATATTGTCCAGTAGATTCGCTCTTAATTCGATAGGCCCCGGAACCAGCCGACTCAAGACGAAAGCGCTGATTTGAAGACCCTTGAGCATGGAACAAAGAAAGCTGCCCGTCATCACCAACAGTAACGCTCGAGGAATCCTGCGCTATCGAATCGATATAGTAAGTGCCGTCCGCAAGAGCATAATCGGGCAGATTAACTAAGTTAACAAAATCAGCCGAGGAAAAAGCATTCATGTCAACAGTGTTGGCAGTGATGCCATCAAGTCGCTCCGAAGAAGTGTACTGCCATCCGTACTGCCCGGCGCAACTAAACGAAGTTCTGAGCTTGGGGCCGTATTCCGCAATCCAAGACACGCGGGGGCGCACACTTGCAGCTTTTAGATAGGTATCCGCGTACCAACGACCAGAATAAATGGATACGTTGTTAATGCCAAAGCCAGAGAGCGTATTAAAATACGCATTCACGATGCCCTCATACGCAGAGGCGCTATTAGGCGATATCGCATTACCGTTGCTGTCATAGAACGATTCAAGGTCATAAAAAAACGGCAGCGACAGATCGTACAGGCTGTACTTATTTACGATCTGTTGGGTAAAGTACGCCTCACTTATAGCATCATTCGAATTCTGAGCCGTACTAAAGATATACACGCCAAAAGGAATTC